>OHAF01002868.1_pt1 | contig 12126 bp, 8 predicted proteins | sample 1577041 | NCBI WGS metagenome assembly OHAF01 (sample SAMEA3541495, study PRJEB24748) | human gut metagenome | biome: human gut; feature: human-associated habitat; material: faeces | place: China | collected 2012
CGTGGCTCCACCATCCGTAGCCGATATTCGACGCGGTAGCAGTGAAATACGGCTGGAACTGCAAGGATTCCCACGTAACAATGGTGTCTCCCGAGAAGCCGACCGGATAGCGGTGCGAACCCGGGCCAGCATACCGCGAGAAGGTGAGCGGCCAACGGTTGTTGCGTTCCGTGCAACTCACGTTGCGTTCGGATTGCTCGACATGCATTTCATGCTCATCGCGAGCGCCCGGCTCGGCGCACTTTTCGCATTCGCAGTTCTCATTTACATTGCGTTCGGAAGAAGTCTCGTAGCGCCCGGAATCCAGGTAGTGCAAGTGGTTGAGCACCCACAGCGGGTCAAGTCCGGGCTGGCGGGTCACGCCGCCCTGCTGCCAGTCCAGCCACCAGAAGTCGACGCCTTCGGCCTCCATGCGGTGGTGCATGTCGAAATAGGCGTCCACGAAGTCCGGGTTGGTGAGGTCGAATTCCACGTTCTCCTCGGTGGCCGGGTCGATGCCGACGCGCTTGGCGACTTCGGGGTAGGCGTCCTCGAACGCGCGCACGCCGTCGCGCGGGTGGACGTTCAGTGTGGTGCGCAGGCCGCGCCGGTGCAGGTCGGCGAGGAAGGCCGGCGGGTCGGGGAACAGTTCGCGGTTCCATGAGTAGCCGGTCCAGCCGGAACCGTACTTCGGGTCCACGTCGTCCACGCGATGCCAGTCCATGTCGATCACGGAGGTGGTGAACGGGATGCCCTCGCGCTTGAAGCGGTCCATCAGGGCCAGATAGCCGTCCTGCGTGTACCGGTAGTAGCGGCTCCACCAGTTGCCCATGGCGAAGCGCGGCAGGAGCGGCGTGGGGCCGGTCAGGCGATAGAAGTCGCGTACGGCCTCGATGTAGCGGTGGCCATAGCCGAAGAAGTACAAGTCCGTTTCGGCGGTGGCGCGCGGGGATACCCAGGTGCCGAACGGGTTCGCCTTGCCGTTCACTGTGTCGGTTTCGATGATGATGTTGGCGGCGGAATCGTCGATGACGGCCCAGCCGTCGCGCGAGATCACGCCGTTGTCAAGCTCGATGGCGCCGTCCGCCTCGTCCAGCGTGCGGGCGGTGCCTTTGAGGTTGCCGCGCTGGGCGTCGCCGTAATGCCAGGTGTTGAACTGGGTGTCGGCCACACCTTTGACGACCACGCTCAGGCCTTCCTTGCTGAACGGCTGCTGGTCGTAGACGATGGTCAGGGCCGCGGTGTCGATGATGACGCGGCCGTCACGCTCGGTGACGCGGCGTTCGACTGGGCTACCGAAATCGCGGTTCAGGATGGTCTGGGTCGGGCGGTTCTCGAATACGCCGGAATCGGACCATTCGAATCGCACGAGTGAATCGGTGATGAGTCCGATGCGCCAGTGGTCGCCGGACACCACATTGTCGGCGCGCATGGCCGGCGTGGCGTCGAGGCGGAAGTCCTGCGGATCGGGCGAGGTCGGAGACGAATGCTTGAGTTGTGGCGATTGTGCCATGGTTACTCTTTCTGTACGGTTATCCACGATGATACGAGTGATGCGGCCGCGGCTCCCCGGGACTGGTGGGAGACTGCGGCGCGGTTCGGATTCGGCCGAAACCGGCCGGGTTTACTTGCCAGAGCCGGTGGCGATGCCGGCGATGAACTGCTTCTGGAACACCAGGTAGACGATGACCACCGGGATGATGGTCACGGAGGTGGCGGCGAACAGTCCGCCGTAATCGGTGCCGTACTGGCCGGAGAACATCTTGAGGCCCACCGACAACAGCTGCTTGTCGTCATCGGTGATCATGAGGAACGGCCAGAGGTAGTCCTCCCAGTTCCACAGGAAGGTGAAGATGGCGAGCGCGGCGATGGAATTGCGGCTCATCGGCAGCACCACCTGGTGGAAGATGCGCCAGTCGCTGGCGCCGTCGAGGCGGGCGGCGTGCGGGCGGAGCAGGGCATCCTCGGAGTTGTGGACGTTGAACAGCACGGGGGCGTTCTTGTTGCCCTTGCGCGAGAGCGGGGTCTTGACCCAGTAGTCGCTCCAAGCCACCTGCGAGATCTTGAAGGTGACGTTCGGGTGGATCTTCTCGTACTCGCGGAGCATGGAGATCACCGGGTCAGTGCTTTCGTCGCCCCAGGACCAGTAGCCCAGTTCGATGGGCTGGCCGTCGTTGACCAAGTGGTTGGGGTCGTAGGTGATGTGTCGCCCATGACGGCCAGGCCCTTGTCGGCCTGGGTGTCGACGACGCCTGACGAACCGCTCGAACTGCAACCGGCTGCAAGTGCCATAATGCTCACGGTTGCAGTCAGCGCGGCGAGAGATTTCTTGATCTTCATTATCTCCCTTACTTCCTCGCAAGCTCTAAGTGAACACGGTTCAGCATACGGGTGTCGAACTAGTTCGGCAACCCGGCTTTCTCAGCCATGCAAACCGTTACATTTGCAACCTGTTACATTCCAAAGCTATTGAGACCATATTGGTCTATATTTTCGGCGTGTCGCAATATCGCAACCCATTGCACTATGACTGTCGTAAAACGTACTGCAATGATTTACAATGAAGAGAAGTTTGTCACACCGTCAACTTTGAAAAACCGGGAGGGGCCATGAAAGCCAGCATCGAGGACGTCGCCAGGCAAGCAGGCGTCTCCACCGCCACGGTCTCCCGCGCGTTCTCCCGCCCTGACATGGTCTCCGCCAAAACGCGCGCCAAGGTGATGGAGGCCGCCCAACAACTCGACTTCTCGGTATCCCGCATGGCCGGCATCCTCAAATCGGGCCGCTCCCACCGCGTGGCGCTGCTGGTGGGCAGCAGCAAGCTCGACTGGTTCACCTCGCGCATCATCGAAGGCCTCAACGAAGTGCTGCGATCGGCCGGCTACGATCTGGTCATCCAACCGATCGGCGACGCGGGCGCGCGCGAGGAGTTCTTCGACGAACTGCCGGTGCGCGGCAACGCGGACGCGGTCATCGTCTCGTCGTTCGCCATCACCCCGGCCGAAATCAGGCGACTCAACACCACGCGGATCCCGCTCATCGGCATCAACACGGCCTCGCAGGGGTTCACCGCCTCCGTGGGCATCGACGACAAGGCCGGCATCCGGCTGATCGTGCGCCATCTGACCACGCTCGGCCACCGCAACCTGTTGTATTTGTACGAGACGTTCGATGCCACGATGGGCTTCAGCTCGCACAACCGCGTCACCGGATTCCTGGAGGCGTGCAGCGAACTGGACGGCGTGACCGGCCAGACGATGGACATGCAGGCCGGCGACGATCCGGTCGACGCCGCCCTCACCGCGCTGCTCGCGCGCGACGACGCCCCGACTGCCCTGTGCTTCCATCAGGATTCGCTGGCGATTCCGCTGTTCTTCCGCCTGCGCCAATGCGGCATGGCGATTCCGACCGACCTGTCCGTCACCGGATTCGACAACAGCACGTTCTCGGGCGAGGTGGGGCTGACCACCGTGCGCCAGAAGCCGTACGACATGGCCGTCGCCGCCGCGCGCAAGGCCCTGGACCTTATCGAGGGGCGCACCCTGGACCAGCCGCACGAGATCTTCCCCGTGCAACTGCTGGTACGCGACTCCACCGCCGCGCCGCGGGTGCGCGGCTGAGCGGGGCCGAATCAGTCGTTATTCGGGCCGCTGTTGTCGGACTGGGCTTTGCCGTTCCTGCGAGCTATCGCCATGAACGTGACGCCGACGATGACGGGCAGGAGGATGGCGGCGAGCGTTGCGGCGCGGCGGATGGCATCGGACGTTGCCTTTCCGGACTTGGCGTCGCCTGACTTGGCGGACGCTGCGGAATCGGCGGACTTGGCGGCGGTGTCATCGCCCTTATGCGGTGTTTCGCCGGTGAACCAGGCGGGATCGGACGGATCGTATTTCCGGGTGCCGGCCCAGTTTGCGGGCGTCGCGCCGGCGTATAGGGCGACGGCCGAGCCCTTGGCCACGGTGGCGGTGAAGGTGCCGGCCACGGCGTTGCGGCAGCCGATCATGCCGCGGATGGCGGTCCAGCGTTGCGCGCAGCGCCAGGTGCCGGCGGTTTCGATGCCGTCGGTCGGACAGGTCATGTCCGGCACGGAGGTGCGGGTGGCGCCGGGAGCGCCGTCGTCGACGCCGGCGTAGTAGTAGCCGGAGAAGATGTGCGGCTGGCCGTAATCGTAGGCGAGCATGAAGGCGTTGGCGAGCAGGTAGCTGGTGCCGTCACGGGTGGTGAGCGAGGAGCCGTTGCGCTCGGTGTCCCAGTTGGTCACCCATACGGCCGCCTTATCGGAATCCACCCAGGTCGGTCCGCCGATGGCGTCCAGGCCATCCGAACGAATCGATGCAGGCCGGCTTCGACATGGACCTCTACCTCGACTGGCGCCGGGACGGCCACCCGAACGGCTACAACCTGTTGCTGCGCAATACCGACACGCCTATGGAGCACGAAGGCGATTCCAGTTATTTCAACGCCGATTCAGGTGCCTCAATCGCCTCATTCCTCACGGAATACCTGCCGGACGAGCTCTCTTCCGACGCCGACGTGCTGCTCAGTCTTGGTGAACCGGCCGTGAGCGGCGGGCAGCTGACGCTCTCCCCGCAATCGTTCGTCGTGTTTGGTTAAACCCGTTCGACCTCACCTCCGCCGGCGAGGCTGTCGGCAAAGTCGACTGGGGATAGTCAACGGGCCATCACGACAAACACCAACACCTCTAGCCTCGTCCAACTCACCGAATGTATTGCAATCGTTGTCAATATGAGTTACGGTAGAGGCAGAACAGCTCGAACATTGGTCTGTCAGGTTGCCGGAACCTCAACGCAGAGCGGCCCTCGAACAGCAATGCAAACGACTAGCAGTACCCGATTTGCAAGCAAGGAGTCATCATGACCGACGCATACGGCAACGACGCAGCAACCAGCACCGGCACCATCGCAGACACCACCAACAACGCCGCTTCCGGTGCCCCGCAGCGCGCGGAAAGCACGGAACGACTCGCCCGCCCGCTCATCAAGCTCGCCAAAGCCTGCGGACTTGCCACCTCATTCATCGACCAGCTCGGCACCTACACCGAAATCAGCGACGCGGCCTTGGTCGCCGTACTCAAGGCCCTCGACGTGGACGCATCCAGCGACGAGGCCATCGTACGCTCCATGACCCAACTTGAGGTGGAAAACAGCAAACGTTTGCTCCCCTCCACCATCGTCGCCACCACCGGCAAACCGACCGGCATCACCCTGAACTGCTCGTCGGACGCGGACATCACCGCCTCCATCGAACTGGAGGACGGCACCGCGTTTGGCCACTTTGCCCTGCTGCCGAACCTCAATTCCGGCAAGCCGGACTTGACCATCGCACCCGACCTGCCGATGGGTTACCACACGCTGACCGTCACGGTTGACGGGCGCGAGGGCAAGGCGGCCATCATCGCCGCCCCCGCGCGCATTCCCGTGCCGGAGGCGGTCGCCGAGCACCAGCGGTGGGGCTGGATGACGCAGATGTATTCCGTGCGGTCCCGCGAATCGTGGGGCATCGGCGATTACGGCGATCTGAAGCGTCTTTTGGCAGATGCCGCCGAGAAGTCCAAGGCCGACTTCATGCTCATCAATCCGATTCACGCCGGCGCGCCGATTCCGCCGCTTGAGCCATCGCCGTATCTACCGGAATCGCGCCGATTCCTCAACGTGACGTACATCCGGCCGCAGGATATCCCCGAATATGCCACACTGCCGGCCGACGTGCGCGCGCAGGTGGATGCGCTGCATGATTCGGTGGCCGCGCGCAACGACGAATCGACCCCGATGGACATCAACGCGGCGTGGGAGGCCAAGCGCCCGGCGCTGCGCCTGATCTTCGAAGCGGGCCGCAACAACAAGCGCGAGCTCGAATTCGAGCATTTCAAGACCACCGCCGGCCCGGACCTCGATTCCTTCGCCACATGGTGCCTGTGCTTCGAGGTATGGGGCGCGCCGTGGGGCGAGAACCGTTGGTTCTTCGAGAAGACCATCGACGACCCGGCCGTGCGCCAGCTCGTCGAGGAGCACCACGACCTGTTCGAGTTCAACCGCTGGCTGCAGTGGATCGCTGCCGAGCAGGTGAACGCCGCGCAGCAGGAGGCGCTGGACCACGGCATGACGCTGGGGCTGATGCAGGACATGGCCGTGGGCGTGCACGGGCTCGGCGCGGATGCCTGGGCCAATCCGGAACGCTTCGCCTCAGGTGGCGTCACGGTCGGCTGCCCGCCGGACTTCTATAACCAGCAGGGCCAGGATTGGGGCCAGCCACCGTTCAACCCGCGCTACCTGGAGGCCACCGGCTACCAGGTGTACCGCGAGATGGTGCATTCGATGTACGAGCACGCGGGCGCGGTGCGCATCGACCATGTGCTGGGCTTGTTCCGCCTGTGGTGGATTCCGCAGGGGCTCGGTGCCCGCAACGGCGCATACGTGACGTACAACCACGAGGCGATGTTGGGAGTACTGGCCATCGAGGCCACGCGCGCCGGAGGCATGGTGGTTGGCGAGGATCTGGGCACCGTACCGGATTACGTGCGCCGCATTCTGGCCGATCACGGCGTGCTCGGCACTGACGTGGAATGGTTCAACCGCGTGGACGATTCGCCGAACGCCGGCGACCCGTACCGCGCACCCAAGGACTATCGCAAACAGGCATTGGCCTCGGTGACCACGCACGATCTGCCACCCACCGCCGGCTACCTGAACTTCGCACACGTCAAGCTGCGCGAGGAGCTGCATCTCCTGAGCGAGCCGGTGGAGGCATTCGCCGCCTCGGCGATGGCCGAGCGCACGGCCATGATGAACCGTCTGGTGGAGAACGGCTATATCTCGCAGACCGTGGCGGATGATGTGGAAGGCCATGTGCAGGAAATCGTGGAAGCGATGCACGCCATGCTCACCGATACGCCGTCGCTGCTGCTGCAGGCAGCGCTGGTGGACGGCGTGGGCGAATGCCGCTCCCAGAATCAGCCGGGCACTTCCAGAGAGTATTCGAACTGGCGCGTGCCGCTGGCGGACAGCTCAGGCCACGTGGTACATACCGACGAGGTCTTCGACCTGCCACGCGTGCAGTCCCTAGCCGCCGTGATGCGCCGAGAGAAGCGGTGATCGATTCCGGCAATGGGAAATTGGTCTAAATCAGCCCCTCGTAATCGAGATAGCCGAAGACGACGACTTGTTATGGGCATGTTATCGTTGTCATGACAATGATTGTTCGCGACGGCGAAGGAGCGACGGCATATGACCAAGGCAAGCATTCAAGCGGTGGCCCGCGAGGCCGGCGTTTCCGTATCCACGGTGTCCCGAACCTTCGCCAAGCCGGATCTAGTGCTTCCAGAGACTCGAGACCGAGTGATGACCGCGGCCGAAAAGCTCGACTACTCCGTCTCTCGCTCGGCCGCCGCACTGAAGTCCGGCCAGTCGTTCCGCATTGCGCTGCTGGCCAGCGAGACCATCACCACCTGGTTCAATGCAAACATCTTCGCCGGCCTTGACTCGGCGCTGCGCCCCTCCGGCTACGACACTGTGCCCTACCCCATGCGCAACGCCGCCGAGCGCCATGGCTTCTTTGCGGATTTGCCCGTGCGACGCAATGCGGATGCGGTGATTGTCAGCTCCTTCGACATTGAGCCGGCTGAAGTGGAGCGACTGAAGCATATGCACGTGCCAATTGTCGGCATCAACATTCCCTCCACCGATGGGTTCGACGCAGGCGTGAGCATTGACGATTACGCCGCCACACGTTCGGCCATCGAGCACCTGATTGCACTCGGCCACCGGCATATCGCGTTCGTCGGCAGCGCCCCGACCGAAACCAACATGCGCTACAGTGCCGAGGCTCGTTTGCAGGGCGTCATTGATGCCGCTGCCGCCCATCCGGGGATCGAGCTAACGCCCCTGAGCATTCAACGCGGTCTTGGCGAAAGCAACGCGGCATTGAACGCCGTACTGAACGCCTCCCCCAGCATCACCGCCTTCTGTTTTGAGGATGATGAAATGGCCGCACCCGTGCTGTATCGCCTGCGTCAATACGGGCGGCGGGTACCTCAGGACATCTCCATCATCGGCTTCGACGATTCCACCCTGTCCGCCGCCGTGGGACTGACCACACTGCATCAGGACCCGTTCGCAATGGGCGTGGCCGCCGGGCACATGGTATTGGATGCCATTGCGGGCAAGTCAATCGAACCGGCATTCGTACGGCCGGACACTCCGCTAATACTGCGCGAAACCACCGCGCCGCCTGCCGCAACAGCAGCGTCCGCGCAGGCGTGACTACGTTACCACCGCAAAACGCCGATAAATCGACTTTTGCATGCGTAATTCACATGATATCGTTGTCATCATCAATACAACGGTTGGGCCTTCACACAGCAGTTCGAGCACAACCGGAACAACCCAACCACAACGCACCCGGAACAGGAAGGAATCGGCATGACCGCCAACAACCTCAATGACGACTGGTGGAAGCAGGCCGTCGTCTACCAGATCTACCCGCGCAGCTTCAAGGACGTCAACGGCGACGGACTCGGCGACATCGCCGGCGTCACCGAGAAGATGGATTACCTGAAGAACCTCGGCGTCGACGCGATCTGGCTCTCCCCGTTCTACCCCTCGGATCTGGCGGACGGCGGCTACGACGTGATCGACTACCGCAACGTCGACCCGCGCCTAGGCACCATGGACGACTTCGACGCGATGGCCGAGGCCGCGCACGAGGCCGGCATCAAAGTGATCGTGGACATCGTGCCCAACCACACCGCCGACAAGCACGTGTTCTTCCAAGAGGCCCTCGCCGCCGAGCCCGGCTCCCCGGCGCGCGACCGCTACATCTTCCGCGACGGCCGCGGCGAGCACGGCGAACTGCCGCCCAACGACTGGCAATCCTTCTTCGGCGGCCCGGCCTGGGCGCGCGTGGCCGACGGCCAGTGGTATCTGCACCTGTTCGATAAGGCGCAGCCGGACGTCAACTGGAAGAATCCGGACATCCACGAGGAGTTCAAGAAGACCCTACGTTTCTGGTCCGACCACGGCACCGACGGCTTCCGCATCGACGTGGCGCACGGCCTGGCCAAGGATCTCGAATCCAAGCCGTTGGAAGAGCTCGGCCGCGAATACAGCGTGGTCGGCGTGCTGAATCATGACTTCAGCCACCCGCTGTTCGACCGTCGTGAGGTGCACGACATCTACCGCGAGTGGCGCAAGGTGTTCAACGAATACAACCCGCCGCGCTTTGCCGTGGCCGAGGCGTGGGTGGTGCCTGAGCACCAGCACCTGTACGCTTCGATGGACGAGCTGGGCCAGTCCTTCAACTTCGACTTCGCGCAGGCCAACTGGTATGCCGACGAGTTCCGCAAGGCCATCGCCGCGGGTCTTAAGGCGGCGGCCGAAACCGGCGGCTCCACCACCACGTGGGTCATGAACAATCACGACGTGCCGCGCAGCCCCTCCCGCTACGGTCTGCCGCAGGTCAAGGGCGCGCCCTACCACCAGCTGCCGCACGACTGGCTGCTGCGCAACGGCACCTCTTACCATGAGGATCGCGAGCTCGGCACCCGCCGTGCCCGTGCCGCCGCGCTGATGGAGCTTGGTCTGCCCGGCGCCGCCTATATTTATCAGGGCGAGGAGCTGGGTCTGTTTGAGGTGGCCGATATTCCGTGGGATCGACTGGAGGATCCGACCGCTTTCCACACCGCTCAGGCCACGATGGATAAGGGCCGTGACGGTTGCCGCGTGCCTCTGCCTTGGACCGCTTCCGACGAGCCCGCTCTGGCCGATTTCAGCCGTCCGGCTCCGGCCGACGATGGCACCGGCGAGAACCATGTGCCGCTGTGCGCCGCCGGCCAGTTCGGCACGGGCGCTTCCTTCGGCTTCTCCCCTGCGGTTCGCGCCGATGGCGTGACGCCGGCCGCCGACCCGCACCTGCCGCAGCCGCTGTGGTTCAAGGATTACGCGGTGGACGTGGAGCAGGCCGACCCGGATTCGATGTACACGTTGTATCATGCGGCGTTGGCGATTCGTCAGGAGTCGCTGACCGCCACGCGCGACACCACCGCCGAGCAGGTGGATATGGGAGCGGACGTGGTGGCGTACCGCCGTGCGGCGGTTGAGGGACGCACGTTCACCTCGGTTACTAACTTTGGCACTGCCCCGGTCTCACTGCCCGAAGGCTCTGTGGTGCTCACTTCCGGCCCGCTGACTCCCGACGGTCAACTTCCCACCGACACCTCTGCGTGGGTAATCAAGTAACTCTGTGGTTCACTGCGTGGTGGAAGTTTGGCTACGTGGTGGGACCATACTAGAAGGCCGCCGTTCCGAATGAATCGGAGCGGCGGCCTTTTGGTACGTGCTGGGTACTCCCCTCAGGCGCTTATGCGCCAGCGGGAGCTACAGGGGCTCACTGAACCTGGGCGCGGGCGATCTTGCCGGTGAAGGAGTTGGCCTCGTCGGCATCCTTGACGCCATCCTTGTTCCAGGAGAACATGGCGCGCAGCTTCGGGCCGACGGTCTCGATGCGCTCGTTGGAGTACTTCTCCTGCAGTTCCTTGAAGTGCGGGGCGCCGGCATCCTGATCGTCGATGAACTCCTTGGCGAAGGAGCCGTCCTGGATGCGCTGCAGGTGGTATTCCATGCGCTTGCGGCAGTCCTCGTTGATGACGGTGTTGACGTAGTCGCCGTACTGGGCGGTGTCGGAGCAGGACCAACGAGCCTTGTTCAGGCCGCCCTCGTTCATCAGATCGACGAGCATCTTGAGCTCGTGGCAGACCTCGAAGTAGGCGATCTCCGGCTGGTAGCCGGCGTCGGTCAGGACTTCGAAGCCCATCTCGACGAGCTTGTTCACACCGCCCATGAGCACGTTCTGCTCGCCGAAGAGATCGGTCTCGGTCTCTTCCTTGAAGGTGGTCTTGATGGCACCGGCGCGCAGAGCACCGAGGGCCTTGGCGTAGGCCAGGGTCAGAGCCCAACCATCGCCACGCGGATCCTGCTCGACGGCCACGACGACCGGCACGCCACGGCCAGCGGCGTACTCACGACGAACGATGTGACCCGGGCCCTTCGGGGCAACCATGAACACCGGGTGATCCTCAGACGGCTTGATGTAGCCGTAGTGAATGTTGAAGCCGTGGGCGAACGCAACAGCAGCACCCGGCTTGATGTTGGGCTCGATGTCGTTGGCCCAGATGGTGCGCTGGTACTGGTCGGGGGCCAGGATCATGATCACGTCGGCCTCGGCGGAAGCCTCGGCCACGGACTTGACCTCGAGGCCCTGCTCCTTGGCGAAGTCGACCGACTTGGAGGTCGGACGCAGGCCGACGACCACGTCGACACCGGAATCGCGAAGGTTCAGCGCGTGGGCGTGGCCCTGGGAGCCGTAGCCGATGATTGCGACTTTCTTGCCTTCGAGGACGGAAAGATCGCCGTCGTTCTCATACCAGATTTGTGCTGCCATTATTGGCACTCCTTTTCAGTAGTGGGGTGTGGCGCCGCTGGGCGCCGGGGTATCTACGGTGTGCAGATAAGTCCTGTGTTGCGAGGATTGTGTCCTTCAAACCGAAATCAATCCTACCGAGAACGCCGTCGCAGCCCCGCTGGAGTCCACAACGTGAGCTAGGACACTATTGGAGTATGGACAGCCGTGTGCAGAGAACGATTCTCGATAACAACTCTGCACCCTTTTGAACAGAATCGCACAATCCCACATATGGGGAAAGGCTGAGATATCAACGACCTTGCATATTCGGTGTTCGTTTGCCTGCAAGAAATCAGCGCATAGTTGTTATTGAGAATGATTCGCTGCGCGCAACAACACAAAACCGCCGCTCCCGTATGGGCGGGAACGGCGGTTTGCTAGCTTAAATCCCCTTCAGGGGGGGCAATCACTGAACCTGGGTACGAGCAATCTTGCCGTTGAAGGACTCGGTCTCATCCTTGTCCTTGGCCTCGGCGTTATTCCAGGAGAACATGGCGCGCAGCTTCGGGCCAACGGTCTCGAGGTGCGGGTGAGAGTACTCTTCCTGCAGCTTCTTGAACTTCGGAGCGCCGGCAGCCTGGTCATCCATGAACTCCTTGGCGAAGGAGCCATCCTGAATGCGCTTGAGCTGGTACTGCATGCGCTTCTTGGTCTCCTCGGTGATGACCGTGG
>OHAF01002869.1_pt1 | contig 12118 bp, 8 predicted proteins | sample 1577041 | NCBI WGS metagenome assembly OHAF01 (sample SAMEA3541495, study PRJEB24748) | human gut metagenome | biome: human gut; feature: human-associated habitat; material: faeces | place: China | collected 2012
AAAGCAATCCAGAGCTGTTGGTGTGTTTTCCGCAACGTGCAAGCGACCTCGTGCCAATAACGAATGAGGCTGTTGAATTACTGCTACAAGCTGGAAGTATTGCCATAACTCCGTCTGGCGAATTGCAAACTGTGAAAAATAAACGCACTTTGAGTATTACGAGATTTGCTGATAGTGAAGTAAAGCAATGTATTAACAAAAGCGAACATGTGGCGCGTTGGTTTGCAAAAGCCGGGCGCGTTGAGACAATTTACATTGGGCTGGGGGTAAGACCGTGATGCAAATACGTGAGCTTGTGCTGTATGGATACAATGGTAAGGTGAGGCATTTACCATTCAATATTGGTGCTGTAAATGTTATTACTGGAAAGTCCAAATCAGGGAAATCTGCAGTAGGTGATATTATTGAATACTGCCTAGGCGGAGATTCATGTCCTATTGCAGACGGCGTTGTACGTGAAAATGTTGCTTGGTATGGTCTGCTTTTGCAATTTGAAAATGAACAAGTTTTTGTGGCAAGAAAAAACCCTGAACTCGGCCAGCAATCAACAAGCTACTGTTACATAGAGACTGGATATAAAATCACTGTACCAGCATCATGCGATTTTAGGCCAAATACAAATGTGAGCAGCCTAGAAACTGCACTGTCGCAAAGGCTAGGTATTTCTGAAAACCAGCATACACCGCCTATTGGACAAAGCAGAGCTCCGTTGTCGGCTAATATTAGGCATTCGTTATTCTATTGTTTCCAAAGTCAAGATGAGATAGCAGGAAGGAACGTTCTTTTCCATCGGCAAGCCGAAGACTTTATGACGCAAACAATAAAAGACACGCTCCCCTATTTTCTAGGGGTAGTTAATGAAAATGCCTTGTTACTTGAGAGCGAACGCTCAAACTTGCGTCGTCAGTTTGTTCTTGAAAAACGAAAGTTGAATGAAACGAAGTCAATAGCCGGTGGGAGAACCCGTGCATTGTCGCTCCTTTCCGAAGCGGTACAAGTTGGTCTTGTCGACAATGAGGTCTATTCAGCCGAGGATGACTATGCAGTTTTATATGCCACGTTGAAAGCGGCAACAGAATGGAAGCCTCTTCCCATTAAGAAAAGCGCAATGGATCGTTTAAGCTATTTGCAAAGCAGCCTTGATGAATGTTATCAAGAATTGTCAGATTTAGAATTAAACATCCACAATGCAAAAACCTTTTCAGGAGAGACAAACGGTTTTGCTGCCGAGGTAGTACATCAGAAAACAAGGCTCGAATCAATCGGCTTATTTGAAAAACTCAACTTTGATCCAAAGGTTTGTCCCTTTTGCGCGGGTTCTCTTGAGTCGCCGCTTCCCGAAGTAGAGATGATAAAGGCAGCTATTGTCAATCTTGATGAGGCGATTACCGGTGTAACAAAAGAGCAACCTAAACTACGTGCATTTATTGATAGCCTTGAAAGCTCTCGTCAGAAGAAGCGAGAAGAAATTGCAAACCTTGAAGCCGAGATTGATGGCATTTATTCTCAAGATGATGCCGCATTGCGTGTAAGGGACTTAAATTCACGTAGAGCGATGGTAGTTGGACGTATAAGCCTTTGGATGGATAGCGTGGATGACGAGCGTGATTCCAAGCCAAATGAAGATCGGCTAAAAAAGATTGAAGCACGCCTTGCAGAGATTGATACGTTATTAGATGCTAGTGAGGCTGAAGAAAAAAAGCAGTCTATTTTAGCTAGAATTCAAGTCAATATGACCGAGTGGGCAAAGGGACTCGACCTCGAACATCACGATAATCCTTACAGACTGGATTTGAATAAAGTAACCGTCATTGTGGATAAACCTGACCGCCCCGTGTCGTTGAGACAACTAGGAAGCGGAGCTAACTGGGTAGGTGTTCACTTAATAACATATTTTGCTCTTCAAAAGCATTTTATTGAGGCACAACGACCAGTGCCACGATTTATGTTTCTTGACCAGCCATCACAAGTCTATTTCCCATCTGCCTTGGATGAGAAAAAAACGGACTGGGAAAGGGTGACTGAAATCTATCAGTTCATTTTAGATAGAGTCCAACAATCAAACGGATCGTTACAAGTGATAATTGTTGATCACGCAAATCCAGAAGAATTAGGTTTTAAGGGGGTTGTTGTTGAGAATTGGCAGGATGATGGATATTTGGTACCTAAGGATTGGTACAAGAGTTCTGGAGATTAATAAGAACTAAAAGTTCAAATCTAATGAATAAGCGATTAAGGAAAGAGACGACTACAAGTTGGCTCTTTCTTTTTTATATCAAGCATATTTCACAAAGGAGGACAACCACATGACCAAAGTAATCGCCCTCGCCAACCAGAAAGGCGGCGTGGGTAAAACGACCACCACCGTGAATCTCGGCATCGGGCTTGCGCGGCAAGGCAAGAAGGTGTTGCTCGTTGACGCGGACGCACAGGGCAATTTGACGGATTCGCTTGGCTGGAACGAGCCGGACAAGCTCCCCGTTTCCCTCGCCACCATTATGAGCAAGGTTATCATGGAAGAACAGATCGAGCCGGGCGAGGGCATTTTGCACCATGCGGAGGGCGTTGACCTCATGCCCGCCAACATCGAGCTATCCGCTATGGAGGTATCGCTTGTCAACACCATGAGCCGCGAGATCGTGTTGCGGAACTATCTGAAAGAGGTTAAGGGCAAGTACGATTATGTTCTCATTGACTGTATGCCAAGCTTGGGTATGGTTACGGTCAATGCGCTTGCGGCAGCTGACAGTGTAATCATTCCTGTGCAAAGCCACTATCTCCCCGCAAAGGGAATGAGCCAGCTTTTACAGACCATCAACCGCGTCAAAAAGAACATCAATCCCAACCTCAAAATCGAGGGCGCTTTGCTCACAATGGTGGATAACCGCACGAACTTTGCAAAGGAGATTTCGTCTTTGCTTCGTGATAGTTACGGAGATAAGCTTCGCATATTCAAGACGGAGATACCCCTTGCCATCAAAGCAGCGGAAACCAGCGCCGAGGGCAAGAGCATCTATACCCACGACGCCCACGGCAAAGCGGCGGCGGCATACGAGGCTTTGACAAAGGAGGTGATGAGCGGTGGCAAGCAACGTGAGAAGCATGAAGCTGACCTCGCTCGATGATCTGTTCTCAACGGAGGAAAGCCGCGCCGAAGCGGAAAAGGAGCACGTACAGGAGATTCCCATAACGGAGATAGACGGTTTTCCCGAGCATCCCTTCCATGTGGATATGGACGACGCTATGAGCGAAATGGTGGAAAGCGTAAAGCGGTTTGGCGTATTGTCGCCCGCCGTGGCGCGGCAAAAGGATGACGGGCGATATGAGCTGATCAGCGGGCACCGGCGCAAAAAGGCGTGTGAGCTTGCGGGAATGGAGTGTATGCCCGTCATCGTCCGCAATATGGACCGAGATGAAGCTATCATCTTTATGGTGGATTCCAATCTTCAACGGGAACGTCTGTTGCCGAGTGAAAAGGCGTTTTCGTATAAAATGCGACTTGAAGCCATGAAAAGAAAAGCGGGCAGACCGGGCAAAGAAAATGCGTCGCCATTGGCGACTAATTATTCAAGTGGTCGTTCTGACTCAGAGTTATCTCGAATAATAGGTGAAGGCAAAGATAACATACGCCGTTATATTCGCCTCACCGAGCTTATGCCCGATCTGCTCAAAATGGTGGATGAGGGCAAAATTGCCTTTCGGCCTGCTGTGGAGTTGTCTTATCTGTCCAAAGAGGAACAGGCTTCCCTGCTCATGACGATGGAAAGCGAGGTATGCACTCCGTCGCTTGCGCAAGCCATCAAAATCAAGAAGTTCAGTCAGGAGGGCAGACTGAACGACGATGTGATCCTTTCTATACTTTCCGAGGAAAAACCAAATCAGAAGGAGGTCTACAAGCTGCCGAAAGAACGCCTCGATAAATACTTTCCGAAAGGGACGCCTCCCGAAAAAATCGAAGAAATCATATTCAAGGCGCTGGAGCTTTACCGAAAGCGGGAGCGCAGCAGAGAAATGGAACGCTGAGCGTCCATGCTGACGAGCATGGGCGCTTTTTCTGTGCCCTGAAGTTGCAAAAGGAGGTGCATATATGCTGTTCACCGAGGGCAAGGACAGAAACTACGAGCGCATGATGCAAGAAAAACCGGGCTTTAAGCGCGACAGGCGCAGAACGGTTTTTCCAAATGCCAGGCAGAGGGATTGCCCCCATTGCCTTTACTACAATGAAACGCTGAAAAAGTGCGGTCTTGAAACGTGCGTTGTGTTCAAAAAATGAATCTTACGCCAAGGGGGAGGTCTGTCCTTTTGCCGGTATGGCATTGGCGGTGTCTGGGATAAGTCCCTTCCCCCATACCCCCAACCCTTGATACTCTCCGAGAAACTTACTAACCGAAAAGAGAAATGCAGAAGGCTTATCCGAGTTTAAGCCAATATTCAAGAGCCATAAGGCGCTTTTTACATACACAAAATCCTATTTGGAGGCAATCAACATGACAACCAAACGCATCATGGCGTTGCTTATGTGTCTGCTGACCATCATCGGGCTGCTGCCCGGCGCAGCCTTTGCGGCACAAAGTACCGTCACCATCGAAAGCCAGACCAACAGCGCCTTTGACTATCTGGAGTATTACAAAGACGGCGCATGGAAAGACCTGAACACGCCGAGGCATTGGATCGAGCAGACCGGCGAGGTTGTCTACTGCGTGGAACACGCGGCGGATAACCCCCATGGCGACACCTATACGGCGGCATCCCCCTCCTCCGTCTTTTCGGCCAGTACCCTCTCGGGGCTGAACTCCATCCTCATGTACGGCTATCCCAACAACCGTCCCTCCGGTTTCACCGACGATGAGGCAAGGCAGGCCACCGCCAATGCCATCCGCTTCTGGCTCTCGGAGCAGGGCGAAGCGGAATCCTACAGCTTTACCAACCGCAGAACCAATCCTGACGCCATCCGCGCCAAGAGCGGATATGAGCACGTCCTGGAATACGCGGACGAGCTGCTTGCCAAAGCCCGCGCAAGGCAGGAACTTCCCCACAGCATCGACTTCTCGACCTCTACCGTACAGCTGACCGCCAACGGTAGCGGCTTTAGCGGGCAGACCTCAGTGCGGCTCACAAACATTAACAGCGGCTATACCCTCGATACTTCCGCTCTGCCCGCAGGCGCAAGCGTGTCCGGATATACTGGCAGCAGGAGCGAAACGCTGACCGTTACCGTCCCCGCATCAACGGCGGGACAGAGCTTTTCCATCTCCGCTACGGGCAAGGATACGAGAAGCGTGGATAACATCACGGCGTATATTCCTGCAAACGGTAGTTTGCAAAAGATTTTCCTTTGCGCAACCACCGCACAGGTCGTTGCAACAGCTTCGTTCAACGTGGGCATTCCCGCTTACGGCAAGGTGCAGGTGGTCAAGACCGGCGAGGACGGCACGGCGCTTGCGGGCGTAAAGTTCGGCGTTTACTTCGATTCCGACTGTAAGAACAAGATAGCAGAGCTTACCACGGGCGAGGACGGTACGGGAACCTCCGGCGATATTCCCGCAGGCACGGTGTATTTGAAAGAGCTTTCCACCGTAAACCCGTATATCATCTCTGCGGAGGTCAAAAGCGCGACAATCACCGCGAATGCCGTGGCAAAGGTTCCATTTGCCAACGTGGCGGCAAAGGGCAAAATCCGCATTGAAAAGGTTGGCGATGCGCTGACGGGCAGCAGGTCCGAGGAAACCGAGTACGGCAATGTCCCCGTTCCCGCCTATACACAGAAAGGGCTGAAAGGCGCTGTGTACGAGGTCAGGGACAGCGTGGGCAAGGTCGTGGCAACGCTGACCACCAATGCCTCCGGCATTGCTGAGACGGAGCTACTACCGCTTGGCAGCTACACCGTGCAGGAAAAAAGCGCGCCCGCGGCGTATGTCGTGGACGAGACAATCCATGAAGTGACGCTTGCTTACAAAGACCAGAACACGCCCGTCGTGACCGCTACCGTCAAGGCAGATAACGAGCTTCGCACAGGCGGCATAAAGATTCGTAAGCTCACGGAGGACTTTGATCTCGAAAAGCTCAACTTCTACAACAAACTTGCGGAAGGCTATGTGTTCGGGCTTTACACCGCTGAGCACATTGGCGATGTTCCCGCCGATGTGCTCCTCGAGATGCTGACTACGGACGATCAGGGCGTTGCACAGACCTCCGTACCGCTTCCCTATGGCAAGTATTATCTCAGGGAACTTGCCGTTCCTCTGGAAACCATTGAAATGCTGACGGACAAGCTGCCGCTGACCATCGACAGCAAAATCAACGTGCAGCATTACGACAGTCCCATCTACAACACCATGTTCAAGGCGAAGATCGGCGTATATAAGCTGGATGCAGCTGACAGAGAGCGCGGACTTGCGGGCGCATTGTTCGAGGTGCGGGACGCTTCCGGCAGGCTGTTTGATACCATTACCACCAATGAGGACGGCTATGCGGAAACCATAGGCCTTCCTGTTGGTGAATACAACGTCAAAGAGGTCACACCGCCCGCGGGCTTTGTCCTCTCCGATGAGGTCAAGACCGTGACGCTCACCACCGAGGACAAGGAAACAGCGGTGTTTGAGTTTACCAACAGGGCAAATGAAGCCAAGGTGCGCAAGCTCGACAGCCACACCGGGCAGCCCCTCGCAAACGCAACCATCAAGGTGACGGATGCAAGCGGCAAGGTGTTCTTTGAGGGCAAGACGGGCGCGGATGGCTACATCACCATGAAGGAACTTCCTGCAGGCAAGTACACATGGCAGGAGATCGCCGCCCCCGATACTTACTCCATCGACCCCGCCCTATATTCCTTTACGATAGACGCATACGGCAAGGTCGCGGGCGATGTTGAGTTTGCCAATACCCCCATCACGCTCGAAATTTTGAAGATGAACACCTATACGGGTGCGCCGATGACGGGCACCACGTTCACCTTGCAGGACGCAGAGGGTAAAACCGTGAAAACCAAGCTGACCGAGGACGGGTATCGCGTTCCCGCCGAGGACGGCACGGAAACCTTTGTCACCGACGCAAACGGCAAGGCAATATTCAAGTATCTCAAAGCTGGCAAATACAAGCTCGTGGAAACCGTACCGACCGGCTATATCGCTGACGGCACGACGGAAATCGAACTGACGGACAAGCACAGCGAAACCGCGCCCTGCAAGGTGACGGTGAACAACTGCCCTACGGGAGTGAAGATCATAAAGCTGGACGCGAAAACGGAAAAGCCTCTTACGGGCGCGGGTTTCCGTATTAAGGTCAAGGATGGCACGGGTTTTGTAACGCTATCCTTCACCAAACAGGAGGACGGCAAGTATTCCTTTGACGGGAACGGCAAAGAAACAGACTTGATGGTGGACAAAAACGGTGAGGTGGTCGTTCTCGGACTGCCTGTGGGCACGATATGGATCGAGGAATCCGTTGTGCCGGCCGGCTACTTCCCTGTCACCGCCCGTAAAGCGGAAATCACAAAGGAAACCTCGGCGCTGTCGCCCATGGTAATCAAAGTGCCAAACAGCAAAAGCGTCAAGCTGGGCCTGGATAACGACTGGTGGGAAATCCCTGCCATGATCGCTGGCGCGGTGCTGCTGCTCGGCGGCGCAGTAGTTTTGTATGTGCGGAGAAAGAATAAATAAGAACTAGCAAAAAACACGCAGGAGGGCGGAAAACGCCCTCCTGTCCATGATAATCGGTTTACTTTGTTGGTGAATATGATATAATAATATTAGAAATGCGAGGTGCGAAACGATGGTTAAGAGCGAGAAAATCACGAAGCAAATTGCAGGAACAATGGCTATCGAGGGTATGCGGCTTAATAATAAGGAGCTTACTCTGATACGAGAATGTGCCAGTGGGCAAAAATCATCATCAATCGCAATTAAAGAGCTTGTGAATAAATACACCGTAAAGTAGGTGTTATTTTGTCTGATTACTTTTATGATTATGAGTACGATACGACATATTGCTATCCCCAAGCCAATGTTTTGAAAAACAAATTGAATATAAAAGATGCGGACAGCTTGCTTGAAGCGGAAAGAAGTATTACAGCTCTGCGGATATTGGAGCTGAAACAATCCTATCCCGATGGCAAGCTGGATTTTTCTTACTTCAAGCATCTGCATTTTTATATTTTTCAAGACATATACGGGTGGGCGGGCAAAACACGGACTGTCAATATTTCTAAAGGCAGCCAGTTTTGTTTGTGTCAGTTTATAGACGATCAGGCGATTGAGCTGTTTCAAAAGCTCGAAAGAGAAAACTATCTTGTGGATGCTGAAAATATTGCGGAAAGGCTTTCGTTTTACCTGTCTGAGCTTAATGCAATTCACCCATTTAGGGAGGGCAATGGCAGAGCGCAACGGATGTTTATAGAAATACTTGCAGACAGAGCCGGATATGAAGTGGACTTTTCCGAAGTTACCGCTGAAGAAATGATAGAAGCAAGCTATCAGTCTTTTAACCAGAATTATGACCCTATGAACGCCATCATGCGGCGCATTACAATTCCAAAGGAATAGCGGCTATTTTCCCATAATACTTCATAACGACGAAAACACAGAAGCGCATGAAAAGCCATGCGCTCTTTTGCTATATACAAATACGGGAAAAGGAGAAAGCGACCATGACTGAGAAACTGAAAAATGCCGGCTACACCATCATTGAGAGGTTTACCGTGGGCGAACAGGGCTTTGCGCTTGGGCATAGTGAAACAGCGCCAGCCCCTTATGTCACATGGCAGTATCGTGCAGCTGCCCCCGATCATTTCTTCTGGGGGCATTATATGAATTCAAAAGAAGCGGCATATGAGGATTATCGGAACAGAATAAACGGCGAAATAGAACACGTTTCGAAACGCATACAGCCGCAGCGCACAAAGAAACGCGACGAGCCGGGGAGATAAGGAGGTGCAACTGTGGCAACAAAACTGCAAAACATATCCGAGCTTGCGCGTCAAACAACGGAGCGGCTTACGCAATCCGTTGACAACTGGAAACGCTTTCTCGATTCCGCCGCATGGCTTTATAAGTACCCGTTCCATGAACAGGTCTTGATTCATGCGCAGAGACCGGATGCAAAAGCCTGTGCTCCCATCGAGCTTTGGAACAGCAAATTCAGACGTTGGGTGAACAGGGGCGCAAAGGGCATCGCGCTCATCGACGACAGCGGGCAGAAGCCTGCGCTGCGGTATGTATTCGATGTATCCGACACCAATACCCGCTACAATATTCCGTTCAGACTATGGCAAACGAGGCCCGAATATGAGGCGCAGATCATTGAGGAACTGGAGAACCATTTTGGAGAAACGGGCACTGACAACGCGGACCTCGCTGCCATCGTACTTGGCATATCCATCAACGCCATATCGGACAACTACCGCGATTATTACGAGGAGCTCCTCAAAGCGGCGGATAACAGCGCACTCGCGGATATGAGCGATGACGAGATAAGCTCTACCTTTATGCTTCAGCTCATGACCAGCGTTTCCCATACGGTCCTGGTGCGCCTGGGCATCGACCCCGCCGCTATATTTCACGGCGATGAATACGAGAGCATAAGGCTGTTCAATTCGCCGGATACCATAGCGCAGCTTGGCGCGGCGACCAGCGATATTTCCGAAATGGTCTTGCGGCAGATAGAGCGCAGCGTAAGGAGCATGGAGCGGCAGGAGCGCGACGCACTTGCAAAATCCCAACAGGTCTTGCAGAATGAAGATAGAAAAAACGAAAGGAGCGTTGAACATGGAACTCAGTTACAGGCAGAACGGGGATTACCTGATTCCCGATATAGAGATGGACGAGCAGCCGACGGAGGTAATCGGCAAATACGGGATGATGAGGAAGGCGTTTCTCAAAGCCCATCGGAGTGGAACGTACAACGCACTCTTGCTTCAGAACAGGCTGACCGAGCATCTGCTGGAGATCGACAGGACGGCGCGGGAGCAGGTCGAACAGACGATGGCGCAGATGGCGAAAGCCGAGGGCGTGACGGAGAGCTTGAAAGCCCGCGACCAAATGGCGTGGGTACAGCAGATGAACAACATCAAGAGCCGAGCCGAGGAAACGGTGATAGCGGAGATAGTCCACAGCTAACAACAGAATCACCTTTGCAAGCGGAGAGCGACCAGCTCCCCGCTTTTTTATCGGAAGAAAAGATATTCGGCTTGCTGAAAAACGCGACATATACCCGCCGCCATAACAAGGACGAGATAAGCGCGTACTTTGCAGCGCATAACAGCGAAGATGAGCGCGATGCCTTCATCAAAGAAGCCTTTGAAAAGATGGTCTACACAGGCGTTCTCGTTGACGGCGTGATGTGCGGTTATCAAGCACAGCCGGAGGGTCTGCTCATGTGGGAGGGCAACTATCTCACACGCACCTCTGAATCGCGGTTTTCATGGAGCGCCGTCAAGGGCTTCATTGAGCAGCTTATCGAGCGCGGCGAGTTTTCGGAAAACCTGCAAGCGTCCCTGTTTTCATCAATGGTCGAGCAGCAATCCCTAATCGAGCAGGCGGAGGCTGAAAAGTCCTCCGCCTTTTCCGTTTCGCAGGCCGACTTGGATAACGAACTTGTGCGCGGCACGGGCTTCAAAAATGGAAAGTACCGCGTATATCAGTTTTATCAGACCCTTCACACGCAGCAGGACGCGCTTGCCTTTCTGAAAAAGGAATACGGTATCGGCGGTCACTCCCATACCTTTCTTGACGGCAGCAGCGGTTTTGTAGACCATGATGCGAAAGGCATCCGATTCCGTGTACGAGGCAACGATGGTGAACAGAACTTCTCGTGGCGCGCCATAGACAGCCGTTTGAAAGAGCTTATCGCCTTTGACCGTTATCTTACCGAGAAAGAAAAGGCGTATCTGCCAACGTATGAACAGGAACAAGCTGAACGCCGTTTACAACAAGCCGAGGAAGCGGCGATGCGGGAGGCATTAAGAACAGCCACAGCCGCTATGGACGAAACCCGCAAGAACGCAGAGTATCGCTTCTCGCTTGGCGACAAGGTGCAGCTTGGCGCACAGACCTACACCGTGCTTGGATATGACGATGAAAACGTCACGCTCTCCAACCCCAAATACCCCCTGCTATATGAGGATATGCCCCGCAACATATTTGAACGCCGTCTGCGGGAGAGTGAAGCGAACGATCACCTTATGGTACAGAATGAGGTCGATCTTACCGAGGCAAAGCGCCTTATTGATGAATACTGCCTTGGCGAGTTTGAGAGCGTCGCGGATTACGCCGACTTAAAACACATCCCGCTTGCCTTTACTACCACTGAGGACGGCGGGCATACGGTTGAAGCGCAGGCAGACCTTGTGCATTTCAGCATAAACCGATATGTTGACGGACAGCTATTTGAGAGCCGAAGTTATGACAGCGTTGAGGAACTCATATCAAACGAGCTGCAAGCTCTTGACTTTAGCGACCTGACCTACTTCGACCAACAGGAAGCCGTTATAAGCTATCCCGTTGAGGAAGAAGTACAGGTAGAGGAAACCCCCGATGTAGCCATTGGCACAGTCATCGACTGGAACGGGCGTAAATACGAGGTCGAGAGCATTGGCGAGATCTCCGGCGACGTATCCATGCGAGACGTCACCTTCCACAGCGAGGTCGGCTTTCCCATCAATCGTGTCGAAAAGTTACACACCGTGCGGGAATGGCTGAAAGAGCAGCCGGCACAGGAAGCCGAGCAGCCGACCGAACAGCCCCTTGCCCCCGCATGGGAGCAGCCGAAAGAAGCAAATCTCAAAAGCATCGTCATCGACCTTACGCAGCCCCGCATCGAAAAGCATAACTACCGCATCACAGATGACGAGTTGGGCTACGGCGGCGCAAAGGCGAAGTATCAGATGAACGTGGCGGCGATCCGCACCTTGCAGACAATCGAATCGGAACACCGCCTTGCTACGCCCGAAGAACAGGAGATACTTTCAAAGTATGTCGGTTGGGGCGGCGTCGCGGACGCCTTTGACGAAACAAAGGACAACTGGCGCTCAGAATATGCCGAACTCAAAGGCTTACTGACCGAGAGTGAATACAGTTCTGCACGCGAATCCACGCTGAACGCCCATTACACAAGCCCCACGGTC
>OHAF01002874.1_pt1 | contig 12102 bp, 11 predicted proteins | sample 1577041 | NCBI WGS metagenome assembly OHAF01 (sample SAMEA3541495, study PRJEB24748) | human gut metagenome | biome: human gut; feature: human-associated habitat; material: faeces | place: China | collected 2012
CTTCGTTTCCGTCCTTGTCAAAAACCAGGCCTTTGAGTTCTTTTGGAAGTGCAGCGGACAGATTGCTGTCGTCCATTTCAAAAAACTGATTATGTCCTGTTGAAAATGATTTTATAATATTACTGAATAATTCTTTTGCAAATACTGTTTGGGAAAATACTGCCACTGTGCCTACACATGCTGCTAAAGCAATAATTTTGCCGCGGTTAAGTTTTTTATTCTTTTTAATTACGTTTTTCATTTTTGCACGCTCCATTTCTGACAGGCTGATTTCTTCGTAATCTGAGAAATCCATTTTAACGTTGTTTAGATAGTCAAATTCATTTTTCATTATAACTCGCTCCCTTGAAGGCTTTTCTTATTTTTGCTCTGCCGCGTGACATCCTATTAAATAATAATGCAGGACTTTTTTTCTGAGACTTTGCAATGTCGCTTATCTTTTCGCCGATGATATAATGCCTGTAAAAAATCTCCCTGTCCTTTTCGGGAAGACAGCTTAAGATGCTTTCGATTTCTTCTTGAATTTCAAAGGCTGTCTCGCTTTTTGTATCGGGAATATTTTCATCAAGCTCATTATACATGAAATTTTTATAATAGCGGCGTTTGTAGTCTATAGCCTTGTATTTCGATACCGCTCCTATCCAGTTTTTGAGTGAGTTTTTGTTCTCGTCGTAGCTTTTCATATTTTGCCAGAGAGAAAGCAAAATATCATTTATACATTCTTCCTGATATTCGCGGAATTGGGACATATGCCTGATAACAATAGCTTTTATAAGTCCCCCATAGACGTCAATTAGCTTGTTAAAGGAATTTTCGTCTTTTTTTCTAATTCCTTCTACAATTTCTAAATCGCAGTTTGTCATTTTAAGTATCACCTTCTTTAAAATTGCGGGTTTGAAGCGCTTCTGCATATTAATACGAATGCAGAGTTGGAAACCTATCAAATAATTTTAAAATTTTCAAGAAAAACGTAGTTTTAAATTCTCATTCTGATATTTCTATATCAATTTTTTTATTTTTAAAGTAAAATTCCCTGTCATGTTCTCCTATAGGACGTAAAACTTTGCATGGATTCCCGACGGCTACGACATTTTCCGGTACGTCTTTGGTAACTACGCTTCCTGCTCCTATAACAGAGTTGTCTCCAATTGTAACTCCGGGTAATATGACTGCGCCTGCGCCTATCCATACGTTGCTGCCTATTTTGACTTCAAGATTATATTGTAAGGCCTTTTTTCGCAGAGTCGGCTCAATCGGGTGTCCGGCAGTGGCGACGGTTACGTTTGGTCCGAACATTACATAGTCGCCTACGTATATATTTGCGTCGTCTACCATTGTCAGATTAAAATTAGCATAGACATGGTTCCCGAAAAATACATGCTTTCCGCCCCAGTTGGCATGAAAAGGAGGCTCGATATAACAATCCTCTCCAATTGAGCCAAACATGTCTTTGAGCATTTCAGAACGCTTTTTAAGCTCAGACGGGCGCGAGACGTTAAAGTCATATAGTTTTTCGAGACATTTAAACTGTTCTTTTAAGACATCTTCTTCGTTGGGAAAATAAAGCTTTCCGCTTTTCATTCTTTCTATATTATTCATATTATTTAAATCCTTTCCTTCAATTCAAAAAAGTTTACATGCACACGTCGTCCGCGAAGTCAAGCAGAGTCTCGTCGACCGGGGTGGCGTGCATGACGGTGTCCATATAGCTGGAGACCGTGTCGCGCATGGTGCGGCGCGAAACGGTGCGCGGATCCATCAGATCGTGCGGGATCCAGATCAGGTGCAGACCCAGCTCGCGGCCCTGCTCGTCGAGCAGGCCCTGAACGGTGGCCATGTTCTTGCACGCAACGTGCTGCCACATGATGACGATGTTTGTGTTCCACGCCTCGCACTGACGCCAGAGCTCGGTGACGACGTTGTGGTAACCGCCGTTGGTGTGGCGGCGCATGACCATGCGCTCGTACAGGCGGGCCATGTCACGCAGGGCCTCGGTCTCGTCGGTGGTGTTGAGGTGCTTGGTGTAGTTGAGAGATTCCATCTCAACGACGACGTTGATGCCCCAGCTGTTGGCCAGCCAGTTGGAGAAGTTGGCGTAGTAGTGCGGCGGGCAGCTCCAGGTGATGGCGCGGTAGCGCATCTTGTTGCGCCAGGCCTGCTCCTTGTTCTTGTAGCCCTTGAGGAGGATCTTGTTGACCTTCTCGCAGGACTTGATGGTACGCGGATCGAGGCCGCCGTCCATCTCATAGCACCACTTGCGGAACAGCTCGTAGGTCGGGCCGATCAGCTGCGGATAAGCGGTCTTGTTGATCTCCCACTTCTGCAGCTCGTAGTCGGTCTCGGTGTTGAAGCGCTTCATAGCGGTGAAGTAAGCATCCCAGTTCCACTTCTCGCCGGTCTGCTTCTCAATGAAGCGGATGCATGCCTTGACGTCTTCCACAGCGGCGTCGAGTGTCAGCTCGTCCTCGTAGCGGACGGGGAAGCACAGGTGATGCACCGGGATTTCGGGGAAGCGGCGGGCGAAGTAGCTGGATGCCATGACGGAACCGTCACACGGCATGGAGCTGGAGATGTAGCAGCTGCCCAGATGCGGCAGGGCGTCGATGACGAGCGCGCCGCACTCGGACGTCGGAACCGGGCAGGTATCGGCCGGGAGACCGAAGGACTCGACGGCGTCGATGTACGGGATGCAGGTGAGCTGGTCGATCTCGGAGACCAGGAACACCGGCAGCAGCTGGTGCGGGATGCCGTACAGGGTCGGGAAGCCGGCCATGATCTGCGCCATGGTCATCTCGTCGATCAGAACGAGCTTGCTGTTGAGCTCCTCGCTGTTGCCGTTGCGTCTGTCGCCCTTGGCAAGAATGACAAGGTTCTCGGCGACGTAGCGGTAGATGCAGTAGGTAAGCTCGTGGCTCATGCGCAGGTTGGAGCCGCGCAGACCCAGGATGTTCTTATCCATGAAGCTGTGGCAGCAGAAGTAAGACACCATCCAGCGATAGTACAGCGTCTGGTTCATAGCCGGGATCAGGTCCTTGGAGAAGGACATGAGCAGCATGCCCCACAGACGAGCCCATTCATAGAAGTCATAGACCGTGTCCTTGATGCCGCGCCACTCACGACGCACGGTGCACATGGCGCCGTCGCGATACAGGCGGCCGAGGTGACGCTCACCGTTGAGGATGAGGTCGATCTTATCCTTCATAGAGGCAGCCGCGAAGGCCTTGTACTCTTCTTTGATACGGTCACGGTCGGAAATGAGAATGTTCTTCCAGCCCTCACCGAACTTTTTCCAGTCGGTCTCCTTGAACATGTCCCAGAAGATGCCGCCGACCAGTTTCAGGTTCTCTGCCTGAGCAGCCCAGTCCATATTGTCTTTCGCTTTGAAGAATTTCGGATTGGGATATTTCACCTTGCCCATTACTTGGCACCCCTTTCTCTCTGGATCTTCTTGATCTCCAGGCTCTCCACGAACGCCTGAACGCGCGTGCGGAGCTGACCCGAGTAGCCGTTGTTATACACACGGTCGATCGACAGGACCGGCCAGCCGTACTCGGTGTTCATGATGTAGCTCGCCAGAGCACGCTCGAAGCCCCAGTAGTCGCAGTACTTCATCTGCTCATAGATGATGCCGTCCGCCTTGTACTCGCGCGCCAGACGGTCAGCCGTCTCGCGGCGCTGGTGCACCTTCTCATCGGAGATGTAACGAGCGCACTCGCTGGTCTCCATGTAGTGGCGGCAGATCTGACGCAGGACGTCTTCCTCGTCGTTGAGCTCGATGACCTCGCGGCCCGGCGTGCTGCCGAAGCAGAAACGGTCGGACACGATGAGTGCGCCGCAGCCCTCGATGAGCTTTGTCAGGCTCGGGTCGTCGATCTCGCTGCCGACGATGGCAACGCGGGCACGGTACGGGCTCTTGGCGTCCGGCTTGCGCTTTTTGAGCTCGGCGAGCGTCTCGCGCAGGTAGGGCAGGATGAGCGCCTTGGGGCAGGTATAGCTCACAAGGTTGAGGATGTGGAACTCGTAGCCCGTGATGATCGGGTTGTCGAGCTTGCGCATCTCAGCAATTTCGCTGATGATCTTGCAGACCTCGTTGTGCTCGGCGACGGCTTTGCGCAGCGCCTCGTCGGACGTATCAACGCCGAAGGTCTCGGTCAGACGGTTGAGCACGTGCTCGCGCATCTGCGTGGTGTAGGAATCAATGTAGTAATCGGTCACCTTGAGCGGCATGTCGGTATGCGTGACAAAGAATTTCTCCTTGCTGTTGACCTTCAGGACCTCGAAGTGCTCCATGGAGCGGTTCATGGCCGAGCAGGCGTCCACGCCGATCATCGCATCCAGGAACTGGTAGCCACCCTCGATTGCACGCTCGACGAGCGCACGTGCGTAGTCACAGGTATAGTTGGACATGTAGTACGTCGAGATATCCAGCGAACCGGTCTTGGGTGCTCTGAGTCGCACAGAGATGCAGTTGTCTACGTTGAGGAGGACCTCCGGAATGTGATAGCAGGTATAGCCGAGAACGATGCTGCCGTTCTCCTGCGCCTGCCGTACCAACTCGTTGTTGGCGTCTTCCAGAAGGTTTTCAAAGTAGATCAGATGCTTCAGATCTTTCAAATGTTTCCCCTTCCTTCCTGATGGTTGTTGTTTCTTGCTCTGGTATTACCAGAATTCAGCATTATCATATAGCAGTATTCCTGAAAAAGCAATGCTATGTGTCTCGATTTTAACATTTTCGGAACTATGCCGACATTTTCGCTTGACAGTCCGTCAATATGATGATAAATTCAAAACGAAAAGCACTTGGTAATACCAAATACATTTCGGGAGTGGATACGATGGGATTCGACAAGATCGAGGCGGTCTCGCTCACGGATCAGTTTGTTCATAAGGTCGAGAGCATGATCATTTCCGGGGAACTGATGCCCGGCGACCAGCTGCCGCCGGCGCGGGAGCTGAGCGCGCGTATGGGCGTGAGCCGGCCGGTGATCTCGGCCGGCCTGATCGAGCTGGAGAAGATGGGCTTCGTGGAGATCGTGACGCGCCAGGGCGTGTACGTCAGCGATTACCGCAAGACCGGCTCGCTCGATACGCTCACGGCGCTGCTGAATTATAACGGCGGTGTCATGCGCGACGATGAGGTGCGCTCGCTCATAGAGGTGCGCAGCGCGAACGAGTGCCTGTGCGTGAAGCTGGTGGTCGAGCGCGCCACGCAGGACGAGCTCGATGGGCTTGCGCCCATGCTGGACGCAATCAAGGACGCCAAAACCGACCAGGAGGGCGCCGAGGCGACGTTTCAGTTCCACCACGCGCTGAGCGTTTTGTCGCGCAATACGTTTTTGCCGCTGCTGTATAACTCCATCCACAGCTACGGGCTGCACTTCTGGAGCCTGTACCGCCAGCGCTACGGCGCCAACCGCCTGTATCAGAATAAGCTCGAGCTCTACCGCGCGCTGCTCGACCGCGACGCCGAGCGCGCACAGGCGTTCACCTCCGATATGCTTGACGGCGTTGCCAACGGCGCGTTCTCGCTCTATAGTCATCCCGATCAGACGTCACACAGCGTATGAAAAAACCGCAGAGCCCGGTCGGGCTCTGCGGTTTTTGACAGTCGGTTGGGAAGAAGAGGCGCTATCGGGCGGCTCATGACCGACGATCTATCCGGGGCGTGAAGGGTGGCCACGCACCGGGCGCCAGGGAACGTACACGGCAGGTGAGCTCCCTCTGTGGTATTACCACGTGACGCAGCATCATCGTAACCCGAATCTCCACGGATGGCAAGCGGAAAATGCAAAATTGATAAATAATCAGCAAAGTGTTCCTGCGCGATGGTCGGAAACTATGAAAAACATAGAATTCACACGCCGACTTTTCTGGTAATACCAAATATCCAGACGTGGGCGAGCGGCACGTTCGCCGTTTGCGGTGCGCTTGCCGGGCCTGCATGGGAAGTACGCGGCCGCGTCAGATGACGTAGTCGTTCGCGGCGCGTGCCGTCTGCTGCTCGAGCAGGTCCTGCAGCGTGATGCCGTCGAGGTAGTTGCAGATGACGCGCTCCAGCCCTTCCCACATGGGCAGGGTGGCGCACTCTCCGCAGCGCGGACATGGATTCGGATGCTGGTCGAGGCAGGCCACGGGCGCGAGCCCGCCCTCGGTCAGGCGCAGGATCTCACCGACGGTGTAATCCTGCGGGGCACGGGCCAGCCGGTAGCCGCCCTGATAGCCGCGCGTGGTGCGCAGAATGTTGGATTTGCCCAGCATGGGCACGATCTGCTCCAGATATTTTTTCGAGATCTCCTGCCGCTGCGCGATGTCCTTGAGCGCGACATAGCCGTCGCCCTGATGCGTGGCCAGATCGAGCATCATGCGCAGGGCATACCGGCCTTTTGTAGATATTTTCATGGGCAGTCCCCCTTTAAATTACATACTATAATAATAACATATGCTTACTAGGCTTTCAAGCGGTTTCTGGCGCACCTGCGCAGGCGGTCGTCCTGCTTGACAGCGGCTTTGCAAGCCACTATAATAAGGACAGATTTCCGGCCGGGACGCGCCGTGTGCGTGCATACGGCCGGAAGTCTGTGCATTTAGCGGCAAATTATGCGCTCGGAGGGGCTCATGGACAGCAGAAAGAAAAAGCTCACGCAGTATGTCGTGCCGACGATTCTCGGCAACTGCGCTTATTTTCTCTTTACGATCATCGACGGCATTTTTGTCGGGCAGGGCGTCGGCACGGATGCGCTCGGCGCGGTCAATCTGGTCTGGCCGTTTGTGATGGTGCTCAACGCCATCATCATGCTCACGGTCGTCGGCGGCGTGACGGTCTCGGCCGTGCGCATCGGCCGCGGGGACATTGCCGGCGCAAATCAGGCGTTCATGCACTCGCTTGCCGGCACGCTGACGGCCGCGATCATTATGACGCTCATCGGCACGTGTCTCACGTCTCAGATCGCAACGCTGCTCGGCGCAAACGAGACCTATCATCGGCTCGTGTGCGACTACCTGTTCTGGTATTCGCTTTTCGCGGTGCCGTCGGGGCTGATGACGTTCATGAACAACTACTGCCGCAACGACGGTTCGCCCGTGCTCGTAAGCGTGGGCTCCACGATCGCGACGGTCATCAACATCTTCCTCGACTGGCTGTTTGTGTTCCCGCTGCAAAAAGGACTCATGGGCGCGGCCATTGCGACCGGCATCTCGCAGACGTGCGGTATGCTGATCGTATCGACGCACTTCATCCTGCGCCGCGGCCAGCTGCGGGTGGGCCGGTTTTGTTTTTCGGGCAAGCTCGCGCGCAAGCTGCTTTTGCGCGGTACGCCGGAGGCCATCGCGCAGTTTGCCGTCCCGGTGGCGACACTGTGTACGAACTACGTCCTGCTTGGCCGCCTTGGCGACATGGCCGTGAACGCCTATTCGATCATCTGCTACGTGGCGTCGTTTTCCGCGGCCATCTTCATCGGCGTCTCGAGCGGCCTGCAGCCGCTGCTCGGCCAGAGCTATGGTGCGAAGGACGCGCAGGAGCTCCGGTGGTATTTTCGCGCGGGCGTGCTCATTGACCTGATCGGCAGCACGCTCATCAACGTGGTGCTGCTGTTTGTCGGCGGGCCGATCTGCAAAATGTTCGGTGCCGATGCGTTGACGCTCGCCTGCACGGTGCAGTACATGCCGCGCTATGCCTGGGGCTTTATCATCATGAGCGTGAACACGCTCATATCGGCCTATCTCTATTCGACCAAGCGCACGAAGCAGGCGGTCATTTTGAACCTGTGCCGCAGCTTCCTGCTTGACAGCGCGGTCATTTTTGCCGTGCCGGCCATTTTTGGCGGCAACGCTGTCTGGCTGACGATGGGCATCTATGAGGGGCTGGCGCTGCTGCTCGGCGTTGTGCTCCTGCGCACGTCGGAGCGCAACGGCATCGTGTTTCGCTGAAACTGCATACGAAACGGCCGCCGGTTTCTGACCGGCGGCCGTTTGCTGCCCAAATTTATTTGCCCACGCAAAAGCGCGCGAAGATGCGGTTCGTGATGTCCTCGCGGATGGAGGCGCCCGTCAGTTCGCCGATGGCGGCCATGGCCTCCTCGGCCTCCGTGAGCACGGCGTCGGGCGTCACGCCCAGCAGCATCGCCTCGCGCGCGGCGCGCAGCGACTCCAGCGCGCGGCCGATGGCCTCGGCATGGCGAGCGTTCGTGAGGATCTCGCCGGCCGGCGCGTCCGGGGCGGGGAAGCGCTCCGCGACTGCCTGCTCGAGTGCCTCCAGACCCGTGCGCTCTTTTGCCGAGAGCACGCACACGGCGTCAAACTGCGCCGCCAGCGCGTCCGGCTGCACGGCGGCGGGCAGATCGGCCTTGTTGAGCACCGCGATGCGCACCGGCGCTGCCTGCACGGCCGCGATGACCTGCCGGTCATCATCGTCGAGCGGCCGCGCCGCGTCAAACACCGCGATGGCGAGCGCCGCGTCCGCCGCTGCGTCCAGTGCCCGGTGCACGCCGATGGCCTCCACGGGGTCGGCCGTGTCGCGCAGCCCGGCGGTATCGGTCAGGCGCAGGAGCACGCCGCCGAGCGTGACGCGCGCGTCGATCGTGTCGCGGGTCGTGCCGGGTACGTCCGTCACGATGGCGCGCTCGTAGCCGAGCAGGGCGTTGAGCAGGGAGGACTTGCCCGCGTTTGGCCGGCCGAGGATCACGGCCGGAACGCCGCCGTGGAGCACATTTGCGCGGGAAAACGTGTCCAGCAGTCGCTGGAGCTGGTCGATGCAGTTGGTCAGTGTGGCCTCGTAGGCGCTGAGCTGAAAGTCCGGGATGTCCTCGTCCGGGTAGTCGATCACGGCGTGGTAGTGGCTGGCGATGTCCTGCAGCGCATCATATACGGCCTGCGCGCGCCGCAGCACCGCGCCGCCGAGCTGCCCGGCGGCATTTTTCGCATCCAGCGTGGTTTCGGCGTGGATGAGGTCGATGACGGCTTCTGCCTGCGTGAGATCCATGCGGCCGTTGAGGAAGGCGCGCTTCGTGAATTCACCCGCCAGCGCCTGCCGCGCCCCGGCGGCGAACAGCGCCTGCAGTCCCGCGCGCAGCACGGCCGGCGAGCCGTGGCACTGCAGCTCGGCCGTGTCCTCGCCGGTGTAGCTGTGCGGGGCGCGGCTGACGGTGCACAGGCAGAGGTCGAGCGTTTGGCCGTCGGTGTCGCAAAAAGCGCCGTAGACGAGCTTGCGATCCGGTGCTTCGGACATGGGGCGGCCGTTCGCCGGGCGAAACACGCGGTCGATAACGGTGAGCACCCCGTCACCGGACAGACGTAGGATGCCGATCGCGGACAGGACGTTGCCGGTCGCAATGGCGGCGATCGTATCAGACATGAGAAAACTCCTTTGTGCAGATCGGCGGAGCCGCTGGCTCCGCCGATCCGATCGTTTTATGATTGTGTTTGCGAGCGCAGGCTCGCTTCCCGCAGCCGCATGAAAACCGTGGCGGCCTGTGCGCGCGTGGCAAGTCCGCGTGGGTTGAAGTAACCCCGCTCATCACCGGCGATGATCCCGGTCGTGCGCATGAGCTCCACACCGTCGCGCGCCCAGTCGGAGACCGCGTTCATATCCCGCAGCGTGACAGGGTCGGTGATCGTGGGAAGTGCTTTTCCGGTGCTCTGCACATAGCGCGCGATGATGGTCGCCATCTGTTCGCGCGTGATCGGCGTGTTCGGTTCAAAGCGCCCGCTGCTCATACCGTTGACGATGTTTTGCTGCGCGGCCCATTCGACATACGGCGCGTACCAGCTCCCGGGCGTGACATCGGTGAAGGAAACGCTCGTGTAGTCCGCTTCGTTGATCTGCACAAGCCGGCCCAGCACCGTCACGAACATGGCGCGCGTGAGCGCGTCATTCGGCGCGAAACATCGGCCGCCGACGCCGTCCATGAGACCGTTGGCAGCAACGTATTCCACGGCATCAGCGTACCATGCACCGGCGGGCACATCCACGAAGCGCGTGACGGAAGCGCTCGCTGACACAAGCAGCGAGACGGTCTGCTCGCAGGTAATGGTCGCCCGCAGATTTTCACAGGCGATGTAGCGGTGCGCCGTGTGCAGCGCGCCGGAGACGGCCTTTTTGCCGTCGGTCGTGTCGACGAGCACACCGGCGGAAATGGTCACGCCGGCGCTCCCGCTCAGAACGGTGAAGCAGTCGCCGGTCTTGAGCGCGACCGTGCTGCCGGCGTTGAGCGTGCAGATGCGGCTCTTGGCGGCGGTGCTGTGCAGCGCCGCGTCATGCGTCTGCAGGGCTTTGTCCAGTGCGGCCTGCGCGGCGGAATGCGCCGTGGCCTCGGCGTGGCTCAGCACCGCAGACGACCAGCTGTCCACAAAGCTGTGCGACAGCAGCGGATCCTGCCGACTGCCGGCGTCGGCAGCCAGAGCGGGCGCCGTGCCGGCAAGGAGCATCAGCGTCAGCAGCAACGAGATCAGTCGCTTGATTTTCAAGGGGCAGACCTCCTTTGCGGGCTGTCAGGCCTTCTTGTTCTTCGCAGCGCGGGCCTCGGCCTCGTCCTGGCTTTCGGCAATGTAGTAGCCGAGCGCCAGCAGGCTGTCGGAGAAGTGGATGTTTTCGATGATCGGGTCGGCATCTTTGATCTGCAGTTCCGTGTTCGTGAAGTTCCAGATGGCCTTCACGCCGACGGAGCAGATCTCATTGGCGACGTCGTTGGCCATGGCCCTCGGCACACAGAGAACGGCGACGTCCGGCTGGAGCTCGGCAAGAATGTTGTCGAGCGTGGAGAAGTCATGCACCACGATGCCGTGCATTTCCTTGCCGATGAGGTCGGGGTTGATGTCGAACGCGGCCTTGAGGGTGAAGCCGTACTGCTCGAAGCAGAAGTTCTCCACCAGCGCGCGGCCGATGTTGCCGACGCCGACCAGAACGGCCGAGTAGTTGCGATCCATGCCAAGGATCTTGGCGACCTCGCCGCGCAGCGCCACAACGTTGTAGCCATAGCCCTGCTGGCCGAACTCACCAAAGCAGCTGAAATCCTGACGGATCTGCGAGGGGGTCAGGCCCATCTGGCGGCCCAGCTCGCCGGAAGAGATGCGCTCGATCCCGGCAGCATTCAGATCGTCAAGCTTCCGGAGATAGCGGGGCATTCTTCTGATGACATTGTTCGATACTTTGATACGTTTCACGAGTCATTATCCTCCTGATGGCAAAAGACACCATATTGTTAAGAAATACATCTGTTTGTTACGAAAATAGCAAGGTACAAGCAGACAAGATAAATTATAACACACGTTTTCGCGTGTTTCAAGTAAATGGTTGCCAAGGATGTTCAAAAAATTGTGGTTTTTTGTCGTCGTTTTGCAGCACATGATTGAAAAATGGCGATTGGGGGAGCGGGAGCGCGTGCAAGTGAAAACCCGGCAGGCGTTTGCCTGCCGGGTCAAAGGAGCCGATCGTGGTGTTCAGTTTTCCGGAAGGCCTGTCAGCCGGCAAAACTCTGCGGCGGCGTCGGGCACGCGGTAATACTGTGTATCCGTGCTGCTGACGAAGACCACGTCCTTGCCGTCGCACCAGACGGTCACACGTGTGGTCACGCCGTCGGCGCTGGTCTCTTCCAGCACGCACAGCGGTGTCCGGTCGGCATCGAGCGGCTGTACCGGCTGCGTCCGCACCAGAAGCGCAGACAGCGCCTCGATGGTCTTGCGGTCGGAGATGTGCAGTGTCGTGCTGTCCGCGCTGCTTTCCGCCGGGACGGAGAAGAGCAGACTGCTGACGCTGTCGTCGAGCACCGGCGCGCTTTCCGGAGCGGGGAGACTGTCCTGCTTCCGACCATCCGCATCCTCTTTCTTGACGGAGGGAGACAGGGTCACGGTTGGCGCCTGCGCATTGTCGAGCGCGGTGTCGGCGCCGCTCGGCTGGCTTCTGTGCGGCACGAACCAGAGCGTTGCACCGAGGATCAGCGCGAGACACGCCGCCATGACCGAGATCGGCAGCAGGGGAGACGTACGGCCGGCGGCCAGGCGCTTTCGCGCGGCTGGCCGGGGCTGAGCAGCCCTGCGAATGGGCGTCGGCCTTGCGGGCGAGCGCGCCTATGCGCGCGGCGAGGCCGTGAGCGCGCAGGAGCTTCTCCC
>OHAF01002879.1_pt1 | contig 12076 bp, 9 predicted proteins | sample 1577041 | NCBI WGS metagenome assembly OHAF01 (sample SAMEA3541495, study PRJEB24748) | human gut metagenome | biome: human gut; feature: human-associated habitat; material: faeces | place: China | collected 2012
AACATTTTCTGTGTTTCATACATGAAGACAAGGCCTGGGAACTGACTCAGAAAAATCTCAGCAAAGCAACCGGAATCCGGTTTCTGGCAGACCGCCTTGGGGTTCCGGTCAAAGACACCTATGCATTCGGCGACAGCACGAACGATCTTCTTATGCTGCAGTTCGCCGGAAACAGCATCGCAATGGGCGACTCGGATCCCCTGATCCTGCCTCACTGCACTTACCAGACAACCGATATAGAGGACAACGGAATTGCCAATGCTTTGAAGCATTTCCATCTCATTTAGCAGAACATACAAAATAACGTATTATCATATCTCTATTTATCTGTGTTATTTTTGCATATTTAGGAGAATGATTTCGGATTTATTTAAACTTAAAAACAGCTATGTGAAAACACTCAGGTTTTCATCATAGCTGTTTTAATTTACAATACTCAATTCCCATCAGCAGGCTACTGACAGTTCGGATTTTCTTATTTAGCTGCTTCTGTCGGTGTTGCTTCCGGTGTTTCAGTAGTTTCTGCTGCTTCTTCCTCTGCCGCAGGTGTCTCAGTCACATCTGTATCTTCTGCTGCAGGTGTTTCTGTAACTTCCTCTGTTTCCGGTGTTGGAGTTGCCTCTTCTGTCACTTCAGGTGTCGGTGTTTCCGGAACCGGGGTAGGAGTCGGTGCCATGAAGGTATGTTTGTCAGTAATCTTAAGTGTCTTAATGACTTTCTTAACTACCTTTACATCTGCCTCATCCAGCCATTTAGCAGTTGTATCTGTAAAATAGGTACTTTCTTTGGAATTCTGAAGAGATTCTCGCTTGGAAGCTGTGGCATCTTCATCATTGATCTTGTCAAGTCTTACTACATAGTATCCTGTGTCAGTCTCAATAATATTGTCTGCGACTTCTCCGTCCTTCAGTCCTCTCAGAACCTTCAGAACCTCATCCGGATATGCCTCGCTGCCGGAATCTTCATCCTCGTCTTCGCTCTCTTTTGTTGTAAAATTACCCTGTACTGCAGAATAACTGTCATCTACACCTTTGGCAATCTCACTCATGTCTGCTGTAGAATCCTCTTTCATCTTATCCAGAATCTCCTGAGCCTGTTCTTTCTTAGTCTTTTTCTCCTCATCAGTTATATCATCACCGCTTGTAGAGATACTTACATAAGTGAAGGTTGTCTGATTCGCTTCATCATCAGAAACTGTGATCTTTCCTTCTGCTACAACCGGATCATACATCTTCTTCTGAATTGTCTGAAGCTCCAGAAGTGTTTTTACCTGATCTTCCGTTACCGCAAGTTCCTTAATTGTCTCTTCACTGTTTGCAGCCATAAACTGTGATGCTGCATCTGCGATCGCTGCTTCATCATCATCTGTAAGCTCTACGTTATAATCCGCAGCCTTCTCTTTGAGAATATACATCTTCTCAACAGACTCCAGACTGCTTGTCACTGCCTGATCACCATAAGTCTCATCTGAATCATCACCTGCTGTCTGATCCCAGATATTATCTGCACTTCCCATATAATTTAAATACATGGTTGTTGTCTGCTGTTGCTGTTCGCGGGCATAAAGACTTACAACTCCAAGCGGAATATCTGTTCCGTCAACAGTAGCCACTGTCTTTGTTCCATCTAATGTTTTACTTCCACAGCCGGAAAGCATACCAACTGACATCACACCTGCCAGTGTCACAACGGCTGTTCTCTTTACCATTTTTTTCATTTCTTCCTCCATATTATCAATCTGGTCTTTCTTCCATACCACTTTCCCAGAATGTACTGTTATTAGAGTATAAACTTTTTTCCTGCGAAGGGCAAGGCAAATCGAAAAATATGTAGTATATTTCACATATTTTCCGCCATGCTCTTAAGCTCCTCTGCAAATTCCGTCAATGCCAAGATCAGATTCCCCTGTGGTTCCAGGATAAATTTCGGTTCCTGCTCATTCTTAAACTGCAGACCTCTTCTGTATTTCTGCATAAGAGCCGGAAAGCCTTCTGTATTCAGCCTTGCTTTCTCATAAAGGATAAACCGGACTGTTTTTCCAGTCTGCTTTATTTCCGTTACGTACCCCTGATGAGCAATCGCCTTTAACTTCGCAATCGCCAGAAGATTCAGCACTGCCTTTCCGGGTTCTCCGAAACGGTCCAGAAGTTCTTCCAGCATATCATCATAATCCTGTTGTGTCTCAATCCCCGCAATTCTTTTATAAATATCCAGCTTCTGAAATTCATTACTGATGTAGGAATCAGGAATATACGCATCAACATTCAGATCAACCGATGTCTCGAAATCCTCCATTGTATGAATACCCTTCGCCTCTTTCACTGCTTCATTGAGCATCTTACAATAAAGATCATATCCAACCGCATTCATATGTCCATGTTGCTGCGCACCCAGCAGATTTCCGGCACCTCGAAGTTCCAGATCTCTCATTGCAATCTTAAATCCGCTTCCCAGATCCGTATACTCGCGGATCGCAGCCAGACGCTTCTCAGCCGTCTCCTTCAGCATCACATTCTTTCTGTACATCAGAAACGCATAGGCAGTTCTGTTGGAACGCCCGATCCTTCCCCGAAGCTGATAAAGCTGAGAAAGCCCGTATCTGTCTGAATCATGGATAATCATAGTATTTACATTGGAAATATCCAGCCCTGTCTCAATGATCGTGGTGGAAACCAGCACATCAATATCCCCGTTTACAAAGGAATACATCACATTCTCCAGTTCCCTCTCACTCATCTGGCCATGAGCAAAATCCACCCTTGCGTCCGGCACCAGCTTCGCAATACGCAGGGCAACATCTGCAATATCCGTCACTCGATTATAAACATAATAAACCTGGCCGCCTCTGCGCAATTCCCTGTTGATAGCCTCTCGGACTGTCTCTTCATCATATTCCATAACATATGTCTGGATCGGCATTCTGTCCATAGGAGGCTCCTCCAGGACACTCATATCCCGGATTCCGATCAGGCTCATATGAAGAGTACGGGGAATGGGCGTTGCAGTCAGTGTAAGGACATCCACATCCTTCTTTAACTGCTTGATTTTTTCCTTATGCGTAACTCCAAACCGCTGTTCCTCATCAACGATCAACAGGCCAAGATTTTTGAACTGTACGTCTTTGGAAAGGATTCTGTGCGTTCCAATGATCACATCCACCTGACCTTTTTTCAGATCTTCGATTGCCTTCTTCTGTTGTGCCGGGGTCCGGAATCTGCACAACAGTTCCACACGTACCGGAAATTCCTTCATCCTCTGCACAAAGGTATTATAAATCTGCTGCGCAAGGATCGTTGTAGGTGCAAGATAAGCTACCTGTCTGCTCTCCTGTACTTCCTTAAATGCGGCACGCAGCGCCACTTCTGTTTTGCCGTATCCCACATCCCCGCAGATAAGCCGGTCCATAATCCTGGTACTCTCCATATCACGTTTGGCATCCTCAATAGCACTGAGCTGATCCTCTGTCTCTTCATATGGAAACATTTCTTCAAATTCTCTCTGCCATACAGTATCAGGACCACAGACATATCCTTCCTTTTCCTGACGCACTGCATAAAGCTCTACCAGTTCTTTTGCAATATTTTTAACTGCCCCACGAACCTTGCTCTTTGTTTTATTCCACTCCTGAGTACCAAGTTTGTTCAGCTTCGGAGCCTTTGAAGCATCTGCCCCTGAAAATTTCTGCAGACAGTCAAGCTGAGTAGCAGGAATATAGAGATTGCTTCCGCCTCTGTATTCAATTTTAATATAATCTTTAACGATCCTGTCTACTTCAACTTTTTCAATTCCTCGGTAAATACCAAGACCATGCTTTTCATGGACAACAAAATCGCCGATAGAAAGCTCCGCAAAATCCTGAATACGGCTTCCACTGTAATTTTTTTTCTTCTTTTTTTTCTGTTCCTGTCCAAAAATGTCAGATTCTGTCATTACCGCAAACTTGATCAACGGGTATTCAAAGCCCTTCTTTGCATGGCCATAAACCACCATGATCTCGCCCGGACAGATCTCCCTGTCATAATCTTGTCCATAAAAGGCTGCCAGTCCCTCTTCCTGAAGATCCTTTGCCAGCCTCTCGGCCCTTGTGCGGGAACCGGAAAGCAACGCGATCCTGTATCCCTGTTTCTTATACTGATGAAGATCTTTTACCAGAAGTTCAAAACTGTTGTTATAAGCGCTGATTGATTTTACCTCCAGGTAAAATTTCTCCCGCACTTTCCAGCCTGCCTGTTTCGGTTCCAGCGCACATACAGAAATACAATTGCGTTTATTCAGTTCTTTTTGAAGCTGTTCAAAAGAACAAAGCCAGTTTTCCGGCAGATTCCGGCTGCCTTTTTCCTCTCTGTGCATACGGCTCTGTCTGTACTCTTCTTCTACAGCCCCGCCTTTCTCAGTCAGTCGGTTTGGTTCATCCAGAAAGATTATGGTTCTTTCCTCCGGAAAATAATCCAGGAAGGAAACCATATCCTTGTCCCCTATATGCTCCACCGCCGGATAGATCGTAAGTTCTTCCAGATTTTCCAGAGAACGCTGACTCTCCGGATCAAAACTCCGGATAGAATCAATCTCATCTCCCCAAAGCTCGATTCTCCATGGATTTTCCTCAGTGAGACAGTAAATATCCACAATACCGCCACGCACAGAGAACTGCCCCGGCATTTCCACCTGTCCTACCCGCTCGTAACCTAAAGCCACCAGCTGGTTCTTCAGCTGTTCTATGTCTACGGTGCTGTCACTTTCGTAATGAATCAGCTGTTCTTTTATCTTTTCCAGAGATTCCAGAAAATCCATACATCCGTCAATACTTGTAACAACTGTCAGTTCTTTCTCTTCCAGTAACGCCTTAATGACCTTCATTCTCTGACGTATCAGCAGATTTCCATGGATATCTGCCTGAAAGAACAGAAGATCTTTCGCAGGATAAGAATACACTTTTCTGTCATAAAATCTGTAATCTTCATAAATTTCTCTGGCGCGGCGTTCGTCCTCCGCCAAGATCAGACGATAAGGCGCAATCCCGGAAAGTCCGTACATCAGATGAGATTTCTGCGATTCCATACACCCCGAAACCTGCAGGATTCCCTTATTCGTTTTGCTTTTTTCTTTAATCTGTTCAAACTCTGCAAGCCCCTGCAGAGGTGTTAAAAATGCTTTCATCTTCACCCCTCATGATCCTTCGACGTAATAAAAGCGGCTTCTGTTTCCAGTTACCGCTTTCTATACCTTTTGCTGAACAATCATCTGTTTCCTGTCTGCTTATTTCTGTACAGGTACTTTTCTGTTATATTCGTTCATGGCTGCATCTGTACCCTGTGAGATTATGATATCCACAGCCTTTGCCGCCTTTGCTATTGCTTCATCCACAAGTTTCCTGTCTTCTGTGGAAAATCTGCCAAGTACATGATCTGCCAGATCCCATCCCTTCGGCTTTGCACCAACTCCTACTTTGATACGGAGAAATTTCTCTGTGCCAAGCTGGCGGATAATATCTTTGATCCCGTTATGTCCACCCGCACTTCCCTGCTTGCGGATGCGAAGCTGCCCGGGTTCCAGATCAATATCATCATAAATAACAATAAGCTCTGATTCCAGATCAATTTTAAAATAATTCGCCATCTCACGAACAGGACCGCCACTCAGGTTCATAAAAGAAAGCGGCTTCATAAGAATCACTTTCTCTCCGCCGATCATAGTTTTACCGTACATGGCATTAAATTTCACACCACCCTGAGGGACATTGTAATCCTCTACCAGACGGTCAACGGTATCAAATCCCATATTGTGGCGTGTTGCTTCATACTGTTTCCCGGGATTTCCCAGGCCAACTACTAAATACATATATGTGTCTCCTGCTTAATTTAACACCATTTTCCGGAATTACCATACCTGTCCTGATGTCAAATTTATTTTTTACATACTCTAAAGTGTATTTAAAAAAATCAATCTTACAAATTGTGACGCACATCTTGCAGGAATGATTTTTCAGACACGCTCTAAGATAATTAATTAAAATATACCATCTCTTCCTTAAGCGGCTCGCATTCTTTCACATCACTTGCATAAAGAACAATACCCTCGCCCTGATATTCTGTACGGTTTTCAAATGCGACCTTCGCTGTTACTTCTACCCAGCTGCCCTCTTTGATATGCGGTGCATAATCGCTTCTGCACACGTATCCAAGGAAAGTGGTATCATCCGCACAGCAGGTCATAGCCACACGTCCAGGAACAAAGAATTTGCTTCCCATTCCACGTGGTTTCATGACACGTCCTTTAAAGCGGACAATTTTGTCTACATATTTATCCGGATTATCCATGGCATCCACAAACCAGATACCATAATCTTCCGGTGGAATCTCAATGATCGGTGCATTGATATCAAACGGCATCTCATCCTGGAAAATGTCATCCATCTCGCCCTCTTCATTTTCAAAGATAACCTCTGCACTCTGATTTGCGACCTTGATCCCTCGTCTGTATGCAGGAAGCGGATCTCCCTCTTTACAGCGGTTAAATACAACCATATCTGTATTTCTGATCATATCCATGAACAGAGATTTCATGTTTGCCATATAAACCTGATAAGTAGTTGCATCCACACAGGTAATCTCCTGCTCAATGCCCCAGCCTTCCGGAAGCTCCATCTGCTCAAACTTACTTACAAGCCACATTCCGTTGTACTCGATCACAACACGCTCCGGCTGATGGATGATATCCATGGCAGCCAGACGCTGTGGTGTCAGATCTTCTTCATCCTCGATCACTTCCACAACTGTGTTTGTAAGTTTCAGTTTATCCATATCATATTCTTCTTCGCCTTCTTCGCAAAGGATCAACAGAGTTTTGCCGTCAATGGCAAAGTACTCCTGCTGCAGTGTAAAATCCAGGAAAGTAGTCTTTCCGCTTTCCAGGAATCCCGTAACCAAATAAATGGGAACTCTGATATCATCCATCATATAATTTATTCCTTTATCTTTATTCTGATTCTGTTATTATCTGCCGAAATCGTTCAGTCTCGCATCTATGACACAGGATTTCATGCTCCGATGAGCTGAATCCAGATGCAGTATTTTAGACAATTGCCATAAATCGCTGCTTCCTCATGATCATTATGCAAGCCCAAATAATTCTGCAAGTTTATCTTCTTTCAGTTTAGAGCCGATTACGCAGAGACGACCTGTGTATTCCGGTGCACCTTCACGGATTTCTGTTTCCTCCGGAACCATGTCAAAATAAATCCATGTTCCGTCTTCTGCAGGAAGCATTCCCTTTGCACGAAGAATAATACCGTAATCTTCAGAAGCGGAAAGAGCCTCAAGCATCTTCTCAAGACCTTCTCTTGTGTATTTCTTAATCGTCTCACGTCCCCAGCTTGTAAATACCTCATCTGCGTGATGATGGTGATGATCATGATGATCATGTCCGCAGCCGCATTCATGGTCGTGATCGTGGTGATGATGCTCATGTTCCTCATGATCATGTCCACAGCCGCATTCATGGTCGTGGTCATGGTGATGATGTTCATGTTCTTCGTGATCATGTCCACAGCCACATTCATGATCATGGTCGTGATCGTGATGATGATGCTCTCCATGTTCATGTACATGTCCGCACTCCGGGCATACCTCTTCCTCAGACATCAGTTCTTCCTCAAGAGATACCGGTTTCTCCATAACCTCAAGGATTTTCTTTCCGTCCAGTTTCTCAATCGGAGTGGTGATGATAGCAGCTTTCGCATTAATTCCACGAAGAAGTTCCATCGCCTGCTGTGCTTTCTTCTCATCAATGATATCTGTACGGCTCATGATGATCGCACCTGCATATTCAACCTGATTATCAAAGAACTCACCAAAGTTTCTCATATACATTTTGCACTTCTTTGCATCAACTACAGTTGTATAGCTGTTCAGAACGATATCCACATCTCCCTGAACCCCCTGTACTGCCTTAATAACATCTGAGAGTTTACCAACACCTGATGGCTCGATCAGGATTCTGTCCGGATGATATTTGTCCACAACCTCTTTCAGAGAAGTGCCGAAATCTCCCACTAATGAACAGCAGATACATCCGGAATTCATTTCCCGGATCTGGATTCCCGCTTCCTTCAGAAAACCACCGTCAATACCAATCTCACCAAATTCGTTCTCGATCAGTACAACCTGCTCATCTGCATAAGCCTCTTTCAGAAGTTTCTTAATCAATGTAGTTTTACCGGCTCCAAGGAAACCGGAAATAATATCAATCTTAGTTGCCATTGTCTTATTTCTCCTCTTCGTTAAGATTTATATTTCTGAATAACTGCCATATAGCCGTCATTTTTTATATTCTGCCATTTTTATGAACAAACAGAATAGCTTTTAGAACTGCCATCATTATCTGTCTGTTTATATATTTGCCTGTAACGTACTCATTATACATAAGATGTCCAATGTATTCAAGTCTGCCATCAACGCATTTTGACCAGGAAACACTTGTGCCCCCTGGTTTACAGATATCCTGCAGTTGTTCAATACTTTCAGAACAACCTGCCTGTTCACATCAAAGAAAGGGGCATGATCCACCATCATGCCCCCGCCTGTATACACTAATGATCAACCGTTGATCATAAAGCTCATTAATTTATCAATATCGTCTTTCTCATAAGCAACGATCTCAAGTTCCGGAATCTCTCCGCCTGAGAAAATGTTTGCCAGAGATACATACTGGGATAATTTAGATTTAAGGTTCAGTCTGTCACCTTCGCCTGTTACTAATTCTACTCTGCCTTCGCAGCTGTCAACTACAGCAAAAAATTTATCGATGTCTTTAATGTTAGATACTTTCATGTTCATTCTCCTTTCAACATGGAAACCATTATTCTCTCTATTCCTTGTGTTTGCGATAATTATAACGCAGATAAATTTCAAAAGCAATTATTTATATTTCACGAATTTTTCATATATTATCATGCTTACTCTGCAATATTGTCAAATAAATAACATACCCCTGACAATAATTCTCTCAGATATTTACATATATCCCGAAATCGTCCCGAAAAATTAATATGTAAAAATCGCAACCCCATAAGCCGGCAACGGATATGCGAAGGAAAACTCTCTGTTATCACATTCCTGTTTCACTGCCTTAAATGTCTTTGGCTGCTCCAGAAGTCCATTCTCGTCCATGATCAGCTTGTACTGTTTTTTCTTCGGAACACCAACCCTGTAATCCGGACGGTCAACAGGTGTAAAGTTAACTATGTAAAGAATATTGTTTCTCTTTGTAGGAGACTTTCTCACAAAGCTGAAAATACTTCTGTCCCCGTCATCCGCATTGATCCACTCAAATCCTTCCGGATTATTATCACCGGCATAAAGTGCCGGATATTTCTTATAAATAGTCAGGAGATCATGCACATAATTCTGAAGTTCCTTATGTGGCTCTTCATTCAGAAGGAACCAGTCAAGTTCTCTCTCCTCACTCCATTCACGAAGCTGTCCGAATTCCTGTCCCATGAACAGAAGCTTCTTACCCGGATGGCAGTTCATAAATGAATAGGCAGCCTTTAAATTCCTGAATTTGTCCGGTAACTCTCCCGGCATCTTCTCAAGCATGGAGCATTTCAGATGAACCACCTCATCATGAGAAAGAACTAATACATATCTCTCACTGTATGCATATGACATGGAGAAAGTCATCTTATTATGATTAAATTTACGGAAATACGGATCCAGCTTCATATATTCCAGGAAGTCATTCATCCATCCCATATTCCACTTCAGACTAAAACCAAGTCCGTCCTTCTCTGCATCCCCTGTAACCATCGGCCATGCAGTAGATTCCTCAGCGATCATCACAGTTCCATGATTCCTTCCAAGAACTACTGTATTCAGATGCTTAAAAAATTCAATAGCCTCCAGATTCTGATTTCCGCCATATTTATTTGCGATCCATTCTCCATCCTTCTTACCATAATCAAGATAAAGCATGGAAGCAACAGCATCCACACGAAGTCCGTCTACGTGGCACTCCTCCACCCAGTAAAGGGCATTTGCGATCAGGAAGTTCTTAACCTCCGGGCGTCCGTAATTATAAATCTTGGTACCCCAGTCCGGATGTTCTCCCTGTCTCGGATCTGCGTGCTCATACACTGCGGTTCCGTCAAAGTTCGCAAGACCATGGGCATCTTTCGGGAAATGTGCAGGTACCCAGTCAAGGATAACTCCAATCTTATTCTGATGTAAATAATCCACCATATACTTGAAATCCTGCGGCGTTCCATATCTGGAAGTCGGTGCATAATATCCGGTCACCTGATATCCCCAGGAACCGTCAAAAGGATGCTCTGCGATTCCCATAAGCTCTACATGGGTATATCCCATTTCCTTCACATAAGCTGCCAGGGCATGTGCGAATTCTCTATAGTTATAAAATCCTTTTTCATTTTCCTCTGACTGCGGATGCTTCTTCCATGAACCCGGATGAACCTCATAGATTGCCATAGGCTCTACCTGCTCATCAAACTTCTCTCTGTTCTTGATCCATGTGGCATCCTTCCATTTATAGTCTGTGATATCTGTGATCCTGGAGGCTGTACCCGGACGGAGTTCAGCTTCATTTGCATAGGGATCTGCCTTATAAAGCTTCTCTCCATGCGCACCCACGATAAAGAATTTATACAGCTGTCCGATCTTTGCCCCCGGAATAAATACCTCATAAACACCGATCGGACCAACCTTCTCCATCGGGTTTGCTTCTTCCTCCCAGTCATTAAATTCACCGATTACAGAAACAGACTGTGCATTCGGCGCCCAGCCCGCAAAATATACACCTTTTTTTCGTCTGTATGTAGTCGGATGGGCACCCAGTTTCTTATATACTTCATAATTGGTTCCCTGTCCAAATAAATATTGATCCAAATCTGTAAATTTCATACTCACACCCATCTGGAGTCCTCCCTTAACTTCGGTTTCTATCTTTTTTACAGATACTGATTCCATAAAATAATGCCGTAACAGAATCTCTTACATTGCTGTTCACTCTCTTCTCAGTAACGTAGCCAAAATTCATTCCAGATTGCCTGCGGCAATGGAATTTTGGCGTATGAACAGTAACTATCTTACAGCAAGTTCAATCAGGAATACGAACTGACTTTTAGTCATTCTATAAGCCTTATTATACCAACGGACATTCCATACGTCAATTAAAAATATGTGTATATTTAACAATTTTTTCATATATTTTATGTGTTTTTTGTAAAAAACATAAATGGAATGAATTCCCTTATTGTGGAATTTGTTATAAAAAAAATGAAAATGCAGATGATAGAAATGAAAAATTATTGTACTTTTCAAATAAACCCGAGTCAGATAGTAAATTCGAGAAAGTGTATCATGTCATAGAGTATACACCTGAGATTGAGGCAATTTTCCAAATTTATTGTCCACAAATGCCAGATCTAGACTGGGAGTTTTGGAAAAACGAGCTAATGGGTACAAAAATGTGGGAAGACGCAGATATTGATAATTACAAACGAAAAATTTTCAAATACGATTTTATCCAGTCTGTTCATTTTTTACCAATAATATGTGCTTTAAAACTTGCAAGTAATTATTATGTTCCAGTAGTGATGTTGGTAGGTGCAATTGCATTTACATATAGTCCATTTATAAAAAAATGGCATAATAAAGTAAAGGAACTTACAAGGGAATATCAGAGAGCGGCATTATGTCAATTAGTTAATGAAAGACAAGAAGGTAGTTTACAAGATGACAGATGATAATATTATAATAAAAAGAATATGGCATGATAAAGAAGATATACGTGTATGTCTTTGGAAAGAATGTGAATAGAGAGCAGGTGATAATAATGTTATCTTTAGAGGGGATATTCTATGAAATAGAAGAAAATGAGATATGGTCGTTTAATTACAATATAATGGAGGGAGTAATATCTTTATCGTTAGTTAATCCTTATACAGCCCAAAGACACGAAATGAAAATAGAAAAAATATATAATATTTTCTTTGTGCATAGTACAAATAAAAAAGAAAAAGAAAGCCCAGAGTATTATCCTTTTTTGGAGATGTCATACA
>OHAF01002883.1_pt1 | contig 12064 bp, 5 predicted proteins | sample 1577041 | NCBI WGS metagenome assembly OHAF01 (sample SAMEA3541495, study PRJEB24748) | human gut metagenome | biome: human gut; feature: human-associated habitat; material: faeces | place: China | collected 2012
TTTTAGGCGTTTGTTAGCTATATTTGTACTGATATGTAACATCTTTATTATCCATTACGAAAAAACACCCCTGCTTTCAAAACGAAAGCAGGGGCGTTCTTGTATGTTTACGGGTGTCGCTTATATCATACTTATGCAGTAGCAAAACATTTTAGAATTACAGCATCGTCGTTGTAGTCAATATTGACAAATTATCAAAATAATAATATAATATCTTGTACATAAACAACGAATTGCGGAAGTAACACAACATTGTGTTCTTTATAAATTAACAATTGGGGGAAAAACATGAAAGCAAAACGGTATTTTAAAATTTTGTCGGTATTTTTATCAATGCTTATGTTGATAAGTGTGATACCGATAAACGGGGCAGCAATTGAAAAAATTGGTGTGAGTAGCGACACTCAAAATGAAGCAGAAACAAAGTTGGCTTCAGATAGCGAAATTTTGTATGAAATTAACGACAAACGTACTCAAAATAGCAAAACATACAAAAAAAGCGACGGTTCGTATTGTACTTATTTATCTTCTTCAGTACTACATTATTTTGATGGTGAAGAATGGCGCGATATAAACAATACAATTACTCCCGACGGAAATGGTGCATATAAGAATGTATCTAATTCATTTGAAATAAAATTTCCGGAAACCTTGAAAGAAAATAATAGCATTGATGTTTTAAAAGATGGACATGCTATATCTTTTGTGATTAACGGTGGAGATTCTGATAAAAAAGCTGACATTCAAAATTCAAAAGAAACAGCTGATATAAGCTCTCTTCAGGATAAGTCAGACTCTTCAGTAAGTTATAAGAATGTATTAAAGAATACTGATATACAATATAGTGTTAATGGTAATGTTGTAAAAGAAAACATTATTATAAAAAGTAAGAAAGCAGTTGAAAAAACGTATTCTTATACTGTTTCAACCGACCTTTCTATTGAAAAGAATAATGATGGTAGCCTTGTCTTTAAGGATGCTGAGGGTAATAACGTATTTAAAATACCATCTCCGGTTATGTATGACAATGACAAAAACTCGTCTTCGAAGATTGCAGTGACGCTTGAAAAAATATGTGAGGGACAATATATATTAGAGTATTGTCCTGATGAAGCTTGGCTGAAATCTAAGGATAGGTCGTATCCGGTAGTTCTCGACCCTGTTATTTCAGAAGTTGGGGATTCTGTTGTTACTAATACTTGTGTAACGAGTTCAGACCCGGATGCCACAGGAGAAGATTCTTTGCTCTGTCTGTCGGCAGATAATTATATTCCTGATAATTCGTCCGAACCTATAACGGCTATTACATATCTCAATTTAAATAAAAGTCAAATTTTAGATGCTATAGACGGCGCAGTTGTTACCGAAGCTCAACTTATCGGACAAGGCTGTGTTAAAGGGAAAATTGCAATAAAGGAAGTATCGGACTCTGTTGATTTTTCTAATGTCACTTTTAATACAAGACCTAAGTTATCAAGTGACATTTTGGATTATTATACAGGGTTTAATGTGTTGCCCGAAAACCCGACAACAGTCAACTTCAACATAACGGACTATATAAACAGAATTGTCAATAATTACTCAAGCAACAAAGGACTTGCACTTGTTCCGCTCGACAGTTCTTCGTATGGTGTGCTGCTCGGCAATACTATTGTGGGAGAAAATAAGAAATCAAACATAGGATTGCTTTTAAGTTATACTGAAGTTAAGGGATATGACAACCGTTATCAATATCATACTCAAAGTATTGATAATGACGAAACGGCATATGTTAACGATTTTACGCGCGATATGTCGATTATTAGAAAAGATATGGCTCTTGATGGTAATGTTATGCCTGTGAACATTTCTTTTGTCTATAATTCAAGTGTCGATTCAATTAAGCACTATGCTGTATCAATTAAAGAAAATGCAGTTCCTGATGTGTATGGAACTAATTGGATAAGTAATTATAATAGGTGTGTTGTTCCAGTTGTAAACGATTCAAATGTTATAACATATAACTATTTAACTGATACAGGAGCGATAATAGCTTTTAATGCAAGCGTGAATACAAATTCGGAAGATAATGATGTAATTGTTTTCGACGAAGAGAAAGCGTCCGTGATTGGCAGTAGTGGGTATTCTATGGAACTTTTGGATGTACCCGATGATTATGATGGCGATTTGCTTGACTACATAGTTGTAAAACGTCCTGATGGGCAAAAGGAACGTTTTGACAAGTATGGTAGGCTTATTTCTGTAACAAAAACAGTTAAAACATCAAGCGGATATGCTGAACAAAGTATCAATATCGCTTATGTTAGTGACCTTAGTACAGATGGTAATTATTTTGCAATAAAGAGCATCACTGATGGCGTTGGCAGAAAATATCTGTTTTCATATAATACTGCCGGAAAGCTTGAAAATATCAAGTGTTTTATGCCTAATGGAACACAAATACATAGCGCAAATGAATTATATTATATGATGAGCACTTATAAATATGATGGAGAAAATCTTGTTTCTGTAACAAAGAATAGCTCCAAGACATATTCTTATGAGTACAACTCAAGCAACGAAATGGTTTCGGCAAGTGTTGCGTCTCAGTATAAAGTCGGTTTTGGATATAATGATAATGGGAAAATAAATTATATAGAAGAACTTGCCAAAAAGGATTCTTTGTTTGAAAGAGGAAACACAATTGTAGTTAGTTCTGATGGCCCTTATGGAGTGGAATTTAAGGATTCTACCGGGACGATAGTTTATGAGCAGTTTGATAACTTTGGGAAAAATATAGGAACATATGATAACAAAGGTTATTACACATACTTGACAGGTAAAAATAAGGACGTATCCGGTAATATAACTTCGGCTTCAAACCTTTTGTTAAACGGAAGTTTTGAGTCAGGAATAAATTCGTGGGACGGTGAGAATGTTGAAGCGACTGATGTCGTTGATACAACTTTTGATTCGGGTGCCCATTCCATTAAATTCGCCTCGGACGATAAAACAGATAAATACATTTCTCAAACAGTTAATATTTCTAAAAATGCACCCTATACTTTGTCTGTAAAAGTAAAGTCCGCTGAGGCGAATGCTGACAGCAAGCTTACATTGCTTTTGGAATTTTCTGATGCTCATGGCGAGATGCAAAATATTGAAGAGAGAGAAATAACCGCAGTTGGCGGAGACTTTCAAACTTATTCTTTGCAAATAGCACCGAAAGCTTTTGTTGGCTCTGGAAAAATAACTGTTTCGATAGGGCTTGAAAACTCAAACGGTGAGTTCTATGTTGATAGTGCCATGCTTGAAGAGGGTAATGGTATTGGAGAATATGACTATTTGCAAAATGGCAATTTCGAAATTGGTACAGATAATAATATAAACGGTTGGAATAGTGAAAATAGTTATATTAAAAGAACCGATTCTATTTGCAATCGCTCCAAAACAATGCTTAGTTTCCCTCAAGCAAGTATAAACAATAATGTCGAGTTTTCACAAAGCATTACATTGAACGGAAAAAAAGGTGATGTAATTTCGTTTGGAGGCTGGTATCGAGGGAAATATGTGGCATCAGATACTACCATGAATTTGAAAACTGCAAACGGACAAGATGTTACATCTGCTTTGCGTTTGTTAAAGGATAGGAATGCTGGCTTTAAAGTTACATATAATTATGTAGATGACGATGGAAAAACCGCAACGGACTCGATTTTTGTTTCTGCAAAGCAGTATATTAAAAATTGGCAATATCTTGCTGATGATGTTACCTTAAAAGGTGACTGTACTGAAGTTACGTTTAGTTTTGTTTACGAAAATTTACCCGGTACTCCATCCATCGCTGAGGTTAGTTTGCATAAAAACTCTGCTGTAACAGACTCCTTAAATGCTGAAAATACTGCCGATACTTCTACTGGAGAAGTAGTTGAAGAGCCTCAACAGTCTACTACCATAACATCTTGTATTTGTGGGGAAGACTGTGCCTATGGCGACGGCTGCATATGTAGCTGTAAAAGTAAGGACTCCTGCAAGTGTTTGCAGTGTAAAAAACGGTTCGACATTGTTTATGATGATTTTGGAAATCTTTTGTCACTCGCGATAAATGGATATGACCTTAACACGTTGATTTCAATGCTTAACAAGCGCTCATATACTTCGGACGGAAACTATCTTACGTCAACGGTTTCTGAAAATGACAAGGAAACTACATATAACTATAGCCGAGAAAACGGTTATTTAAAGTCAAAAACAGAACCGCAGGGAAAAACAACAGCATATTCATATTCGGCAACCGGTAATCTTACAAAATCATCTGTTGCCTTATCCGAAAATTCATCCCTTGATGCAACATATGGTTATGACAATTTGGGTAGAATTACATCCATAGGTCATAATGATTTTCATTATATTATCAGTTATAATACATGGGGTAATGTGTCACGTATAATGGTAGGACTTTCCGGGTTGCTTACAGGGAAAGTGCTTGTTAATTATACTTATGACGAGGGTGCGTATCGAAATCGTCTTTTAAAGGCATCTTATGCGAATGGTGGTTATACCTCGTATAATTATGATAATAGCGGTAATATAATTGAAATAAGAAATGCCGACAGCGGTTCTGAAAATGCAAAAGTAAACGTCTACAAATACTCATATGATTTGTATGGCAATATGCTTTCTGAAACTGATATTATAAATTCTGAAATAACGAGAACGATATATTATAATGGAAATTCAACCGAAGTTTTGGTCGGTGATAGACTGGAAAGTTACGAAACGTATGATTCCGATGGCAATGCTGTTGAGATTGTTAATGGAACAGAATTTGTAACAAAGTCTTATGACTCTGAAACATCTACGGATACACAAAACACTAAGAACAGCTCTGCACTATTAAGTAAAGATGCATCCGTCGGCTTTACAGTAACAAATGATTCATTTGGAAGAACAGTGCAAAAAGAAGTTCTCATGTCTGACCCATTAACTCTTTCTTCAAATTATGCAGAAATAAAGACGGACTATTCTTATCAAAGCTTAGAAAAAGATGGAAAGCCCATGGCTTCGAGCAAGACGGAAACGCTGTATAATACCGTGTCTTCTGTTACAGACGGAATAAAAACAGTTGTTTCAACTGAAGAATGTTATTACGAATATGACGACAATGGCAATATAACACACGAATATTCGGTTTCTGCTGATGGTACAAAAACGCTTCGTTATCGCTATACTTACGATAAGGCTGAGCAGCTTGTCCGTTTTGATGATAATGTTAACGGAAAATCATACAAATATAGATATGATGCAGGTGGAAACAGAACATCAATTTATGAGTATCCATTTACTCTTAGTGCTTCGTTCTCCAAATTAAAAAAGCGGACTACGGCTTCATACGGGTTTGATAGTGGCTCAAATTATATGCTTTGGAATGACCGTCTAAAAACATATAATGGTAAGGACATAAAATATGACCTTGAAGGGAATCCTGTGTCATATGATGGTAAATCATATGTTTGGAACGGAAAACAACTTGCAGAAATTAAAGCAGCAGACGGGTCATATACCCAGTATAATTATGATGCAAGCGGACTCAGAACGCAAAAAAAGCAGTATAAGTCAGACGGAACCCTTGAGTATTCGGTTGACTATATTTGGAAAGACGGCAAGATTTCTGTACAAAACATGGTGTATAATATAGAGCAGGAGAAAGATGGCGTAGTAACATATAAACCTATAACGTTTACGTCAAAATTTGTCTATTTCAATAATGAAAATACACCGAGTGCCATTATCTTGAACGGACAGACGATGCTTCTCAAAAAGAATATTCAAGGCGATGTAACTTCTATTATAGAGCCAAGTGGCGAAACTATGATTTCGTTTAGCTATGACCCATGGGGGAATATAACTTATGTTGCCGATGAAAGTCTTGATGAAACCACAAAAGCCGTAATTACAGCGATATGTCCTGTAACATATCGAGGCTACAACTATGACTTCACGACAGGACTCTACTATTTGCAATCGAGGTACTACAATCCGGAATGGGGCAGATTCCTGAATGCCGATGATACAAGCATATTACTTTCTTCGGTAGGTAGCCCCATTGGAGCTAATATGTATGCTTATTGTAATAATAATCCAGTTAATAATGTCGATTATGATGGTAGACGTGTAACGCTTAATTATCGCGTAAGATATTGTATCAATTTAATGGTCGTTTTGATTGCTCTTAACAATGCTTGCCGAGATAATCTTAACAAAATATTGCCAACGTATGTTTTGCCTCCTAATATATTTGACAATAACAAAGGTAGCGAAACAATCAATTGTCTGTATTTTGATTATGATATTAAAAGTAATAGCAAAACAACAGAAATCTTAATACGGGGAATTTTCAGAACGGCTATTGGTCCTCGACACTTTGAAGCTGAGATAGAAATCCATTCAAACGCCGATTGGGAATATATAAGTGCTGGAGGAAAAATGGGCAGATATTTGACGGATTTTGATGATGCGTTTTATGGATTTAGTTACGGCTTATCAGAAGTATTACCAGATAAGTACTTATTTTATTTTAATATGGCTGAAGTTGGCAGGTCTATACTAACAGACAAGGTTACAAATTCTAAAAGGTGCCAATATATTAACCATGAACTTAACGAACAAAAAAGCCTCGGTATCGATTCGGCTTGTATTCTTAATTGGTATTGTTCATACGAACGACGCAAGTTCGCAGGCAGGCCAATAAATGTACACTATGTAGAACATATTCCTGCGAATGAAGGGCCAGAGGGTTGGTGGTAATAATATGGATAAAAAGAAATCAATTAAAAATCTCGTCGTCATTTTAATTGCAGTGGTGGCATTGGGGCTTCTTTGGGCTTTTGTCAAAAGCCAAGTAACAACAACACCGATATATATTGTTGTTGATACCTTTGCTCTGATTATACCGAGCATAATTTTGATACCCGGAATAATTTGCTATATCGCTTACTTTTTTGTCAATGACGCAAAAATAAAATCCGCGCTTAAGATAAGCTCCTTATGTATAGCGGCCTTCTGCGTGGTTTTCTCCGTGTCGTTTTTTGCCGCGGTATTTGTAAATTCTGGCAGCGAAAAGACGAGCAGCTATAAAGAAGCCGCCGAGAGTAAATACAGCTTGGGTAATTTTGTCGATTTGTCTGATTACGAGGCTGAGCGTTCGGATAATGAGCTGTATTCAAACGGCTTTTTAAGCGGTTATTATACTGTTGATAATTACTCTAAAAGCGACGGCAGCTATAACTATTATACAGCTACCGTATATGAGTATACCGGCGGAACGGCGGCATCGCGAAAGCTTATTAAGAAAAGGCTTGAAAAAGAACTGTTAAGGGAGACCTCGGTCGGCGGAAAAAACATTAAATATACAGACGGAACCGAGGGCGATTACCGATATAAATACTGTAATTACACAGACAAATTTGAAATGCAGTCTTCGTCATATTTCAGTATCGTAGCGGAAAGCAGCGATAAGGTAACGGTATATATATTAAAGTCGAAATATAGAAATCATTTCGGCGAGCCGTTTGACGCGGAAAAAATTATCAGCTCAATTTGCAGCTGATACTTGCGGCCTTTGCGGCCAAGTGAATTGTTTTTAACCATGTAAAGCACTCTCTACTTTTTTATGAAAGTGGAGGGTGTTTTTTGCATTTAAGGGCAAATCAGACGTTTTTTTCGTCATATATAAGCGGCAAAAGGAAAGCGTGAATGTTAACGCTGCGGAAAGCATTTTATTATGAGAGGCAGCTGCCATAATTGACAAAAGTTTAACGATAAATGTGTTGACATCTATAACCAAGTCATATATAATTAAAGCAAATATATTTGGTAAAGGATTGAGTTAATGGTAAAAAAACTGACGGCAGTATTGCTTACGATGTGCATGGCTGTTTCGCTGTTGCCTATGTTCGCTCAGGCGGCGTCAAAGCCTGATATTAAAGTGGGCGATTATGTCAAAATGGGAACATATAATAACGCCTCGATTCTTTGGCGCTGTGTGAGTATTGATGATAACGGTCCGCTTATGCTTGCAGACAGAATTGTTGACACTCTTGCGTATGATGCCAAGACAAACGACAACAGCAATTCGAAATCGCACAGCAGAAGCTATAAGCGCGCCGATTACGGCTCAAATTATTGGAAAGACAGCAATATGCGTTCCTGGCTCAATTCAACTGCGGCTGCAGGTAAGGTCGATTGGCTTTGCGGTAACCCGCCGAAGGATGGTTATGTCAGCGGAACAGGGGCCTATAATAATAAAGCGGGCTTTTTAAATGAATTTTCAAAGTCGGAAATTGCCGCTATGAAAATCGTTACCCAGCGTTCTCTTGTCTCTCATCCCGAATACAATAAGGGTATTGTTGAGGGCGACGCAAATTCCGATTTGTTATACTACACCGATATTTCGGAGGCTGTGGCTAATTATGATGATTCATATTTTGAAACCACAACCGAAAAGGTGTTCCTTCTCGATGTGAAACAGGCTAACGCCGTGTGGAAAAATCTTAAAGGCTATTATGTCGCATACAACAATGACGGTATGGCTTGGCCTTATTGGCTTCGCACTCCCGTTACCGACTGTAATCATGATATGCGTTATGTCAGCTCGTCGGGCGAGGTGGGCAGGTATGCTCCGTGGTATTCCGATTTGGGCGTAAGACCTGCGTTTTATCTCGATACCGAGTATTTTGTCGCAACCTCCGGCAGCGGCACTCAGGGCAATCCTTATGTCGGCTCTGCTCCGAATAAGCAGGAGGCGGATTATACAATTTCAGAGCCTGCGGAAGAGGCAAATCCCGATTGGAATGTCAGCACCGAGCAAAGCATTCAGCCCACGCTCGGACCATGGTATTCGGCTGACGGGAAATACTCTAATCCTACCATTCCCGTATACACTATTCAGAAGACTCGCAGCGACACGGAAAATATGGTTGTCGTCATTTGCGGTGAGGGATATACAAAAAGTCAGCAGGGCAAATTTATCAATGATGTAAAACGACTTTGGCAAGAGGCTATGAAATACGAGCCGTATCGCAGCTATGCCGACAGATTTAATGTTTACGCCCTCTGCACAGCCTCAGAGTCTACATTTGATAACGGAGGAAGCACCTTCTTCGATGTTATAGTTGACAGCTACAATTCTCCGGTTATTTCTAACAATCTCCACGGAAGCCAATGGAAGAACCATATTTTGGAAAGATGCATAGGGCCTGAGTTTATAGAGAAAATTCACGATGCCCATATCAAAAAAACAACCGACCCGAACACGATTCCGACGAAGCCTAACGGCGAGTGGAACGAGTATGAACCGTATTACTATGTTCACGATTATATTGCGCAGTTCGCCGTGGTTGTAAATACAAAATCCGATTTCGGCGGTGCCTATAACAATCGTGAATACGGCTTCCACTATTTTATTTCACCGTCAGACAGCTATCGTGCGTCTAAGACCTTTGCACACGAGCTTGGGCATAGCTTGCTCGGCCTCGGCGATGAGTACAGCACCGGATATTTACTTGGGGATAAGGAACTGAAGTCCCTGAATCTCTCCTCGGTTGAAGACCCGGCAAAGATAAAATGGTCTCAGCTTTTAGGCTTCAGAAACACCTATACCTGCCGCAATGCTTACGGCTCAAAAATGCTTGTCTCAAGCTACGAGTGTATAATGAGAGATACAAATTATCAGTTTTGCGAGGTTTGCCGCTTGCAGGGCTACAAGAGAATGTCTCAGCTTGTCAAGGATGCAGAGCTCTACGTTGCCACGCCTGAGGTTAAGGAGTACACCGGAGCCTACTCAAGTCCCTCTGATTTTACGGACCTTGAAACAAGCTCGTACTATACTTATACTTCAAATCGCAGCGGCAGGCTTTTGAGCGGTAACGGTAAAAGCAGATTTAATACCGATATGAACGGTAAAAAAATCGAACTGCGCACTGTCATTCAAAATGTTTCGGATAAGCAAGCAAGGCAGATAAGATTCAAAATGTGGATAAGGCATTCCGACGGCAGCGTGGCAACCGATTCATCGGGTAATCCGCTTCAGACTACTCAAACCTTTGACATTCCCGTTTGGAATGATAAGGCGAATTTCTGGCCGATAGGTGCTTTGGACCACATCAAAAGCGATTTTAATTCAGGTCTGAAGAGCTGCTCGCTTATTTATCAAATTCCGTCCGACGCTCAGCTTTTGAACGGTGATACCGTGGCATTTCAGGTGCTTGACGAAAACGGTAACATCTTAGCGGACGATAATACGGAAACACAGCGTTACACAACCGTTTCAATCCAATATAAATTTGAGGACGGCTCAGAAATACCGAATACTGCCGGAGGAACATTTACTGTTCCGTATGGCACAAAGCTTGATTTGACGCCGGCAAAATCGCTTTACGGTTGTGAATTTGTGAAGGCCGACGGCTTGAATGAGCCGATTGTTTCAGACGGTACGGTTGTTACATATTATTACAAAAAGAAAGCTGCTTCGGAAGAAAAGCCCGCACTTGCAATTGACAAGGCTTCAATATCGCTCGAAAGCAGCATAACAATGAATTTCAAAGTACCTAAAAGCAGTCTTTCGTCTTACGATGATTTCTATATGACATTTAAATGTAACGGAAAAGAAGAAAAGGCTACACAATATAAGCAGAACGGGGATTACTACGTATTCTCGTACAAGGGCATAAATCCGCAGCTTATGAATGATGAGGTTACTGCGGTGTTGCACGCCAAAAAGGGAAACGAGGAATACACAAGCCCCGAAAAGGTGTTGAGCGTCAAGGAGTACGCCTATAAATTGCTCGACAGATACAGCGGCGATGAATACTCAAAGCTTCGCACATTGCTTGTGGATCTGCTGAATTACGGCGCTATGGCACAGAAATATGTAGGGTATAAGACGGATAATCTTGTTAATTCCGGGCTGACCGCTGTTCAAAAAAGCTGGGGCAGCAATGGGGCAGAGGAGTTTAAGAATATCAGCGACTTAAATTACAAAACAATAAGCAGTCCTACGGTGCAATGGAATACTTGCGGCTTGGTGCTCAACAATTCAATTATGCTCAGGGCTAAGTTTTCCGCTAAGGACGTTGAAAACAAGACCGTTGAAATCGCATTTAGGAACACAAAATTCACCTATGACAAAAATGATTTTGTGAATAACGGTGACGGCACATATTATGTTTATTGTAATGAGCTTTTTGCACATGAGCTGAGCGATAAGCTTTTGCTTACGGTTTATGAAAACGGTGTTCCTTGCAGCAACACAATGCTTTTCAGCGTCGAATCATACGCAAGTGTTATTCAGCAGTCAAGTGCATATAAGGGCACTGCTCTTGATGATTTAACGCAGGCTATGATGCGATACGGAAAATCCGCCGCAGCTTACAGGACTTAAAAAAAGGAGAAAAAAGAATGAAAGAAGAGTATTCTGCTCCGTCATTTGATATAACGGAATTTTGCACGGATGATATTATTACTGTCAGCTTTGAACCAACTACAAACGACGTCTCGGGACCCATTGAACTTCCCGACATCAATATTTAAATACGGACTTTCGGATTGTATTATTTTGTTTTGTTCGGTTATGACAAGAAAAGCAGGATTGTTTTAAAACAATCCTGCTTTTTTTAATTGCGAGACAGAGACGGTGAATTTTGCCGAAGTCTCCCGAAAATCACGGGAGAGATAGGTTTCCTTCATCGTCCTGCCTCCGTCCCGGCTTTCACGAACCCCTTCTTTTTATATCCGCAGTCGCAGTACGGTCCGCCGGAGGCGAGCGTATACTGCCGCACAAAGTCAGTCGCGCCGCCGGCTTCGCTCATGGTGTAGTCTAGATGGCACAGGGCGGGAGTCAGGTCGTACAGACCCAGTTCTTTCATCAGCACACAGATGCCGCATTTGGTGAAGCGTCCTTCGTATCCGCTACCGTCGGGATATTCGTAAAACTCCATGTTCCACGAGTAGGGGTTGCGGTCAGCGGCTCTCAACGCGGCGGTGGCTTTCATACCGACAATGTCCTTTTCGGTGAATTTGCTCTTTC
>OHAF01002891.1_pt1 | contig 12045 bp, 14 predicted proteins | sample 1577041 | NCBI WGS metagenome assembly OHAF01 (sample SAMEA3541495, study PRJEB24748) | human gut metagenome | biome: human gut; feature: human-associated habitat; material: faeces | place: China | collected 2012
GCCGACCCACACGGCACCCACCGTGTTTGTACGGATGCCGTATTCGCAGCTATCGACCTTGAAAAGGAAGAAGGAGCCAAATGGCTGAAAGATTGCCGCATCTGGATGTATCGCGGTGCATGGGCTGAATGGGAAATCGAGAACATTGAAATGGCAGTGCCCATCAGTCCCGAAGAATTACGTGCGAAACGTAACTCTATCCTGAAGCACCAAAGCCAGATGGAGAGCGCACCATTCCTGGGCAACGACGAACGTCTGTTCTGGCAACGAAGCGAAGACCGCAACCGCGGTACAGCTGCATTGTACGACAGCCTGGGTCTGGCATCCTACGAAGCTATGGAAGCATTCGTAGAATACATTCCGCTGTAAATGTTTGCTAAATAGAAACAAGAGAGTGGGAAGTGATGAACTTCTCACTCTTTTTTTATGTATTTTTGTACGGTACTTAACCATCGGACATGAAAAAACTATATTTATCCATATTGTTCCTGCTCGCAGGAGTTGGTTCCGTCTTTTCACAAGACGTAGAACAGGCCGTTCGGGAACGGCTGCAGGCCTTTTTCCAAACGTATATCCCTGTCAATGTCAATATCGGTACATGCCGGCTCGACAGTGTACTTATCGATTTCCACCGAAAAACAATCCGCATCTATGCCGATAATACATTCTCCTACCAGCCCTTCCGGCCGGAAACGGTGAACAGAATTTACCGGGACATCAAAGAAATTCTTCCGGGTCCCGTAACTTACTTCGACATTACTGTCTTTACAGACGGACATTCCATCAACGAACTTATTCCCAACACATACAGAAACGGAAAAAAAGCGCCGATGTCGTCGACGTGCATGGACACCTTCATACCGGACACGTCATAACCGTGCGCCTTGAGGAACCGCTTCGCGGCCGTGGCCGCGGCGCTCTGCGATGAGGACATCTCCTTGTTGCTTTCCTTCGCATAGTCCTTGGCGCTTTGTCCGACGGGGAACACGGCCTCCTGCGGAATCACCGTGGCCTTCGGATTGGCCCATGCCAGCAACGCCTGCGCGTTGGTCACAGGATATCCGGGAACGCCTGAGGCGTTGACGGTGACGAGCAGTAGTTTGCCGGAGTCCTTATGCGTCTTCACGCCGGACACGTCGATGACCTGCTTGCCTTCGACTTTTCCGAGCACGTCCTGGGTCGGTCCCGGCTCCTGCACCACGTACGCGCTGGGCGCAATAAGCACCAGCACGCAGAGCACGGCCACAATCGGTCCGGCGAGATATCGCCAAGGGCGAACATCGAACCACCGTCCGACCTGACGCCAACGTCGTCTGATACGTGGCAGAAGGCCTTGAGACGACCCGTTACGTGTGCTTTTGGCGTGAACTCGCTGTGTTTCCTGCATATCGGCCATGCCTCCCATACTATGGAAGGCAACGAACTTAACAATCGCGTGGAACAAAGGCAGGAAACGGTATGGATGAGAATGCGATCCGCCAGTGGCTTATCGATTGCTTCGGACCGATTCAGGGCGAGATGGCATGGAACCAGCTTTCCAACATGCCGGAAGCCGTACGCGACCAGCTGATGAGTCAGGATCCGAGCACGCTGCCCAAGCCCGAAGAGGTCAAGTCCATGATGCAGGCGTTCACCGCCGGCGGACTCAACACCATGGGAGATATGCAGCAGGCCGTGGAACAGGGGCCGATCAACATCAAACTGGCGAAATCGCTCGCGTTGCAGCAGGCGAATGGTGCCGGATCGGACAGCAGCGTGAACGCCGAAACCGGCGAAATCGCAAGACGTGCCATCAGCGAGGCGAACCTGTGGCTTGATACCGCTTGCGAGTTCAACCCGGCGCAAGGCGAGACGCAGCTGCTCACCCGCGCCGGCTGGGTGGAGGACACAATCGACGCGTGGGCGCAGTTCGCCTCCCCCGTGGCCGAATCGATGAACGACGCTCTGGCTTCGATTCTGTCGCAGCGTTTCGGCGACGGCGAAATACAGACCGAGATTTCCGGGGTTTTCGCAGGCCCCATCGAAATTCCGATTCCGGACGAGATGAAGAATCCGGCGAAGCTGATGCGATTCGTCGGCAACACGTCGTTCGCCATGCAGTTGGGGCGTGCCGCCGGCGACCTGTCCCATGAGGTGCGCGGCAGCTTCGATCAGGGCATCGCGCTGCTGAAGAATCCCGCCGGCGGACTGATCGTGCAGAACGTGACCGAATACGCGAAGTCGCTGGATATCGACGTGAACGAAGTGATGGGCTATCTTGCGCTGCAGGAGCTTGCGCATGCCAGGCTGTTCGCCTCCGTGCCGTGGCTAATGCCCCGCTTCGAGGCGCTGCTGGGCAAATACGCGCGTGGCATCACCATCGACATGGATGCCATGGAGGAGCAGATCCGTGAGGCGGAGTCCATCGATCCGGATTCCATGGCCAGCGCGGTGAACATCACCAAGGTGGCGTTCCCGGACACTCCGGAGCAGAAGCAGGCCATGAAGGCGTTGGAGAATCTGCTTGCCTTGGTGGAGGGCTGGGTGGATGCCGTCGTGTGGCGTGCGGGCATGGCGCATATTCCGCATATCGAACAGCTTCGTGAGATGTTGCGCCGCGAACGCGCCATCGGAGGCCCTGCGGAACGCACGTTCGAAAGCCTGATGGGCATGCAATTGCGCCCCAAGCGCATGCGTGAGGCGGCCGCGCTGTGGGAAAGCATCGGCGCGCAGGAAGGCCCCGAGGCGCGCGACGCGAAATGGTCGCATCCGGATCTGCTGCCGCAACTGCCGGACGAACAGTCCGAGGATAGCTCCAACGAAGAGAACGGCGCCGCATCCGCCACTACCGGTACGGAACAGACCACGGCGCAACAGGATATTCCGGACAGCATCGATTGGGATGCCGAACTGTCCAAGCTGCTCGACGAGGAAGAGCACAAGGGCGATGACGCCGATGGCACGAACGACGCCGACGGTACAGATGACGCCGGCGATACGAACGCTTCCGGCGACCCGCAGTCACCGGAAGAAGCGTGATTTCCTGCGCCCGCGATCGGACCCATCGTCTTCGCGGGCGCGCGCATAGGACACGTCGAGTGTGTCTTCGGCACGCGTGACCGCCACGTACATCAATCGCCGTTCCTCTTCCAGAAGGTCGCCTTCGGGCGGTGAACCGTATGGAATCAGCCCTTCGGAGCATCCGATCAGGAACACGTGTTTGAATTCCAGGCCCTTGGAGGCATGGATGGTGGAGATGGTCACGCCTTTAACGTCGCCGCCTGCGCCAAGTGCTTCCAACATGGCCAAGCGGGTCTGAGCGTCATCCGCGAGCGCGGAGTTCTGCCATCCGCTGTCTCGTTTGACGCGGTAGCGCAGGTGTTGTTCGCCCAGTGCCCGGCAGAGGATTTTCTGCTGCGCGTTGACTCGGGTGAGGATGGCGCAGTCGCCCGGAGACGCTCCCTCGTCCACGAGTCTGCGGATGCGTGCAGCCACGCCCCGGGCTTCTTCGAGATCGCTGTTGTAGACGGTTTGCGCGACTCGGCGGCCTGGGTCTCGCTTGGAGTTGAGTTTGAGATAGTCGGCGCGTTGCGGTGAGGCTTCGAGCACGCGGTTGGCGTAGTTGACGATCTGCGGTGTGGAACGGTAGTCGTTGTTGAGTCTGACGTCGGCGGTGAGGGGTCCGAATTCGGAGGCGAAGTTGAGCAGGTTGTAGCTGCTGGCTCCGGCGAACGAGTAGATGGTCTGTGCCGGGTCGCCGACCACGCAGATGTTGCGGTTGTCACCGAGCCATCGGGTGAGCAGCCGATGCTGCAGGGGCGAGACGTCTTGGTATTCGTCGACGGTGAGCCATGTGATGCCGGAGCGGATGTTGGCCGCCACGTCTTCGTCGCTTTCGATGAGGTGGCAGGTGATGAGCAGGATGTCGTCGAAGTCGATTTCGTTGCGATTGGTTTTTTCGGTTTCGTAGGCTTTGTAGACATCCACGAATTGGCTTGGTTCCAGTCCTGCCGGCGGCTGGTGGTGGATGGCCGCGCAGACGCGTTCATAGTCTTCCGGCGCGATGAGCGAGATTTTGCACCAGTTGATTTCGGCTTGCAGGTTGCGCACGGTGTCGTCGTCCACCTGCTGGGTGGTGACTCGGCGTAGGGAATGTTCCACGATTTCGCGCGGATTGCGTGAGATGAACGGCATGGGCCCTTCGCATACGTCTGGCCAGATCCGACGGAGTTGCTGTAGTGCCGCGGAGTGGAAGGTGGCGGCTTTGACGTCGGATGCGACGTCGAGTTGGGATAGTCTGTTGCGCATTTCCGCGGCCGCTTTGACGGAGAAGGTCACGGCGAGCGTGGCGTGCGGATCCCATGCCTTGATGGCGCATGCGTAGGCGATTCTTCGGGTGACGGTCCGCGTTTTGCCGGCACCTGCGCCGGCGATGATACGGACGGGTCCGCGCACGGCGGTCGCCGCCATGCGCTGCGCATCGTCCAGTCCGTCGAGAATCGCTTCCGCTGTTGCATCCATATGCTCCATTGTGGCAGATTGCGTGACGAGACGGACGTCATCGGCGCGATTAACCGTGAATTCGTGGCAAGTCGCGCCCTTATTAGCCTTCAGTGTGTATTAAGGTTGGAATTGTGACCGAACGAAGCAGATTTATGATGGCCGCCTTGGCGAGCGCGGCGATGCCGAACGCCACCATCGCTGGCACGCGTGACAGCGAGCAGGTCAACGCCACCGACAAGGGGTATGGCATTGATCATGCCGTGGTGCAGGACGCCGCGGGCAAGTTGTATGACACGTTCGCTTCGAACACGCCGAAGGGACGCAAGCGTCTCGCTGGTCGCGTGCGTGCCGCGCAGACGTTGATGGGCAACCGCGAGTTGGGCGGATTGGGGTTCGACGTCGATCGCGTTCTGGCGTTCTCCAACGGCGAACAGGAGAGGTCCGTCACAGGAGACGTTTCCGTGATGATCGCCACGCATCATGATGGTCAGGCACGTCCGCTGACGCTGCTGACGTTGGACGACTGTGCCAGCGTGGGCACCGCGTTGGGCGCGATACACCGTCTTCGTCCGGATTTTCTGCAGGAGGCCGGCTATCCGGTGTTCTCCACGGGGCAGATTCGCGCGCAGCTGACCGCATGGATCAAGCGTTTGCGTCAGGCTGGCCATGTGCCGCAGGAAATCACGACGAGCTGGTCCGACGTTCTTGAAACGGACGGCCTGTGGTCGTTCGCCACCTGTCCGGTGCATGGTGGCCTGTCCGACGGCGATGTGCTGTTCTCGGGCTCGTCGATCACCGCCATCACGAACTGGCAGGATATGCAGGTCAATGATCCGGCACGTGATTTGGCGTGGATTTTCTCCAAGCTTGACGAGAACCACCGTAATGCGTTGCTCAGCGCGTATGGACGCATGCTGGGCAATCGTTTGGACGATCTGATCATGCTGCGCGCCAACCTGTGGCTGCAGATGGAACAGGTGGGCGATTTCATCAGCGCGTTGAATCAGGCCGATAGCGTCAAGATCATGCAGTTCAAGGCGCAGGTGGAGCGTTTGGCTCACCAGTTGGGTATGCTCACCGCGAAGAACCACAGGCCGAGCGAGACGCGTCAGGACGAGCAGAAGGCCGGCAACCGTCCGCCGAGCACCATCACCGTGGGCACGTTGCTGGACGAATCGGAACGTCGCAGGCAGGCGGCGGCGCAGCAGAATAACGATGCCGACGCGACCGGCGAACGTCATATCGACGCGACCGATATGGATGATGACAGGACCGGCGATTTCGACGTCACCGGCTCCCAGCCCGTCCGTAAGACGAAGCAGATCGTCGATGACGCCACGGAAGCGTTCGATGTGACTGCCGCCGAACATATCGCCTCCGCCGGCACGGTTTCCGGCAGTGCCGATTCGGACGATACGAGCGAACGTGAGGAATCCCCCGTCAGCACGTTCGTTCCGGAGCAGTCCGCGAGGGAGCGTCACGAGTCGTTGCCGTCCAGTTCGACCATTGTGATCAGCACGTTGCAGACCGCCGATGGCAGCGACGACACGAACGAGGAGGAAATTCCTCAAGCCCATAGCGAAGCGGCGACCATGCTCATTCCGCTGCTCGAACGCGATGAGGCCACTATGCAGAAGGCCAAAGCGGAGGTCGACCGGCTGCAGGCCGAGGACGCCACCGATGAGAAACCGCGCGTAGAATAAGCGCATACATTGCAAACGACTTTGCACACGAACACCCTTACAAGGAGCATCATGGATATCGAACTGGGCATTCAGAACGTGGCACGCACCGTCACCTTCAGCACCGAGCAGAGCGCCGACGAGGTGAACAACGTCATCGCCGAGGCCGTGGAGAATGGCAAGACCATCAACCTGACCGACGACAAGGGCCGTCGCATCGTGGTGCCGGCCGGTTCTCTCGGCTATGCCATCATCGGTTCCGAAACCAAGCACGCCGTCGGCTTCGGCAATCTCTGATCGTCACCTGCAAACGCGTTGGACACGTTCCAAATGAAAAAGACGTCGGACCATATCAGGTTCGGCGCCTTTTTCATATTCGATTCATGTATCCGGTTCACGCTTGGAAATTCCATATCCGGATTTCATGCGGCATGTGAGCTGCCGACGCGACCGATCAAATCCACACCCCGATGCAGGATTTCGCGTACGGTGTCGTCGTCGGTAAGGTTCTCGCCCAGACCGTTCGGCTTGCCTTTGCCATGCCAGTCCGAGCCGCCGGTCACCAGCAGATCGTGCCGTGCGGCAATCGTCAGCAATCGTTCGCGCTGTTCCGGAGGATTGCCGCGATGCCATATTTCCAAGCCGTCCAAGCCGTCGGCGATCATCGCGTCAAGCTGCTCGTCGGACAGCAGCCGGCGGTTGCGTTGCGGATCGCCCGCATGCGCGGCGACCACCACACCGCCCGCCCCCTTGACGGCGGCGATGACCTCGTGCGTCGACGGCGACGGCGTGGGAATGTAATACTTGGATTTGGCGCTCACCGCGTCGGCGAACGCGTCGGAACGCGTCTCGTATACGCCCGCCGCGACCAGCGCGTCGGCGATGTGCGGACGGCCGATTGTGGTGCGCTCCCCTTCCTTCACTTGGGCGAGCACATCGTCCCACGTAATCGGAAAATCCTGCGACAGCCGCTCAACCATGCGTTTCGTACGCCGCAATCGCGCCGCACGCGTGTTGGCGAACATGCTGGAAATATGCTCGTTGGACGGATCGTATTGGAAGGCGAGCATGTGCACGGACACATCTTCGTCGACGGCGGTGATTTCCGTGCCCAGCAGCAACGGCAAACCGATTTCCTCCGAGGCTTCCGTCGCCTCGCCCCAGCCGGCGGTGGTGTCATGGTCGGCAATCGCCACACCATGCAAGCCAAGCTTCCTTGCCTGCTCCACCAGCGTGCGCGGCGTCTCCGTACCGTCGGAAAAGACGGTATGGCAATGAATATCCCAACCTTGTGCGGGTGGTTCCGCGTAACTCACGTGACTCATATGACTATCGTAAGCTCGAATCCGCGGTTTTTCGCGTAGACTGAGACATGACAACGTTTGTATTTTGATTTTCCAAGGATTGACGATGAGCGATTTTGAAGGCCAGGCCGCTGTGGACGCAGCCGATGACGAAACGAGCGTCGGCACAGCCGTCGCCATGGACGACGACTACACGAAGCCGCGCGGGTGGCGTCACGGCGCAACGTGGACGTATCTGATCATGCTGCTCGCTTCGGCGGTGGCATTGCTCGTATCGTTCATTCTGTCGGCGGACACGCTGAAAATGGCACGCAATCCCGGGCAGAAGCTCAACTGCGATGTGAACGCCGTGCTGTCCTGTTCCACGGTGGCCGAATCCTGGCAGGCGGAGATCGTGAAGTTCGCCGGATTGAGCTTTCCGAACGCGTTCTTCGGCATTGCCGCCGAATCGGTGTTCGTGACGATCGCGGTGATCGGACTGGCCAAGGTGGCCGTGCCGCGTTGGTTCGCGCTGTGCACATGGCTTGGAGGCCTTGCCGCGTTGGCGTATTCGTATTGGCTGACCACGCAGTCGCTGTTCGTCATCAACGCGATGTGCCCGTGGTGCCTGGTGCTGATGTTCTCCACCACCGTGCAGTTCATGGCGTTGTCGCATGCCACGGTGGCCGTGCAGGACATGCCGTCCGGCCATGCTGGATTGCGCAAGTATTACCGGCTGAATTTCGATCTGATGGTCGATGTGGTGTGGATTGTGGCGCTGATCGTGGTCATTCTCGTCAAGGACGGCCCGATGCTGTTCGCCTGATACGGTTTGCATCGAGCCTTTTACGATGAAGGCCGACCCTGCGGGGCCGGCCTTTTGCCTATCCGCTTTTCGTTTGCTGCCGCAGCGGTTACAGCAGTTCGATTTTGCCTACGATGGTGGCGCTGCCGGTAAGCTTCACGTCTTCGTCGGTCACGTCGACGCGCAAGGTGCCGCCACGTACGGTGATGGTCCAATGGTCGATGCCGGTTTTGGCACGCAACGTGATGGCGGTGGCGCATAGGCCCGTGCCGCACGACAGGGTTTCGCCGCAACCGCGTTCGTTGACGCGCATGGTGGCCTCGCCCGCATCGTCGCCTTCGCTTTGCTCGTCGATGCGCACGAACTCCACGTTCTGGTCCGACGGAATCTCGGGCGCGACGACCGGCTTGGTGACCAGATCAAGGTCTTCGACGTTCGGCAGGCTGGCGAACGCGTCTTCAAGTACGGCCACGACGTGCGGATTGCCCATGTCCACGAACGTGCCACGTGCGGAACCGGACGTGCCCGGAATGGTCACTTCGTAACCGTCGACGTCGCCACGCTTCCATGCGCCCATCTCCACTTGGAACACGTCCTTGCCAAGGCCCGGCACATCGCCGAGCGAAGTCAGGATCTTCACGCCGGCGCGGGTGCCGAGATGGAATGGCTTGCCGCCCGGCTGGTCGGCGATGCCCTGCCGCTGCGCGAACAAGGTGATCGCACGTGTGCCGTTGCCGCACATCTCGGCCAGCGAGCCGTCCGCGTTGCGGTAGTCCATGAACCAGTCCGCATCGCCCGCCGCGCAATCGGCGATCTGCCTTTCGTTCACATCGGACACCGCCTGCGGATGCGCCAGACGGATCAGACCGTCGCCGCCGATGCCGAAATGGCGGTCGCACAGGAATCGCACTTCATCGGCGGTCGGCTCGTGCGTACCGTCTTCGTCGAGATACACCACGAAATCGTTGCCCGTGGCGTGCGCTTTGTAAACAATGCTCGGAATGCTCATACCGATTCACTCTACACGCGGTAGGCTATTGAAGTGTTTGGCTCGATGCGCGCATGGCATTTCCGCGCACGGAACAGGCGGAGCAAGGGAGGACGTATGGCTTCAACGGCACCGATCGGCGTTTTCGATTCCGGCTTGGGAGGAATCTCCGTGGCACGTGAGATCCGCCGCGATATGCCGAACGAGCGCGTGCTGTATTTTGGCGATTCCGCGAACGCGCCGTACGGCACGAAATCGCCCGAACAGGTGCGTGAGCTATCCGACGCCATTGTGAAACGCTTCGTGGAGCAGGGTGTGAAGGCGGTCGTCATCGCCTGTAATACCGCCACTTCTGCCGCGGCCAACGAATTGCGCGACAGATACGACATTCCGATTATCGGCATGGAACCTGCGCTGAAGGTGGCATGCGACCGCGGTCATGGCAATCGTCAGCGTGTCATCGTCGCCGCCACTCCCCTGACGTTGCGGGAACGCAAGTTCGCGGTGCTGATGGATCGTTTCAAAGCCGACCATACGATTTTCCCGGAGCCTTGCCCCGGCTTGGTGGAGATCGTGGAGCACGGCCAGCTCGACGATCACGACGTGGTGATGCGTACGCTGCACCAGTATTTCGACCAGTACGACCTATCCACGATTGACGCGGTTGTGCTCGGCTGCACGCATTTCGTATTTTATCGCGACTATTTCCGCGAACTGTTGCCTGATACAGCGGAGATTATCGACGGCAACGAGGGTACCGTACGTCACCTTGGCGTGGTACTCGAATCGCTTGGCAAGCTCGCTCCGGAAGACACGGAAGGTGATATTAAACTAGCCAATTCCGACACTTCTGTACGAATCGCGCAGTTGGCACAGTCACTACTTAATCGCTGAACGCGAATGTCCCGACAAGGCGCGTAAAGTCAGGGGAAACCCGAAAAAGGGACGACGCGAAAGGACAGGTGCGTATGGCCAACAGAACAGCGATGATCGACGTCGGTGGCGGTTTCCGCGCGATTTACGGCGCGGGCGTGATGGACCGCATGCTGGAGGACGGCATACATGTCGACCATTGCTATGGTGTTTCCGCCGGCAGCGCCAATATGGTTTCCTACATTTCCGGACAGCACGGGCGAAACCACACGTTCTACACGCAGTACGCGTTCCGTAAGGAATACGCGAGCTTCGACAGCTATGTGAAGAACCACAATTACGCGAACCTCGATTATGTGTACAGCACGCTGAGCAACCACGATGGCGAGAATCCGGTGGATTACGAGGCGTTTGCGGCGAATCTCTGGAGCTTACCGATGATGCGGAGATACTGGACATGCTGTTGAAGGTGAAGGCGGAAAACAAGCTGCCGAGGATATATCTCACCTGCGGCAAGGACGACGCCTTTATGAAGGAGCACGAGTTATTCACAGGCGCTTTGGATAAGATGGGTATACCCTATGAGTTCGATAAGCTCGAGGGGGCGCATGAGTTTCAGTGCTTCAACGAGGCGCTGAAGCGAGCCATAGCAAGGTTCGAGGGAAGATAAAGGAAAAAGGAAATAAGGGCGGTGCGCTGGGTGTACGCCGCTTTTTTATGCCTGCCGCACTTGAAAAGGGGCTGCGCTTTGCCTTATAATAGGCGGAGAAAAGAGAAAAATAACGGCATTTTACCCCCATGCGGACAGCGCATGAGGGCATATTGGCGTACATGGAGGAATAAAGGTGTTTATAATAGTGGGCCTTGGAAATCCCGGAAGGGAGTACGAGAATACCCGTCACAACGTGGGCTTTATGACCGTGGATATGCTGGCGGACAGGTTCAATATAGAAGTGAAGCGGCACAATTTCAGGGCGGTATTCGGCGAGGGATATATAGGCGGCCAAAAGGTAGTGCTGGCCAAGCCCGAGACTTATATGAACCTTTCGGGCTGGAGCGTAATGGAGCTGTGCAACTGGTACAAGCCCGAGCATGACCAGCTGCTGCTCATATACGACGATATAGACATACCTCTCGGAACCATACGCATAAGGGGCGGCGGTTCCTCGGGCACACACAACGGCATGCGCAGCGTCATATACCAGCTGGGCTTTGACGATTTCCCTCGCGTAAGGGTAGGGATAGGCCACGCGGACGGCCAGAAGGGACTTATAGCCCACGTGCTGGGCGCGCCTGAAGGCGAGGACAGGGAAAAGCTTATCGCCGCCATAAAGGACGCGGCAGACGCGGCAGAGATGATCGTAAAGGGCGAAATTCTCGAGGCGCAGGCCAGATTCAACAGGCGCCCAAAGAAACCCAAGCCACCAAAGGAAGAAACAAAGGCCGATGAGGCCGGGAAGCAGGACAAAGAGGAGCAGAAGTAAGTGACAAACCCGCTTATACAAATACTTGACAGGCATCCGGAATACACAAGGCTGCGGGACGCTATGGTAAATGGCGAAGGCCCTGCAGGAGGATTCGGCCTTGGAGAAAGCCACAAGGGGCATATAGCCGCCGCGCTGTCAACAGGCAGGGCGGTATTGCTGGTTGCGCCAAACGAGGTGGCGGCGGTAAAGCTGCATGACGACATCGCCTGCTACGATATACCCTGCGCCCACTTCCCGACCAGGGAGATACCCCTGTCCGGCAAGGGCTTTGCCGCCCGTGACAGCATAGAGGAACGAAGGGTAGCGGTGCTGTCTGCACTTGCCGCCGGCAAGACCATGACGGTGGTGACATGCATACAGGCGCTGATGCAGCGCACCGTGGCCCCGGAGATTCATTTTCTGACTTTTGCATTTGCAGAGTATGCTCAGAATTGAGCTGCTGTAT
>OHAF01002901.1_pt1 | contig 11996 bp, 9 predicted proteins | sample 1577041 | NCBI WGS metagenome assembly OHAF01 (sample SAMEA3541495, study PRJEB24748) | human gut metagenome | biome: human gut; feature: human-associated habitat; material: faeces | place: China | collected 2012
ATAAAATTTTTTTCAATGACAATATGTAAACGCAGTTTTCCCTGCGGTTTACAACGCATCTGTCTCAAAATGTATAGATTTTGAGACGATTAAATTTCTTTCCCATTTTAACACAATTATTTCCATATTGCAATCTCTAAATTGTAAAAAAATTTCATAAAGTCATGCCGCAAAAACATCCGTCTCAAAGCCTATACCTTATGAGGTGGATATTTAACGCGGAACAGCTAAAGAAAAAGTCTGTTGTTATCGGTTTCTCCGACAGCAACAGGCTGATTTTATATAATATCATGTTGTATAGTAATCCACGGTTTAGTTATAATTGAGTCGCCGGCTCATAACCAAAAATCAACCGCAAACCGATATGAGCCGCAGTTGAAAATTCGGTTTTAATTCTAAGAGGTGCCGGCAATGCGTTATTTACTCCATTCAGCGTATTTAACGGCAATTTCCAAAAATCTTCTTTCAATTTCCTTTCGGTCTGCCTCCGAGAGTTCTCTTATCTGCCGCAGCATTTCCTCTTCTTTAACCGTTATTAAAAAATATGTGCTTTCCCGATTGTTAACCAACGCTGTTACTCCCTTCTCATTTTTCGGTATTTATGCAAAGAAGTAATTTTCAGGACAAATATCGTCCCAGACATATTATAATATCGTATAAAATCTCCTTGTTGTTTTCGGCAAGTACCGAAAGCAGCTGATATGTATCGGAATTTTTAATTTCATTTACGATTGCAATAAGAGCGTCATGAAGCACAGGTGCTTTTCGCTCACACAGCGATATTTTATGGTTATAGTAATTACTTGAGGAGAGCGGCGCAATTCGATAAGGCGAAGCCGCCCTGACCTGCTCCATATCTGCAGGCTCGTAGGAAGACTCGGTAACCGAATTGTGATAATCGAAATAGCTTTCAACAAGGAAATCAGCCTTTATCATCAGGGCGCAAAGCAGCGTGATTGCAATTACACAGACAGATAAAATTTTACTGCCGTGCGTTCTGTACATTAGGCGTCACTTCCCTTCCGCATTGTCAGGATACATTCGCATTATAACACCAAATAGCACAAATTGCAACAAATATTTCGTATTTTATCGAAAAAATTATCTGCAAATGTCAAATACTGTATTGTGCAAGGTTCTCTCAAAGAATGCGCGGAATCGGCAAAAATATCAGTTTTTTCCGAAAAGAGCATCTATACGCTTTGCCGCTTCAAGGGTGTTTTCGCGGCTTCCGAAGGAGGTCAGGCGGAAATAGCCCTCGCCGCATTTTCCGAGGCCCACGCCCGGTGTTCCGATTATCTGCTTTTCATTTAAAAGCAGGTCAAAGCACTCCCAGCTTGTCATATCGTTCGGGCATTTAAACCATATATAAGGTGCGTTCTCGCCGCCGCAGTACCATATTCCGCAATTATCAAATGCTTTCATAAGTGTTTTTGCGTTGCCGCGGTATACGGCGAGGTTTTCCTTTACCTGCCGCTGCCCCTCTTCGGAAAATACCGCTGCCGCGCCGCGCTGAACAATATAAGATACGCCGTTGGTTTTGGTGGTTCGGTTTCTCACCCACATATCGTTAAGGCACATACCTTTTCTTTTAAACGTTTTCGGGATAATGGTATATCCGCAGCGCACGCCTGTGAATCCCGCCGTTTTGGAAAGCGAGCATATTTCTATGGCGCAATCCCTGCTGCCCTCAATTTCAAATATGCTGTGCGGTAGGTTGTTATCCCCTATAAACGCTTCGTATGCGGCATCAAAAATCAAAACCGCACCGTTTTTATTGGCGTAATCCACCCACGCTTTGAGCTTTTCATGCTCAAACACCGCCCCCGTAGGGTTATTAGGCGAGCAAATGTATATTATATCAGCCCTTATGTTATCATCGGGAAAGGGTGCGAAATGCGTCCAATTATCAGACGGCATATGCACAATTTTATGCCCCGCTATAATATTTGAATCTACATATGCGGGGTATGCCGGCTCAATAACAAGCGCTGTGTTATCGCGGTCGAACAAATCGAGAATATCACCGAGATCGTCCCCCGCACCCGAGGAAATAAATATTTCATCATTACAAAGCTCCACACCGCGGCGGGCATAATAGCCCGCGATAGCCGTTTTAAGCTCCTCACTGCCGCACTCGGGCATATAGCCGTGAAAGGTCTCTTTTTTCGATTGATCCTCTACCGCCGAATACATAGCCTTTATAACCGCGTCGCAAAGCGGCAGGGTAACATCTCCCACGCCCAGCCGCAGCAGCTTTTTATCGGGGTGCTCTGCGGAATATGCCTTGACGCGCTGCTCAATATCATAAAACAAATATGAGCTTTCAAGTTTTTTATAGTTTTTATTGGGTTTCATTTTAAGCCGCTTCTTTTTACTTGCCGCTGTCGCCGTAGTTTGAAAGAACGCGGGCGGACGGGTCATTTACATCGCAGCCCTCCCACTCCTTGTTCGGCATCCAGAAATCCTTTACCATTTCCGCCTGACCGGGATATTTTTCTTCAAATATCTCGCGGTAAAGCAGAGATTCCTTGGTAAAGGGCGCGGCAAAATCATATTTTTTGCACTTTTCTTCAAATTCCTTATCGGTATATTTGGCTTCCGCGTATTCCTTCAAATAGTCTACCATTGAGTGACCTACCGCATCGGAGAACGCCGCCTTTTCGCGCATAAGTATATCGTAAGGCAGGTAATCGCCCTCGAACGCATGGCGCAAAAGGTATTTGCCCTTGTTGTATTTGTTCATCTTCATTTCGGGGTCAATACTCATAACATACTTTACGAAATCAAGATCTCCGAACGGCACACGCGCTTCAAGCGAGTTTACCGAAATGCAGCGGTCGGCGCGCAGAACATCATACATATGCAGCTCACGCACTCTCTTTTGCGATTCCTTTTGGAATTCCTCGGCGTTCGGTGCAAAATCGGTATATTTATAGCCGAAAAGCTCGTCGGATATTTCGCCCGTAAGCAATACCCTTATATCGGTAGTCTCATGTATCGCCTTGCATATAAGGTACATACCTATGCTTGCGCGTATGGTGGTAATATCGTAGGTGCCCAAGAGCGCTATAACGTCTGGCAGCGCCTTTAAAACATCATCTTTGGTTATAATAATCTCGCGGTGATCCGAGCCTATGTAATCCGCAACCTCTTTTGCGTATTTAAGGTCAATAGCGTCGGTGCTCATACCTATTGCAAAGGTCTTAATGGGTTTCTTTAAAAGTTTTGCCGAAACCGCGCACACAAGAGAGGAATCAAGCCCGCCGCTTAAAAGAAAACCGAGCGGTGCGTCGGCGTCAAGCCGTTTTTCAATGCCCGCTACTAATTTATTGTGTATGTTTTTGCATACCGTTTCAAGGTCATCGTGACACACCGTATCTACTGCCGCTATATCGTTATAGCAAATAAATTTGCCGTCCTTATAATAGTGCCCTGGCGGGAAAGGCATAATTTTATTTGCTAGCCCCACAAGGTTTTTAGGCTCTGAGGCGAAAATCGGCTTTCCGTCATTATCTAGCCCGTAATAAAGCGGACGGATACCTATGGGGTCGCGCGCGGCGATAAGACTGTCCTTTTCGCCGTCATATATTATAAGCGCAAATTCCGCGTCCAGCATTTTGAACATATCCGCGCCGTAAAGCTCATAGAGCGGCAGTAAAATCTCGCAGTCCGAGTTGCTTTCAAAGGTATAGCCGCGCTTTATAAGATCGTCCCTTATGGGGCGGAAGCCGTAAATTTCACCGTTGCACACCAATTTATTATTCTTATAGGAAAACGGCTGCATACCCTTATCGGTAAGCCCCATTATCGCAAGACGGTGAAATCCCAAAAAGCCGTTGTTAAGCTTCTCAAGCCTTGACATATCAGGGCCGCGCGAAACGGTCATGTCAAAGCCTAACTTAAACTCCTCTTCCGGGATTCGGCTTCCTATATAGCCCATAATAGAACACATAACTTTTTCCTCATTTCATATTTTTAAATGTGCAAAGGCTTCCCGATAAAATCAGGAAGCTCTTATGCCTTTTTATCAGAACTGCTCAATATCCTGCAAAGCGTCGTAGCCCTCTTCGCCGGTGCGAACCTTTACAACATTTTCAACATCGTAAACAAATATCTTACCGTCGCCGATGTGACCTGTGTAAAGCACCTTTTTGGCGGTCGCTATAACAAGCGATACAGGAACCTTTGCCACCACTATATCTACCTGAATTTTAGGTAAGAGAGAGGTTTCTACCAAAGCGCCGCGATAATATTCGGGCTGACCCTTCTGCACACCGCAGCCCATAACATGGCTTACGGTCATACCGGTAATGCCAATGCCGACCATTGCGTTTTTAAGGCTTTCAAGACGGGATTCCTTGCAGACGATTTCAACCTTTGTAATCTTTTGTCCGTCTGCCTTTGCAGGCACATCCGCCGCAACCTTGGGCATTTCTTTAACCTCAACCGCCTCGGCAACAGGCGTGTCTCCCGTGACGGCAACAGTTTCCTCGTCTTCGTCTATATACTCGGGAAGCATTGCGATTCCACCGTAAGCGCTTTGCAAGCCATGCTCCTTAACATCCAGTCCTTCCATTTCTTCTTCACGGGAAACGCGCAGACCGAATATCTTCTTTATTATAAGGAATGAAAGAGTAATTGCAACGGCTGTCCATGCGGCGGTGGAGAACATACCGAGTAATTGAAGCCCCAATTGCTTAAAGCCGCCGCCGTAGAAAAGACCCTCGCCTGCAATTTGGTTAGCGCCGAAGTTTACGCCGTCGCCAATGCCGCGGGCAAACGCCGGAGCGGATTTTGTAGCGAACAAGCCTACCGAGACAGTACCCCAAATACCGTTGCAGAAGTGAACCGCAACTGCGCCTACAGGGTCGTCAACATGGAGCTTGTAATCAAGGAACCAAACGCCGAATACTACTATAAGTCCCGAAACCGCACCTATTACTATTGCGCCGAACGCGTCGCACACATCGCACGGAGCGGTGATTGCAACAAGACCCGCAAGAGAAGCGTTTAAGCACATTGAAACATCGGGCTTGCCGTATTTGATCCAAGTGAATATCATAGCAACAACGGTTGCAACCGACGGAGCTATTGTTGTGGTAACGAAGATAGAGCCCATTTCCTCAATTGAGGTTGCCGCCGCGCCGTTAAAGCCGTACCAGCCGAGCCAAAGAATGAATACACCGAGGCAGCCTATCGGCAGGTTGTGACCGGGGAATGCGTTTACCTTTTTGACCTTGCCGTTTTTGTCACGGTTAAATTTACCGATACGCGGGCCGACCATAGCCGCGCCGATTAACGCGCATATACCGCCGACCATATGTATGCAGTTTGAACCTGCGAAATCGTGGAAGCCGAGCTTTGCCAGCCAGCCGCCGCCCCATGTCCAGTGAGCTTCAACCGGGTAAATAACCGCCGATATAACCGCCGAATAAACGCAGTAGGAAAGGAATTTCGTTCTTTCCGCCATAGACCCCGAAACTATTGTTGCGGTGGTGGCGCAGAACACAAGGTTGAAAACGAAGTTTGACCAATCGAAATTTGCGTAATCGGTGAAAATATCAAATCCCGGTTTACCTATAATCCCCACAAGGTCTTCCCCGAGGAAAAGACCGAAGCCGATAAGAATAAACATTACCGTACCGATGCAGAAGTCCATAAGGTTCTTCATCAGTATATTTCCGGCGTTCTTTGCTCTGGTAAAGCCTGTCTCTACCATAGCAAAGCCCGCCTGCATCCAAAATACCAACGCCGCGCCGATTAAAAACCACACGCCGTATACTTCGCTGTGTATAGCGTCATATATTGCTTGATTCATAAAAAATCATCCCTTAAAATTTATAAATTTCTTTTTATTTTACGCTGAAAAGCATATCGCCGTAGGACGGATAAGGCCAAATATCTGCGGGAACAACGGTTTCAAGCTCATCAACCGTAATCCGAAGCTCGCTCATAGCGGCGAAAACCGCGTCCTTATAATACATCGAAAGCTCCTGCGTTTCGCTTATTTCCTTAGCCTTTAATACCGCCTGCTCTAACTTTTCGGTCTTTTTGTACGCCGCTGTGTTAAGCTTGCTTACCTTAGCCAAAAGCTCTTTTTCATAGCCTGACTCTATATCGCCGCAGGCTGCCTTTGCAATGACCGTATCGGATAATTCGTGCGAATATTTGCTTACCGCAGGTAAAATATCCTTTTTAGCCATATCAATCATTGTAAGCGCCTCAATGTTGATTATCTTGCAGTAGTTCTCCGAAAGAATTTCGTATCTTGCCCGCATTTCGGTCTCGGAATAAACCTTGTGCGAAATGAAGAGCTTCATATTCTTTTCGTGCAAGGAATACGGCAGGCACTCGGGGGTTGAGCGCAGATTCAAAAGTCCGCGCTTTTCAGCCTCGGCAATCCATGCGTCGTCATAGCCGTTGCCGTTGAATATAATGCGCTTGTGGTCGGTAACAGTCTTCTTTATAAGCTCATGCAGCGCCTCTTCAAAGTTAGCCGCGCCCTCAAGCTCATCGGCAAACTGCTTTAATTCCTCTGCAACCGCGGTGTTAAGCACAACATTGGTGCAGGAAACAGATGAAGAAGAGCCGAGCATTCTGAACTCAAACTTATTGCCGGTAAAGGCAAAGGGCGAGGTTCTGTTGCGATCGGTGCTGTCTTTGGGGAACTTCGGCAGCGTATGAACACCTATTTTAAGGATTTCCTTTTCCTTGCTGCCGTAGGGCTCATCCTTTTCGATTGCCTTTAAAACATCGGTAAGCTCGGTGCCGAGGAACATAGAAACCACTGCCGGGGGCGCTTCGTTAGCGCCGAGTCTGTGGTCGTTTCCGGCAGAGGCTACGGATACTCTTAACATATCCTGGTATTCATCAACCGCCTTTATGACCGCGCAAAGGAAGGTTAAGAACTGCGCGTTTTCATACGGTGTGTCGCCCGGGTTTAAAAGGTTTACACCGGTATCGGTCGTAAGCGACCAGTTGTTGTGCTTGCCGCTGCCGTTTACTCCGGCAAAGGGCTTCTCATGCAGCAGGCAGACCATATGGTGCTTTTTAGCAACCTTCTGCATAATTTCCATTGTCAGCTGGTTGTGATCCGCCGCAATATTTGTGGTGGTGAATATCGGCGCTAATTCGTGCTGTGCGGGTGCCACCTCGTTATGCTCGGTTTTAGCCAAAATTCCGAGCTTCCAAAGCTCATCGTTAAGCTCCTTCATAAACGCCTGAACACGCGGCTTTATGATTCCGAAATAGTGATCCTCCAGCTCCTGCCCCTTAGGCGGCTTTGCGCCGAAAAGGGTGCGACCCGTATATATAAGGTCCTTGCGCTTGTTGTAAACGTCCTCGTCAATAAGGAAATATTCCTGCTCGGGGCCGACGGTCGTTTTAACCGATTTTACATCCGTTTTTCCGAAAAGCTTTAATACCCTTAACGCCTGCTTGTTTATTGCCTGCATACTGCGAAGCAAAGGAGTCTTTTTATCGAGCGCCTCGCCGCCGTATGAGCAGAAGGCGGTAGGAATGCAAAGCACTCCATCCTTAATAAAGGCATATGAGGTCGGGTCCCACGCTGTGTAGCCTCTTGCCTCAAAGGTGGCGCGAAGACCGCCCGACGGGAAGGAGGACGCGTCCGGCTCGCCCTGTATTAATTCCTTGCCGGAGAATTCCATTATTACCTTGCCGTCCGAGGTGGGAGAAATAAAGCTGTCATGCTTTTCGGCGGATAAACCCGAAAGCGGCTGGAACCAGTGGGTGAAGTGGGTAGCTCCCTTTTCAATAGCCCAGTCCTTCATTGCGTTCGCAACCACGGTTGCGGCGTTCGGATCAAGGGAACGACCGTCCTTTATGGTGCGCTGGAGCGCCTTATATGTTTCTTTGGGCAGTCGCTCACGCATTACGCTGTCGTTAAATACATTGCTTGCAAAAATTTCGTTGATTGAACTCATAACCGATCGTTCCTTTCAAAATTTGTGATAATAAAAAGCGGCAGCGGCGTGTATAAAAGGGAACGAGGTAGATAATTTCCCTTTTGCGACGCCGTTGCCGCCTTTTAATACCGTTATTCACAAAAATAAAGAAACGGCAGGAAGGTAAAATCAATTACCGACACCCTTGCCGTTTCATTGCGCTTATTATAACGCCGCGTATCCCCTTTGTCAAGCAAAAATCTCAACAAAGCATAAATTAACGCGTCTTGCGATTTTTGCGAAATTTTATTAATCAAAATGAGCGAATCGCTTAACAAAATTAATCATTTGCTCAAAGAACACAAAAAATCAACTCGTAACAGGTCGAATTTCGGAAAAAAATCAAAAACAGAATACTTGACAATTAAGCCATCCCTTATTATAATATTTATATATTGTTTATATGACACGGAGCAACGGTGTTCGGTGATGTCCGGGGGACTTTTGTCCCCTTTAAGGCATCGGCGGACGCTTTTTTTATTTTAATTCACGCGATAAATAAGGAGGATCGGCAATGTATTCTTATGATGAGGTAATGACCTTTGTTGAGGAAGAGGACGTAAAATTTATACGCCTTGCGTTCTGCGATATTCACGGCAGGCAGAAAAATATTTCCATAATGCCGTCGGAATTAAAGCGTGCCTTTACCTACGGCGTTTCCTTTGATGCGTCGGCGGTAGCGGGCTTCGGCGATGTGGTGAGATCGGATCTGTTTTTACACCCTGACCCGTCCACCCTTTCGGTTTTGCCGTGGCGTCCTTCCAACGGCAGGGTTGTGCGAATGTTCTGCGATATTAAATACCCCGACGGCAGGCGCTTTGAAAAGGACGGAAGATATATTTTAATGCAGGCGGCCCAAAAGGCAAGGCAAGCCGGTATTTCCTGCTTTTTCGGCGCGGAATTTGAATTTTACTTATTTAATCTTGACGATAACGGCGAGCCGACCGACACTCCGTTTGACAAGGCAGGATATATGGATATAGCGCCGGACGATAAGGGCGAAAATGTCCGCCGTGAGATATGCTTTAATCTGCTTGAAATGGGAATCTCCCCCGAAAGCTCGCATCATGAGGAGGGCCCCGGTCAGAATGAGATAGATTTCCGCTACAGCACTCCGCTGAACGCTGCGGACAATGCGGTCACCTTTAAATCGGTTGTTCAGACGATTGCCCGCCGAAACGGACTTTTCGCGGATTTTTCTCCGAAGCCCTTAATGCACGAAAGCGGAAACGGACTTCATATAAATGTCTCCGTAAAGGCGGAAAGCGGCGAGGATGTGACAGAAAGCTTTATGGCCGGCGTGCTTGAGCACACGGTTGAGATGACGGCGTTTTTCAACCCCGTTGCGGCGTCATATAAGCGGCTCGGCGAGAAGAAGGCGCCGAAATATGTTACCTGGTCGCATGAGAACCGTTCGCAATTAATACGCATACCTGCGGTCAAAAGCGAAAGCCACCGCCGCATGGAGCTGCGCTCCCCGGATCCTGCCGCCAACCCTTATATTGTCTATGCGCTTATAATCTATGCGGGGCTTGACGGAATAAAGCGGAATTTAAAGCCTGCAGCGCCGTGCAACTGCAATCTGTTCACCGCCGATTCGGCTGTTACGGATTCACTTACCAATTTACCCGACACGATTGAAAAGGCACGCAACATTGCGAAAAACAGCGAGTTTATAAAACGCGTTTTGCCGGAGGGCTGCGCCGAAAGCATTTAAAAGGGGGCATAACGGGTGTACCGAGATAAAACAACACTCAGCGCACTTATAGTTTCCTCCTCGCAAAAGGCTGCCGATTATCTGCACGATATATTATCGAAGCTGCGGTTTTCGCCCGTGGCGGAGGCGGTAAGCATTGCGGACGCAAAGCGGCGGCAGCTGGAAAATCAGTTTGATCTGGTTTTGATAAACGCCCCACTGCCCGATTATTTCGGAATTGAATTCGCGGAATCGCTCTGTACGGACAGTTCTGTGGGAGTCCTGCTTTTTGTAAAGGCGGAGCTGCTTGAGCAGGTAAGCTACAAGGTCGAGGATTACGGCGTTTTAACCTTCCCACGGCCGGGCACGCGGCAGAGCATCACAAGCGCCATACGGCTTGCCGCAGCAACGCACAACCGCTTATCGGCATTTGAAAGGCGAGCAGTCAAACTTGAATCGAAAATGAAAGAGATACGGCTTGTAAACCGTGCAAAATGGCTGCTCATAGACCGCTACAACATGAGTGAAGAGGAAGCGCACAAATACATAGAAAAAACCGCCATGGATAACTGCGCGACACGCGGCGAAATAGCGGAAAATATAATAAGAACATACGAAAGTTAGAAAGAGGCCGGAAAAATGGAAAGTTCGTATAAAAAAACAAAGTATATTTTCGTGACCGGAGGAGTTGTTTCGGGGCTCGGCAAGGGCATTACAGCCGCCAGTCTCGGCAGACTTTTAAAGGCGCGCGGGCTTAAGGTCGCGTCGCAAAAGCTTGACCCTTATATTAATGTTGACCCCGGCACCATGAGTCCCTATCAGCACGGCGAGGTTTATGTAACCGAGGACGGCGCCGAAACCGACCTTGATCTCGGTCACTACGAAAGATTTATAGACGAGGACCTAAACAAATACTCAAACCTTACAACCGGCAAGGTATACTGGAATGTTTTGAACAAGGAGCGCCGCGGCGAATATCTCGGCGAGACCGTGCAGGTAATACCTCACATTACGAACGAAATCAAGGAATTTATTTACTCCGTAGGTAAAAAATCCAACGCCGATATAGTAATAACCGAAATTGGCGGCACAACGGGCGATATCGAAAGCCAGCCGTTTTTGGAGGCTATCCGTCAGGTAGGGCTTGAGGTAGGTAAAGAAAACTCGCTTTATATCCATGTAACGCTTGTCCCCTTCCTTCGCGGCTCGGACGAGCATAAAACAAAGCCGACACAGCATTCGGTCAAGGAATTGCAGGGGATGGGAATCAGCCCGGATATAATAGTGCTTCGCTGCGATGAACCGCTTGAGGACAACATATTCAAAAAAATTGCGCTTTTCTGCAATGTAAAACCCGATTGCGTTATTGAAAACATGACCATTCCCGTGCTTTACGAAGCGCCCATAATGCTCGAAAAAAATCATTTTTCCGACATAGTCTGCCGCGAGCTCGGAATATACACGGGCGAGCCGGAGCTCACCGACTGGAACGAAATGCTCGACCGAATCAAAAACCGCAACAAAAAGGTAACGATAGGTCTTGTCGGCAAGTATGTTCAGCTGCATGACGCTTATTTATCGGTAGCCGAGGCGCTGCGCCACGCGGGCTATGTTTACGGCGCAAGGGTGCAGATAAAGTGGATAGACTCCGAAACCGTAAACGATAAAAACGCAGCTGAGACCCTTGCGGGCTGCGACGGAATTTTAGTACCCGGGGGATTCGGCAACCGCGGAATTGAGGGTATGATTGCAACCGCACGGTACGCGAGAACAAACAACGTTCCCTATCTCGGGATATGCCTCGGTATGCAGATTGCCGTTATTGAATTTGCAAGAAGTGTTTTGGGACTAAACGATGCCAACTCCGGTGAATTCGACGAAAACTCAAACCACAAGGTAATAGACTTCATGCCCGACCAGAGCAATGAGATGAACAAGGGCGGAACCATGCGGCTCGGCGCGTACCCCTGCAAAATAGCGGCAGGCACCAAAATGGCGGAATGCTATAAGGCGGAGGAAATTAAGGAGCGTCACCGCCACCGCTACGAATTCAATAACGATTACCGCGACGATATGACCGCAAAGGGTCTTGTTATAAGCGGAACCTCACCCGATAACCACATTGTGGAAACGGTGGAAATTCCCGAAAACGATTTCTATGTGGGCGTTCAGTTCCACCCCGAATTCAAATCCCGCCCGAACAAGGCGCATCCGCTGTTTATGGGGCTTGTAAGGGCAGGGCTCGATAAACAGGCGCGCAATTCGTAATTATATTCATATAAATAATGTCTACTGAATAATTGCATTAGCAAATGCAATTATATAAAATCGAG
>OHAF01002906.1_pt1 | contig 11968 bp, 8 predicted proteins | sample 1577041 | NCBI WGS metagenome assembly OHAF01 (sample SAMEA3541495, study PRJEB24748) | human gut metagenome | biome: human gut; feature: human-associated habitat; material: faeces | place: China | collected 2012
GGCCTTCGCATCAGACAAAAGGCAGACTGCATACAGGTGGCCTGCCTTTTCTTCCGCCAGACGGTTAGAGCAGACTAACTGTGTATAAAACAGAAAGGACTTCAGAACTTGAACAAGGAAAAGGAGATCGAAACCGTTACCCTCATGGTGCGCCGGTATTGTTGGGGCGTGCATGGGACAAGGGGCGAGGCGCTTTGTCCGGCGTGCAATGCGCTGCTGGAATACGCCCGGCAGCGGCGGGACAGATGCCCGCACGGGGACAACAAGCCCTTCTGCTCAAACTGCCCCATCCACTGCTACAAGCCGGAAATGCGCCAACAGATGCGCGCCGTGATGCGCTATGCAGGGCCGCGGATGCTACTGAGCCACCCCATACTGGTGCTGCGCCATATGGCGGAAACCATGCTTAGGAAAAGGAGAAACTCCCATGCCGGATAAACAGCTTTTGCGCCTCTTGGGCGAGGACAAACGATATATCTACCGCGCCGTAGCGTGGATGCTTACGGGCTCTTTGTGCAGCATCGGCTTTACGGCCTGCCTGTGCTATGGGCTTCATCTGCTCCTTACCGATACAAGGGCGTCCTTCTATCTGCTTCCTTTCGCTTTGGGAGCGGTATGCGCGGCGGTGCGCTTTCTTGCCACGATTCGCGCCGCGGCGGTGCGGGACAGGCTGGGGCGCAGCGTGAAGAAAAGCCTGCGCACGCAGCTGTACGCAAAGCTCCTGCGCCTCGGCGTGCGGGAGACGAAAACCGTGAAGATGGCGGGGCTGACCCAGCTGGCAACGGAGGGCATCGAGCAGCTGGATCTGTACTATTCCGCCTACCTGCCGCAGTTTTTCTACGCCATGCTCTCGCCGCTGCTGCTATTCGGCATCTGTGTATTCCTCAACTGGCGCGTGGCGGCGGTGCTGCTGGCCTGCGTGCCGCTGATCCCCGTGTCTATCGTGGCGGTGTCCCGCTTTGCCAAGCGCATATTCGCCAAATACTGGGGCCAATACACCGCCATGGGCGACGTGTTTTTAGACAGCGTGCAGGGGCTGAAGGAGCTGAAGCTCTTTCGCGCGGACGCAAGGCGGCAGGCGTATATGAACGAGAACGCCGAGGAATTTCGGAAAATCACCATGAAAGTGCTGGTCATGCAGCTTGCCAGCGTGACCATCATGGACCTTGTGGCCTTTGGCGGCGCGGGGATCGGCGCGGCGCTGGCGGTATCGGGAACGCAGAACGGCGGAGGCATTGCCGCCGCGCTGTTTCTGGTGCTGGTGGCGGCGGAGTTCTTTCTGCCGCTCCGGGCCTTCGGAAGCGCCTTCCATGTGGCCATGAACGGGGTCAGCGCGGGTAAGCTGATGCTGGCGCTGCTGGAGGAACCGGAGCCCGCATGGGGCGAGGAGCGGCCCCGCGGCGGGAGACTGGAGCTGGAGGACGTGCATTTTTCCTATGCGCCGGGGCGGGAGACGCTGCACGGCGTGTCCGCCGTATTCCCTGAGCGGGGCATGACCGCCATCGTGGGGGAAAGCGGCTGCGGCAAGACCACGGTTGCCAAGCTCCTGACCGGGGCGCTGCGCCCCGACTCCGGCCGGGTGCTTTTAGACGGCAAGCCGGTCGAAAGCCTTGACAGGGAAGCGTATTACGCTTCCCTCGCCCATGTGAGCTGCGAAACCTTTCTCTTTCACGACACCATACGCGCAAACTTCCTGCTGGCAAACCCGCACGCGACGGAGGAAGAGATGTGGCGGGCGCTTGCCCTTGTACGGCTGGACGGCCTTGTGCGGGAGCGGGGCGGCCTTGATTTTGTGCTGAACGAGGACGCGGCGGACATCTCCGGCGGGCAGAAGCAACGGCTGGCACTGGCCGTCAACCTCACCGCCCCCAAGCGGATCTATATTTTCGACGAGGCCACCGGCAACATCGACGCCGAGAGCGAGGGTATCATCATGGAGGTCATCCGCTCCCTCAGCACCTTTGCTGGCGTGACGGTCATCACCCACCGTCTGGCCAACGTGGCGGCAGCAGATAGCATTTTGTACATGGAGGACGGCCGTATCTGCGAGCAGGGCGACCACGCCTCACTGATGGCCCGGGGCGGACGCTATGCTGCATTGTTCTGCGCGCAGCGGGAGCTTGAGCAGGGCTATTTGGAGCTGATAAAGGAGGCGCAGGCATGAAAAAAGAGCTATCCCGCAGAAGCGGCGTGCGAATTGCGGCGGAGCTGATGAAGCTCCTGGGCGGCAGGCTTTCCGCCGTTATGCTGCTGGCGGTATTGAACGGGAGCCTCGGCTTCCTGTGCGCCATGGGCGTACCCTTTTTCGGCGCGGTGGGCATCGCAAAGGCACTGGGCGAGAGCATTCCCCTGTCCTACGGCGCCATTGCGGCCCTCTGCGTGGGCTGCGGCGTCCTGCGCGGGGGACTGCGGTATCTGGAGCAGTACGGCAACCATTATATCGCCTTCCGGCTGCTGGCGGTGCTTCGGGACAAAATCTTCACCAAGCTCCGGACCCTTTGCCCTGCCAAGCTGGAAAACCGGCAGAAGGGCAGCCTCCTCACCATGATCACAGCGGACATCGAAACGCTGGAGGTATTCTATGCCCACACCGTTTCCCCCGTCTGCATCGCCGTGCTTGTATCGGCGGTGGTGATGGTGGTCACCGGGCTTGCTGCAAGCTGGTATCTGTCCCTGATCGCGGCGGCGGCCTATCTGTGCATCGGCGTTCTGCTGCCCCGGTTTTTCTCCCGCCGCATGGCCGATACCGGTATGCGGTACAGGCGGGAGCTTGGGGACTTTGGCGCGTATTTTCTTGACAGCATCAAGGGCATACGGGAGCTTGTCCTCTATAACGCCGGAGAGGCCCGGGCCGCCGAAGTCGACCGCCGCTCCAACGCCATGCTGGGAAGAACGAAGACCCTCAAGTGGGAAACGGCCCTTTCCGCCGCTGCTACGGAGGCCGCCGTGTCGCTATCGGTGCTGGCAGTGCTGGCTGTAGGAATCTTTCTCGTTCACAGCGGCAGCCTCAGCGTGGGGCGCATGGTGCTGGGCGTGACCGCCGTGTTCGGCAGCTTCGGCCCGGTCATCGCCGTGTCCGCCCTGCCCGCAAACCTCAACCAGACCTTTGCAAGCGGGGAGCGCATTCTCCGTCTGCTGGAGGAGCAGCCGGAGGTGGAGGCCGTGGAGAACGGCACGGAACTTTCCTATGAGGGCTTGGAGGTACACGACCTATCCTTCGCCTATGGCGGGGAGACGGTGCTCAGGGGCGTCTCCATGACCGCCCGCAAAAACGAGATCGTCGGCATCGTGGGGGAAAGCGGCTGCGGAAAGTCCACGCTGCTGAAGCTGCTGCTGCGGTTCTGGGAGCGCTCCGGCGGCCAGATACGCTATAACGGCACAGACATTGACGAGATAAACACCGAGAGCCTGTACCGAAACGTCACCATGGTCAGCCAAAGCACCTATCTGTTCGACGCTACCATTGCCGAAAACCTGCGCGTCGCAAAGCCCGACGCCACGGACGAGGAGTTGATGGCGGCGCTGCGGATGGCCTCCGCCGAGGAGCTGGTGCAGGCACTGCCCGAGGGGCTGAATACCCCCGCCGGACTGCTGGGCGGGCGGCTCTCCATGGGCGAGCGGCAGCGCATCGGTCTGGCGCGGGCGTTTCTCTCCGGCTGCCCGCTTATCCTGCTGGACGAGCCCACCAGCAATGTGGACAGCATCAACGAGGGTGTGATCCTGCGGGCGCTTTTGAAGCACAAACAGGACAGGACGATTATCCTTGTATCCCACCGCGCATCCACCATGGCGGTGGCGGACCGGGTATACAAAATGGAAAACGGACAAATGGAGGAGCAAGCAATATGAATCGCGGATACTTTCAGAAATTTCAGATCAAGGACGTGGTCTTCCTCGCCATCATGTCGGCGGTGGCACTGGCCACCTGCGCGGTGATGCCGCTGGTGATCAGCCTGCAGCCGCTGATTTTCGGCATTTCTCAGCTGGTCACGGCGCTTCAGATCGGCGTGTTCTTTGCCATTGGTCTGTATAAGGTGCGAAAGCCCGGCTCGCTGCTGATCATGGCGCTGATGATGGGGCTCATCCAGCTGATGATGTCGCCGCCCATGTTCCTCTCCAGCGTTTTGAACGGCATTTTGATCGAGCTTATCGTGCTGCTGCTGTTCAGAGGATATGAAAAGGATGCCGCCGTATTTGTGGCCGCCATGCTGCACACGCCCTTGTCGCTGCCCTTCAACTACTTCTATAACCGGCTCGTGAAGGGCGCGGACAGCCCGCTTGCGGCGGTAGCGGACCGAGCGCCGCTTGCCGCCGTGGGGATGACGCTGGCCGTCGTCGCCGTGTCCGCACTGGGAGCGCTGATCGGCATCAAGATCGCAAGGGAGCTGAAAAAATCGGGAGTGCTGAAGAAATGAGCGAAAAACTGTATGTGAAGCATCCTCTTTTTCCCATGGCGGGCATTGCCGTGTCCGTATTCACCTTTGCCTTTGGCCTTGCCATGGCGAAAAGCCCCAGCGTGTTTTTCTTTCTGGGCGGGATGTGGCTGCTGCTGGCGCTGTTCGGGTATCTCCGCCCCTGCCTTGCGGTGCTGCCCGCCGCGTCGCTTCTTTGCGGCATCTTCTGCGCCCTGACCTACGCCATATCCCGGGACACCGCCCAGACCTCGGCCGCCGCCGCACGGATGCTGGCGCTGTGCGTCGCGGCCATACCGGGGCTGGGGCTTGCGCCCGTCTGCCTTGTCCGGGGCTTTTCCTGTATGCGCCTGCCCCGTGTGCTGACGCTTGCCATGCTCATCACCTTCACGTTTTTTCCGCTGCTGCGGGCGGAGGTGCGGCAGACCCGGGAGGCCATGCGCACGCGGGGCGCGGGAGGGCTTTTGAACCCCACCATCCTCTACCGGGCCTTTCTGATCCCGCTGATGGTGCGGCTGGTCAACCTGTCGGACACGCTGGCCCTGAGCGTGGAGACCCGGGGCTTTAGCACCGAAGCCGCGCCGTACACCGTGTACCGGCCTGTGTATTTGCAGGTGAAGGACGGGGCGTTCGCGGCGCTGAGCGCGCTGTGCGCCATGGGGGCGGTGCTGCTGTGAGAGCCATCGAGTTCAAAAATGTGTCCTTCCGCTATGAGGATATGCCGGAGCCGGTGCTGAAAAACGCCTCCTTTTCACTGGAATACGGGCGTCTTGCCCTGCTGTACGGCGATTCGGGTCAGGGGAAAAGCACGGTTCTGTCCATCCTGTCGGGCGTTATCCCCAACGTGACCAAGGGAACGCTTTCCGGCGAGGTGCGCATCGGCGGCGAGGATGTATCCGGGCAGAGGATAAGCGACATTTGCCGCAGGGCAGGCGTGGTGCTGCAAAACGCCGACGCGCAGATCATCCACCAGCGGGTGGAGGACGAGCTGGCCTTTGGCTGTGAAAACTTCGCCTTTTCGCCGGAGAAGATCGGCGGCTGCATCGAAAAGGCCTGCGACCGGATGGCGCTGTGTCCCCAATGGGGCACCCGCACCCTCTCCGGTGGGCAAAAGCAGCGGCTGATCACCGCCTCCGCCCTGACCACCGAGCAGAAGATACTCCTTTTAGACGAGCCGCTGGCAAACCTTGACCGCAAGGGCGCGGCGTTTCTCATGGCGTCGCTGCGGACGCTGACCGAGTCCGGCTATGCGGTGCTGCTCGTGGAGCACCGGCTGGAACAGGTCCTGCCGTTTGCCCATGAGGTATGGCGGCTCCGAAACGGAACGCTTGAGAGGCAGACCGGCCGGGAATCGCTCTATGCCACACAGCCGGAGGCGGCAGAGCCTGTCCCCACAGAGGCAAGGCGGGAGGAGCCGGTCATGACCCTGCGCGGCGTGGGCTGGCGCGCGGGCGGACGCAGCATTTTAGAGGGCGTCGATCTAAACATATTCCGCGGCGAGCGACTTTTGCTCCTTGGCGACAACGGCTGCGGAAAGACCTCCCTGCTGCGGCTGATGGCCCGGCTGGCGCGTCCCACGGCGGGAGAGATCCGGCAGTTCATCGACCCCGCTTTAGGGCAGCGGCGCGGCAGCCGGGCATGGTTTCGGCGGGTTGGCGTGGTGTATCAGAACCCCAACTGCCAGCTCTTTATGCCGACGGTTGCCCAAGAGGTGGCCTTCGCCGCCAAAAGCGAGGGCTTTGCGCGGGAGATCATGGAGCTGTTCGACATTATGCATCTATCGGAGAGGCATCCCCACTCCCTTTCCGAGGGACAGAAGCGCCGGGTGTCCATTGCCGCCGTGGCTGCCTCTCAGCCGGAGCTGCTGCTGTTGGACGAGCCTACCGTGGGGCAGGACGGCGAGGGGCTTCGGACGCTGCTCCATGCACTGAACCATCTGCATACGCGCACAGGCAGCACCATCGTCACCGTCACCCATGACCGCCGGTGTGCGGGCGCCCTGTGCGACCGGGTCGCATGGCTCCGAGAGGGACGCATCGAAAAAACCGGCGGCCCGGAGCTGATCGAGGCCGCATGGGGAGATTTGGCGACGCTGTGAAGCCGCGCATGGCATAGACTGCCGGCTTTTCTCCTGCCTCGCCTGCCGGAAAGAAATCTTGTGAAATACGGAATAATCATCAGATCCGTTCAATTGACACGCCACACAGCGCCATGTTAGACTAGACCCCCGGGAGCGAGAAAAACCGCGAAAGCTCCCGACCTATCATCGGCAACTATAAAATAGAAAAGAGGCGGTCGTGTGAAAGTGAAGAAACTTGTTAGCACAATCTTGGCGTGTATGATGGTCATGACCATCAGCGCGCCCCAGGCGTTTGCGGCAGAGAAGCCGCAAAACATAAACCAGGCCGGTCAGACAGAGGCGTTTTTTGACGACTTCTCCGGCAACGCGCTGGATACCGGCAAATGGCTGGTAGCGGAAAAAATGTGGGGCGGTTGGAATGGCGGCGTTGTTCCTGAAAACGTCTCTGTATCCAGCGGTACGCTAAAGCTGGAGGGACACGGCAATCTGTACACCGGCGATGTGCAGGGCTGCAACAAAAATCTTCCCGGCGGCATTCGTACCGGAGCGGCCATTGCCACCCGTGACTACTATGCTTCCGGGTGCTATGAGGTCGTGGCGAAGGTGGCGCCGGTGTTTGGCGCGTGCTCCGCGATCTGGACATTTGAGTACGAGGAATACGACAAGGATTCCGAGGAGTACAAGAATTACCCCGACCAGACCGGCAAGCTCGCCATCGTGAATCACGAGATCGACATTGAGCTTCCCACGGCAAACGCCGATTTCGACACACCCACCTTCCGTGCTGCGCGATTCAATACCTACGAAATGGAAAACCGCAGCAAGTCTCACTTTCAGACGCTTCCTGAGGCGGTAGACGATGGACAGTGGCATACCTACCGCTTCGACTGGCATACCGGAGATGCGAACGAGCAGCCCCGCGTGGATTTCTATGTGGATGGACAGCTGCTGTATACCAGCTACGAGCATATTCCCACCCATGCCAGCCGTCTGTGGCTGGGTATTTGGTTCCCGGCGTCCAAGGACAGCGACGGGGACGGCTTTGGCGATACCGGCTGGACCGGAACCGCCGATTTTGATACCGCTGTTTTTGAAATTGACTCTGTCAGGATCACCCCTTACTGCGAGGCGGGCGACACGGTGGGAAACGAAACGTATCCCAAGGACGGCTGGGCCGCAGATTCCTTCCCCGAGGATATTGAGGCCGAACGGTATGAGCATATCCGCAACGGAGATTTCTCTGCGGGAGCAGAGAATTGGACTGCCTCCGGCGGTGCGGAGGTGTCCGATGGGCGGGGTATCCTGAGGACCGGCTCTGCCACACACACGCTTTCCCAGTCAATTGCGGTTCAGCCCAACATGACCTACACGCTGAAGGCAGACATTGTTTCCGATGGCACAAGGGTCACGCTTGGCGTCCGCAAGGCCAACGGTTCTGCCAACACACACGAGATATATACGGATTCCGGAGAGAAGGTCCTTACCTTCACCACCGGGAAATCGTGCAGGGAAATGGAGGTCTATGTTCAGGTGGAGCGGTATCAGGACGGAGCTCCCGCGTATGTGGATAACATCTCGGTGATCAGCGGGAAAAACGCGCCGACATCCCCCGGTATCCCCGCACCGGAGCCTGAGCCTGCGGAACCGCCGGCAGAGAAGCCGGAATTCATTGTCAACGGCGCTTTTGCGGATGGGAGCAGCGGCTGGAGCCTTTCCGGCGGCGCTGAGATCGCAGAGGGCGTTGCAAGGCTGGCCTCCGGCTCCAATACGGACCGCATGACCCAGACGGTGCAGCTGGAAAAGGGAAAAACCTATACGCTGTCTGCCGATATCGTATCCTGCGGAGCAAGGCTGCAATTTGGCGTCAGCGACTACAACGGACGCTACACGCAGCTGGAAAAGGTCGTTGATGCAGACGGAATCGTCCAGCTGACCTTTACCACTGCTGCCCATATCGACACGGTGAAGATTTATTTCCAGGTGCTTCGCTATCAGCAAAGCAGCAGTCCTGTCCTCATAAGGAACGTCTCGCTGGTAGAGGGTGAGATGGGGAATATTCCGGAGCCTGCACCGGAACCGGAGCCTGCACCGCCTGCGGGTGCGAGCCTCCTGCCAAACGGAGACTTCTCCAACGGAGCAGACCACTGGAGGCTCTCCGGAAGCGCGGCAATTGAGAGCGGCGCTGCCGTGCTGGCCTCTGGCTCCAATACGGATCGCATGACGCAGACGGTACGGCTGCAACGGGGCAAAACCTACACCCTGATCGTGGACGTTGCCGAATGCGGGGCGGAGCTGCAATTTGGCGTGAATGACTATAACGGACGCTATACCAAGGCAGAGCAGACGGTATCCGAGGCCGGTGAATATACGCTGACGTTTACAATGGCCCAGCACATGGATAACGTTGAGGTTTACCTGCAGGTGCTGCGCTATCAAGGCAGCGATGAGCCTGTGGTCATCAATGCTGTTCGTCTGACAGAATCGGCGTAAGCCGGAGATCTGTAGGCACCGGCGCGCCGGTGTACGGCGCATGCAGGGAGTTATTTGAATAAGCTGAAAGGCCGCATCTGCGGTCTTTCCAAGGTACAACGATTAGTGCCATCTAACCGCCCGGATGCACACGTCGGTTAGGTTAATCTAACATTGAAAGGAATGATAGCGATGCAGGAACACAAGAATTTCTGGGACAAAAATGCCGGTCGGTACGACCGCTTTATGCGAAAGGATGGGGCGGCGTATGACGAGATGTATGAGCTGATCCGGCCGGTGGTGAAAGTCAAAACGGTGCTGGAGCTGGCGACCGGCACGGGGCTGATCGCCAAAAACATCGTGAACGCGGCGGCGCACATCGAGGCGACGGATGCCTCCGCGGAGATGATTCTTGAAGCAAAGCGGGACAACCGCTCGGCGAAGCTGCACTTTTCCGTGCAGGATATGTTCTGCCTGCCCTATGCAGACAAGTCCTTTGATGTGGTGATCGTGTCCAACGCGCTGCATATCGTGCCGCAGCCGGAGAAAGCCCTTGCCGAGATCCGTCGGGTGCTGAAGGACGATGGCGAGTTGATTGCGCCGACCTTTACCCACGCAGGGAACTCGTTTACCGGCAAGGTCAGGGTATTTTTCATGAAGCTGGCAGGTTTCCCTCTCCACAGCAGGTGGACGAGCGAGGAATACCTGCGCTTCCTACGGCAAAACGGCTGGGCGGTGCGGACTTATTTGCCAGTATGCCTTAACCGAATCTTGCTTTTTTTCAGCAATGTTTTTACTCCTATAATCAGAGTTACGGCGGTAATCACCATCAAAATGCCCAGAATAATGCGCGGTGTCAGCTGCTCTCCAAAAATCAGTACTCCGAAGAATAAAGCTGTAACAGGCTCCAAAGCACCCAGAATAGCAGTGGGGGTGGAACCAATGTAGTGTATGGCCTTTGTCATGGTCACCAACGAAATAACAGTAGGAAAAACAGCCAGTGAAACTGCGTTCACCCATAACAAGGGTGTAGGGATAGGCTGCAATCCTGTACAGAACTTCAATCGCACCACATAAACAGACAGGCCGAAAAGCAGGACATAGAAAGTAAGCTTGGCTATAGGCATATCCTTCAGGGAAGAACGGTTTACGCCAACTATATAGATAGCATAAGACAAGGATGATAAAAAGACAAAAGTAATCCCGACCAGGCTGAGTGTCTGTCCTCCCGGACTTTTACAGAGCAAGGAAATTCCCACAAAGGCCAGCGCTATGGAAAACATAGTGACCGGCGATACTTTTTCCTTAAATACTACAGCCATAATAATAGCTACCAGTACCGGGTAGACAAACAGTATGGTGGATGCGATACCGGCATCCATGTAGTTATAACTCATAAAGAGAAACAGGGAAGAGAATGAGAACAGCAGTCCCATGATGCAAAGTGGCAGCACATCCGCTTTCTTAATGGCAAAAGATTGCTTTTGCATCTTCATCATGATACCTAGTACACCTATAGCCAGTGCATAGCGATAAAATAATACCGAGTCTACGCTCATTCCTGCACTATAAAGAGGAAGGGTGAACAGTGGGTTCATGCCGTAGCTGGCTGCTGCGATTGCCCCAAGGAGAAATCCTTTAGTCTTGTTGTTAGTCATCGTTTTTATTACACGCTTTAAAATCGGCGCGAAATTAGATATTTGTCAGCAATAAACAAAGGAAAAATGCTTTATTCTTTCACTCTGACATCTATTTATTTTAATTATACCTAATCAACAAATATAAAAGAATTTATATCACCTGTAGCAGCTGAAAAATTATATGAAATGATTGAACGGACACGGACAGAAAGGGAAATGCAGGTTTGTTCTTTCTGTCCGTGTTCCACTATGGATCAGCTCAGTTTATGAATAACCAATCCCGAACGAAGTTTCGGTTCGAACCAAGTTGTTTTGGGCGGCATGATATTGCCGGTATCAGCAATATCCATTAATTGTTTCATAGAAACAGGGTAAAGGGCCAAAGCCACTTTCATTTCACCGCTGTCCACACGCTTCTTTAATTCCTCCAGGCCACGGATACCACCTACAAAGTCAATCCGTTTGTCGGAACGAAGATCCTTGATTCCCAATATTTCATCCAATATCAAGTTGGAAGAAATAGTCACGTCCAATACTCCGATAGGATCATTGTCATCGTATGTGCCCGGTTTTGCTGTCAAGCTGTACCATTTACCGTCCAGATAGAGAGAGAAATTGTGAAGAGCCTGCGGTCTATAGACCTCAGTTCCTTTCTCTTCTACCACAAAATTCTTGCTGACAGCGGTCAGGAATTGTTCCGGAGACAGCCCGTTCAAGTCTTTTACAACACGGTTGTAATCAATAATAGTCAGCTGGTTGGCCGGGAAACATACAGCCATAAAGTAATTGTACTCCTCATTTCCCTGATGGTTTGCATTTTGCTGCGCTTTTTCGGCGCCTACCAGGGCTGCGGCAGCCGAGCGATGATGACCATCGGCAATATAAAGAGCCGGCATGGCTTCGAAAGCTTTTGTGATAGCTTTTATATCTTCTTCTTTGTCGATCACCCAGAATGAATGTCCGAAGCCGTCACCCGGAGCGATAAAATCATATTCCGGCCGTTGTGAAGTATATTTCTTAACGATAGCATCCAATTCCGCATTATCCGGGTAAGCAAAGAATACCGGTTCTATATTGGCATTATTTACGCGGACATGTTTCATGCGGTCTTCCTCCTTGTCACGACGGGTCAGTTCATGTTTTTTGATGACCCCGTTCATATAATCGGGAACATACGCTCCTACCACCAGTCCATATTGGGTCTTGCCATTCATGGTTTGTGCATATACATAATAATTTTCTTTTTCATCTTGCACCAACCAGCCCTTGTCCTGAAACATCTGGAAATTTTCGGCAGCCTTCTCATATACTTTAGGATCGTGTTCGTCTGTTCCGGCAGGGAAATCAATTTCCGGTTTAATAATATG
>OHAF01002910.1_pt1 | contig 11964 bp, 12 predicted proteins | sample 1577041 | NCBI WGS metagenome assembly OHAF01 (sample SAMEA3541495, study PRJEB24748) | human gut metagenome | biome: human gut; feature: human-associated habitat; material: faeces | place: China | collected 2012
TTGGTTAAGCTGGTACAGTCAGGCTTCGCGGAGTAATGGGAAGAGACTTGAAAGCACCGCCAGAGGGCGGTGCTTTTTCATTTTTCGCGGCTTCCCGGCTGGAAGCGGACGGCAGACCTTTTGAGGCCGCAGTATGCGGCGGCAGCGGCACGGAAAAATTAGCGCTTGATTTTTAATAAGACCTGTGCTTTGATAAGCATAAGCCGGAGGGAAAGGAAGGAAAGCGGTAAAATGGATGAAAAGCGAAAAGCCCTGAGAACCAGGGCAATGGCTCTGCCGGCAGCGCCGGGCGTTTACCTGATGAAAAACGCATCCAATGAAATTATTTATATCGGGAAAGCGAAGGCATTAAAAAACCGGGTGAGCCAGTATTTCGGTTCTCCGAAAAACCATCCGCCTAAGGTGCGGAAAATGGTTTCCCAGGTGGATCATTTCGATTACATTTTAACCGACAGCGAGTTCGAGGCATTGGTGCTGGAATGCAGCTTGATTAAACAGCATACGCCTAAATACAACATTCTGCTGAAGGACGACAAGGGGTATCATTATATTAAGGTCACTCCTAAGCCGTACCGCAGAATTTTTGAGGCCAAGCAGAAGCTGAACGACGGGGCGGAGTATATCGGGCCCTACACCAGCTCCTTTTCCGTAAAGCAAAGCGTGGATGAGGCAAGAAAAATTTTCAAGCTTCCCACCTGCTCCCGGAAATTCCCCCAGGAGATCGGAAGGGGAAGACCATGCTTGAATTATTTCATCAAACAGTGCTGCGCTCCCTGCCGGGGAAAGCTCAGAGAAGAGGAATATGAAGGCTATGTGGACGAGGCTCTGGAATTTTTAAAGGGCGGCTCCGTAGCGTCGGTGAAGGATATGACTCAGCAGATGAATGAAGCGGCGGAAAACCTGGAATTTGAGCGGGCCGCCCGCATCCGGGACCGAATCTCCGCTGTGAAAAGAATCACCGCCAAGCAGAAGGTGGTGGCGACCAAGGTCCGGGAACAGGATGTGGTGGCCATGGCCCAGGCGGCCGGTGCGGCGGCTCACGCCTGCGTTGTGGTGTTCCGCTTTTCCGGGGGCAGGCTCTGCGATCAGGAGGAGTTTATGCTGGGAGAGATTGCCGATGGAAAAACCACCCGTGCGGAATTTTTGCAGCAATATTACGCGCAGCGGACCGTGCCCCCCCAGGTAACCCTGGACGGCGAGGTGGAGGGCAAGGAGGCTCTGCGGCAGTGGCTGTCGGAAAAGGCGGGGCGGTCAGTGAAGCTCACCGTTCCCCAAAAGGGCGAGCAGGCCCATTTGGTGGATATGTGCAGGAAAAACGCCTCGGAAAAACTGGCGCAGCAGGCGGGGCGTACCGGCCGTGAAATGGGAGCGCTGGACGAGCTGGGCAGGCTTTTGGGCCTTGCCCAGCCGCCGGAATATATTGAAGCCTACGATATCTCCAACCTGGCGGGCAGCGGAAATGTAGCGGGCATGGTGGCGTTTGAAAACGGCAGGCCGCTGAAATCCGCTTACCGGAAATTTAAAATCAAGGGCTTTGAGGGACAGGACGACTACGCCTCCATGCAGGAGGTGATTTCCCGGCGGCTTCAGGAATATCAAGAAAAAAAGGACACCGGCGAGGGCTTCGGACGGCTGCCGGATTTGATCCTGCTGGACGGCGGAAAAGGACACGTGGCGGCGGTGCGGCCGGTGCTGGAGGCCTTTGGGCTTCAAATTCCCCTGTTCGGCATGGTGAAGGACGACAAGCACCGGACCAGAGCCATCGCCAGGGACGGCGGAGAAATCGCCATCAACAGCAGCCGCCAGGCGTTTACCCTGGTGAGCCAGATTCAGGATGAGGTCCACCGGTTCGCCATCGGCTACCACCGGCAGACCCGGAAAAGAACGGCTCTGTCCTCCAGCCTGACGTCTATCCCGGGCATAGGGCCGAGCAGGGCGAAGGCGCTGCTGAAATCCTTTAAAACCATTAAAAATATCGCCCAGGCAGAGCTTAAGGAGCTGGAGCAGGCGCCTTCCATGAATCAGCCGGCGGCCCAGGCGGTTTACGATTATTTTCATCCCGCCTCCGTCCCAGGGGAGGAAACCGGGAAAATAGAACGGAAAAATGAAAAAAATTAGACTGTTTTCCTCTCTTTTCCAAAGGAAAGGTTGACAAGCTCCCCTTGATAATGGGATAATATATTTTATAAATCAAAACAGGATGGGCGCCGCGGCGGCAGCCGCGGGGTCTAAGGATGCGAAAGAAAGGGATATGGGGATTTTTCCCTATCAGGAAAAGGCTATGCGCGTAATCACAGGCTCCGCACGGGGCAGACGGCTTCAAACCCTGGAAGGCCAGGAGGTTCGTCCTACGCCGGAGCGGATCAAGGAAGCGGTTTTCAGTATCATTCAGTTTCAAATAGAGGGACGCCGGTTTTTAGACCTGTTCGCTGGTTCCGGGCAAATGGGTATCGAGGCCCTGAGCCGGGGCGCCAGGGAAGCGGTGTTTGTGGATTCCCGGAAGGATTCGGTTCAGATCATCAGGGAAAACCTGGAAAAAACCGGACTGGGCCAGCAGGGTAGAGTAGTCAATATGGATTCGCTGGCGTTCCTTTCCCAGCCCAACGGCAAATTCGACCTGGCGTTTTTAGATCCTCCCTACCGGACGGGCCTGCTGGAAAAGTCTTTGGAAATGACGTCTGCGGTGGTGAAGCCCGGCGGGGTGATTTTGTGCGAGCACCCGGCGGATGAGGAGCTGCCCGCCCAGGCGGGAGATTTTGTCAAGCGGAGGGACTACCGCCACGGCAAGATCCTCATCAGCTTATACCGACATAAGGATGTGGTTGGATCGTGACGACAGCAATTTGTCCCGGCAGCTTTGCCCCTGTGACCGTGGGCCATGTGGATATTATCCGCAGGGCCAGGAAAATGTTTGACCATGTGATCGTGGCGGTGCTGGTGAATCCAACCAAGAACCCCAGTTTTTCTCTGGAGGAACGGATCGGGCTTTTGAAGAGGGCGACCAAGGAGATCGACGGCCTGGAAATCGTGGGCTTCGACGGCCTGCTGGCGGATTACGCCAGAACCCGGAAGGCCACGGTGCTGGTGAAGGGGCTGCGGGCGGTGTCCGACTTTGAGTATGAGTTTCAGATGTCTCTGACCAACAAAAAGCTGAACCCGGAGCTGGAGACAGTGTTTCTCACCACCTCGGCGGAGAATATGTATTTAAGCTCCAGTATTGTGAAGCAGATCGCTATGTTCGGCGGGGACATTTCCGATTTTGTCCCGGCTTGCATTTTAAAGGATATCCAGGATAGACTTTGTAAATAAGGAGTGTGAAAGCAATGAACGTTTCATCCCTTTTAGATGAATTGGACGAGATGATTGACAGCGCGTGGAATATGCCCTTAAGCGGCGGGAAGGCTCTGGTGGACGCGGAAAGAGTGCGGGAAATTGTGGATAAGATTCGTTCCAGCCTGCCGCAGGAGATTCGTCAGGCTAAGGCGATTGTCAGCGACCGCTCTCAGATCATCGCCGACGCGAAGCGGGAAGCGGAAACCGTGGTGAGGGTAGCCGAGGAGCGGGCCCGGGTGATGGTGAACCAGGATGAGATCGTGCGCCAGGCCCAGGCAAGAGGCAGCGAGCTTTTGAGCCAATCCCAGACCAAGGCCAGAGAAATCCGCCGGGCCGCCAACGAGTATGTGGACGACCTGATGAAGCGTACGGACGAACAGATGACCGCCAATTTAGCGGAGCTGAGGAAAACCCGGCAAAATCTGAAGGCGTCTCAGAGATCGGGCAACCAGTAAGAAGAATCCATTCCAGAAAGCAAGGCGAAGGCTATACGAGCGCCGGCCTTGCCAGCGCTGTACCTGCTTAATGAGAAAACTCCCGGCAGTATTGATTTACTGCCGGGAGTTTTTTTGCCGAAGGGGCGGCGGTTTAAATTTTTAAGTCAAACTGGAAGCGGAATAAGTCCAGCGCGGTTTTGTCAGAGGGACGGCCTGAAATAGGGCTTGTTTTTGGTTATGAAAGAGCCGGTGCGGAAATGCCCGGCTCATGGCCTTATGCGCCGGCTGGCTGAGCACCAAAAACAGGAAAGCTGCCTGGCTGCTCAAAACGGACGGTTTATCGGTTTAATCGTCCGGTAGGCAGCCTTCTAAGCGCTCCAGCTGCTTTTGCCGCAAAGCGTCCAACAGGCTGCCGCCGATGTCCACGCAAACGCAGCTTTGGCATACCCCTTGCAGGCTTAAGCTTATGTTTTCCAGCAGGCAGGTATCATCCTGCCAGTATAAGCAAAAATTATTTTCACAGCAGATCATAAAAGCCCTCCTAATGGGTAAAGTTACCATTATACCGTTAATATTAGTCCTTTTATATTGTTTTGTCAACTATGTACACATAACTTAGAGCGGTTTCAATGATAGCCTTGAGTTAACGGTATATTGTTAACAAAGGGTGGTTTTATGACAATCTCTCAAGCGATAGGTGAAAGAATACTGTCTCTTTGCAAGACTCGCAATATTACAGTAAATCATCTAGCCGATATGTCTGGAGTGTGGCAGTCTACATTAAGTGAAATTGTAAGAGGCGTCAGCAGAAATCCACGAATTAAAACCTTATATCAAATTGCCACAGGCTTCGGCATGACCTTATCCGAGTTTCTGGATTTTCCAGAAATGAACGAGGTGGAGTTCGACGATTTTAATTAACATAACAATTGACATAACCATCTTTCAGCCGCGAAGTCCCCGGACGGATCCGATCCGCCCGGGGATTTCGTGTTTTTTCGCGAAAATTCCGCGAAAACCGGGCGCTTTTTTACCAGAAATGATTTCCAATTATGAACAAGTTGAAAAAGCACTTGCAATTTACATAATCATGCTTTATAATTTATTCATTAAGTGGTGAAAGGTGGGGGAAAGTAGAGGAAAGTGAAATATATTTCTTCTGTTTTCCCAAAAAGTGGCGGCTATGTTGATCGGCGAGTACCAACATAATATCGATTCCAAGGGCCGCGTCATCGTGCCTGTCAAATTCCGCGAGGACCTGGGAGAATGCTTTTACGTAACCAAGGGCCTCGACGGCTGCCTTTTTGTACTTTCCGGGGAGGGCTGGAAGGGGCTTCAGGAGAAGATCCAGTCCATGCCTCTCTCTAAATCCAGAGGCCTTCAGCGGTTCTTTTTCTCCGGCGCTACCGACGTGGAAACAGACAAGCAGGGCAGGATCTTGATTCCGCAGCCTTTGCGGGATCACGCGGGACTGACCAAGGATGTGACCTTTGTCGGCGTATCCAGCCGGGTGGAGATTTGGGACACCAGCCGCTGGAACCAGGTAAACGGCGAGCTGACGGAAGAAAGCATTGCCGAGGCCATGGACGAGCTGGGAATTTAGCGTTGTCCGCAAGGCTCGGCGGCTTGAATCGCAGCAATGGAAAAATGCTTTCCGAAGGCTGCCCGAAAGGCAGTCCGCGAATGCTTTGAAAAGGCTGTGATTTCCGAAGAGACAAAAGCCGGAAAAGGGCCTGCGGGAAAGGATTCTGATAAAGAAAGGCGGCGGCCGGTTTGGCTTGCTATCATTTACCGGTACTGCTCCGGGAGACCATCGAGGGGCTTGCCGTGAAGCCGGACGGCGTTTATGTGGACGGCACGGCCGGCGGCGGCGGACATTCAGAGGCCATCGCCAAGCGGCTTTCCACAGGCAGGCTGATTGCCATCGATCAGGACCCGGACGCTATCGCGGCCGTCACCAAACGGCTTGCCGATTACCCGGGGGTTACTGTTTGCCGGGCGAATTTCTCTCAGATGGAGGAGGTTGTCCGAAGCCTCGGCGTTGACAGCGTGGACGGCGTGCTGATGGATATCGGCGTTTCCTCTCACCAGCTTGATACCCCGGAACGGGGGTTTTCCTATCACAGCGACGCTCCCCTGGATATGCGTATGAGCCAGGAGGGCCCCGGCGCGGGGGATCTTGTCAACAGCCTGCCCTGGCAGGAGCTTGCCGAAATTCTCAGCCGGTATGGCGAGGAGCGGTTTTCCAAACGGATCGCCCAAGGAATTGCGGCGGCCCGGGAACAGGCTCCCATTGAAACGACCTTTCAGCTTGCGGAGATCGTGAAAAACGCCTACCCCGCGGCGGCAAGACGAGATGGACATCCCGCAAGAAAGACCTTTCAGGCGCTGCGGATCGCGGTCAACGGAGAATTGGACAGGCTTTCCGAGGGGCTGGACGCCGCGTTTTCTCTGCTGAAGCCCGGAGGACGCCTGGCGGTGATTACCTTTCATTCCCTGGAGGACCGCTTGGTAAAGCGGAGAATGGCCTCCTGGTGCCAAGGCTGCACCTGCCCGCCGGATTTTCCGGTGTGTGTCTGCGGCAAAACGCCCAGCGCTGAGCTGGTAACCAGAAAACCGGTGGAGGCGTCTGAAACAGAATTAGAAAAAAATCCAAGAAGCAGAAGCGCAAAGCTGCGGGTCTGTATTCGATTAAAATAATAAAAAAGATATATCACAGCAAGGAAGTGAAAAACGGTGGCAAATCAAAACGAAGCATACGATTTTTCCCTGTTTGAACCCTCTCGAAAAGAGCAGGAGCAGCAGCGGCCGGCGCCTAGCAAGCAGCCGAAAAAGAAAAACAACCTGATCAGAATTTCAGAAGAGCAGCTGGAAAAAAGCCGCCGGATCAAATATAAGCCCACTACCGTCATCGGCGGAATCCTGTTTTCCCTCATCGTCCTCACTATTATGGGAACCATGATTTTAAGCCAGGTGCAGCTCACGGAGCTGACAGAGAACATCAACGACGCTAACGCGCTCTTGGCGGAGCAGCAAAGCATTACTACCCAGCTTCAGGTAAAGGTGGAATCTCAGCTTTCCCTGCGTTCTGTGGAGGATTACGCCCAGAACCAGCTGGGGATGCAGAACGCCGCCAACAACCCAATCACGTATATCAGTCTGGCGAACGGCGATAAGGCGGAAATCATCCAGCCGGAGGAGAAAAGCTGGCTGGATACCATTGCGGACGCGATTTCCGGCCTGTTGTCATAACCGGATAAGTTTGGCATAAGATTGAAACAGGAAGTTTCAAGGTACGGAGAGTTGAGATAGGATTTATCTTAACTCTCATTTTACTATGTGGAGGAATTTCTGCCGATATAGGAGGTAACCAATGGCAAAGGGTAATACGGTGAGATTATGGCGCAGATCCCTGATCGTGCTGATGGTGATGCTGATTGCAGGCTTCGGCCTGCTGATTTTCCGGCTGGTGCAGCTTCAGATTGTGGAAGGAGAAACCCTGCAGAAGGGAGCGGTGAGCCAGCAGCTGAAGGATACCACGATCAGCGCTAAGCGGGGTACCATTTACGACTGCAACATGAAGCCGCTGGCCCAAAGCGCCAATGTGTGGACGGTGGTTCTGGAGCCCGCGTATTTGACGGATAAAGAGGATCAAACGCTGGTGGCTAACGGCTTGGCAGAAATCCTTGGGATGGAAGCCCAGGATATTATGGATAAAATGAATCCCAACTCCTACTACACCATATTAAAGAAAAAGGTGGAATCCGACGTTAAGGATGCCATTCTGCAATTTAAAACTGATAATGAAATAACAAATGGTATTCGATTAATAGAAGATTACAAAAGGTATTATCCCTACGGCGCCTTTGCCTCAGCGGTGCTTGGGTGCGTCGGAGGAGACAACCAGGGCCTTGCGGGCCTGGAGGCCTATTATGACAGTACCCTTACCGGAACGGCAGGCCGGCTGATTACGGCCAAAAACGCCATCGGCACCGATATGCCCTACGATTACGAGCAGCTGGTGCCGGCGGAGGATGGCTACAGCCTGGTGCTGACCATCGACGAGACCATCCAGCACTTTATGGAAAAGTATCTGGAACAGGGCATCATCAATAATGATGTTCAAAACCGTGCCGCCGCCATTATGATGAATGTAAATACCGGTGAGATCTATGGCATGGCGGTGAAAGGGGATTTCGACCCTAACGACCCCTTTACTATCGTGGATCAGGATGTACAGAAGGCCATAGACGCCTTGCCGGAGGACCAGCAGGACGCGGCTACCAGCGAGGCAATCCAGCAGCAGTGGAGAAATAAGGCGGTCAGCGATACCTATTACCCCGGCTCTGTGTTTAAGATCATCACCTCGGCTATGGGCCTGCAGGAGGGCGTAGTGGATCAAAATTCTACTTTTGTTTGCACCGGCGCCCAGATGGTGGAAGGATATCCCAGGCCCATCCATTGCCATGTGACTTCCGGACACGGAACGCAGACCTTCCTGGAGGCGCTCTGCAATTCCTGCAACCCGGCGTTTATCCAGCTGGGACAGAAGGTGGGCGCTGAGAAGTTCTGGGAATATTACCAAGCCTTTGGCTTTTCCGAACCCACCGGCATCGACCTGCCCGGCGAGGCCACGGACATCTTCTTTTCTTCCGACGGCTCGATGACGAACGCCGACCTGGCGGTAGCCTCCTTTGGACAGAATTTCAGCATCACTCCGATTCAAATGCTCACCGCCGCCGCTGCCGCGGTCAACGGCGGCAAGCTGGTGCAGCCCCATGTGGTGAAGCAGATTTTAGACAGCGACGGCAATATTGTCCAATCCGTGGGCACTACCGTAAAACGCCAGGTAATCTCTGAGGAGGTCTCCAAGGAGCTGTGCCAGATGCTTCAGACCAACGCCACCATCGGTTCGGGCAAAAACGGTTATGTGGCCGGCTTCCGAATCGGCGGAAAAACCGGCACCTCTGAAAAAATTGCCGACGATAACGCCAGCGATACGGGAGAGGATACGTATATCGCTTCCTATTTAGGCTTCGCCCCTGCGGATAACCCCGAGGTGGTAATGCTGGTGTACTGCGATAATCCCCAGGGCCCCAGCTATTACGGAAGTTATGTGGCGGCGCCTATTTTCCGGGATGTTATGGAAGAGGTTCTGCCCTATCTGGGCATTGAGCGCCAGTACACCGACGAGGAGCTGGCAAAGCGGGATGCGGAAACTCCGTCGGTAACCGGGCTGCCTATTGAGGACGCTAAAACCACCCTGAACAATTCCAGCCTGGGCTTCAGCGTGCTGGGAGATGGGGATACCGTGGTGCAGCAGATCCCCGAAGCGGGCCAGCCTGTGCCGCAGAACGGCACCATTGTGCTGTATACCGACCAGCAGAGCGTCCAAAACAGTACGGCTACAGTCCCCAATTTAGTGGGGCTGTCGGCAGCCGAAGCCGTAGCGGCGGCGGAAAACGCCGGCATCAATATCAAAATCAGCGGAAACTCTGAGGGGGCCGGTGCGGAGTCAGTGAGCCAGAGCGTCGCTGAAAACACCCAGGTCAGCAAGGGAACTGTGGTAACGGTGGAATTTGTCGTGCCGGATAACGTGGAGTAACGAAGGATTCGCGGGAATTTTGGCCGGAGACTGCCGGGAAGATTCATAATTTATAAAATTTGCCGGCAAAATCCGCCAAATTTTTCTATGACGGCGGAGGCTCCCTATGATATAATCAAAGTTGGTTTTACGAAAGAACTTTGATGATTTGAGAGGCAGGAGAAAAGCATGAATGGAGTTTGGGCATTGATCGCCGCGGTAATCGCTTTTGGCATCACTGCGATCATGGGAAAATGGATGATCCCATTTCTACATAAAATCAATTTTGGGCAGACCATCCGTGACGAGGGTCCCAAATGGCATAAGAAAAAGCAAGGAACCCCTACTATGGGCGGGATTATGTTTATCATAGGAATCCTGATCGCTACTGTCGTGGCAGTGCCTTGTTACTGGCAGATCAGCAGCGACAATGTGTTTCAAATGTCCGAAACCGGCCTGATGGCGACAAAGATCTTCGCCGGCCTTTGTCTGGCCCTGGGCTATGGCCTGATCGGCTATTTGGACGACTATATTAAAGTGGTGAGAAAGCGTAATTTGGGCTTGACAGTCAAGCAAAAGCTGATTCTCCAGTTTCTGGTGGCGGCCGCTTATTTAGCGGCGATCTACCTTTCCGGCGGTACCGGCACCACGGAGATCCCCTTTGTGGGCCTGGTGGACCTGGGATGGGCTTATTGGCTCATCGCGGCGGTTTTGATCGTCGGCGTGGTGAATGCGGTGAATTTCACCGACGGCATCGACGGCCTGAACGGGTCGGTAACCTTCTTTTTTGCCGTGTTTTGTATGGTGATTTCCAGCTATCTCTCCATGTTTGGCCTGAGCATTATGGCCGCCGCCGTGGCCGGCGGATGCCTGGGCTTTCTCCTGTGGAACTTCAACCCCGCTAAGGTATTTATGGGGGATACCGGCTCGTTGTTTTTAGGCGGCGCGGTATGCGCCCTTACTTTTGGCATGGACCTGCCCATATTATTGATTCCTTTGGGCATTATATATTGGATGGAAATCGGCTCTGTCATGCTTCAGGTAACCTATTTCAAGCTGACCCACGGAAAACGCCTGTTTAAAATGAGCCCAATCCACCACCATTTCGAACTGTGCGGATGGAACGAGGTCAAAATCTGTGTTGTGTTCAGCTGCATCACCATGATCGGCGGTATTGCTTCTATGCTGTTGGTGTTCTTCGGCGTCTAGAGCGCAGACCTGAGAGCTTCCGTGTGCTGAAGCGGAAAAGCCTGGGCTGGAAGCGGGCGCAGGGCCCTTCTTTCCTCTTGACGCTTCCTGTTCTTGTGCGTCTGAATAACGATTCTGAAAATCCCAGAAAGGCGGTTGTCTATGGAAAATAAAAAAATCAGCAGCCAGTATCCTTCCCGTTCTTACGGCAATAGACAGCAGCCTGAGAAAAAGGTTAAAAAGGCGGAAGGCCAGAACATTTTTGCCCGGTCCGGCCGGGCGGTGAAGAAAAAGTTCCGGATTTTTTCCATTCGGGCAGGCATGGATATGCCCTTTTTCCTGCTGATTATGGTGATTCTCTGCATCGGCCTGGTGATGCTTTTTTCCGCGAGCTACGCAAACGCTTATTATGTTTACGGCGACAGCTATTATTTCATCAAGGACCAGGCGCTGTTCGCGGTGCTGGGGATCGTTATCATGATTTTGGTCTCCTATTTCGATTATCATCATCTTCATAAATTCGCCATGCCGGTTTTAGGCGTTTCTTTCCTGCTGTTAGTGGTGGTGCTGTTCCAGCCCGCGATTAATCAGGTGCACCGGTGGGTGCAGATCGGCACCTTCAGCTTTCAGGCCTCGGAGGTTACCAAATTTGCCATTGTCCTTTCGTTCGCTCATCTGATTTCCATCAATTTCAAGCGGATGGATACCTTCCGCTATGGGATTTTACCCTATTTGATCATTCTGGTGCCGACGCTGCTGCTTTTATCGGCGGAGCCTCATATTTCCTGTATCGCTATTGTAGTGCTGCTGGCGGCGGGGATGCTGTTCATCGGCGGCGTGAAGCTGCGGTGGTTCGTGATCGCTTTGTCTGTGATTGTCGGAGCCATTTTGTATCTGGTCATTTTCACCGATAACTTTTCTTATGCCAACGACCGCATTTTAGGCTGGCTGGACCCCTTTAACGAGCAGATCTGGCAGGAAACCTGGCAGACCAGAAATTCTCTCTATGCTATCGGCTCGGGCGGCCTGCTGGGGCTGGGGCTGGGAAACTCCAGGCAGAAATACCTTTACCTGCCGGAGCCCCAGAACGACTTTATTTTTGCCATCGTCTGCGAGGAGCTGGGCTTCGTCGGCGCCATCGCCATCCTTATCCTCTTTGCCCTGCTCGTCGTGCGCGGCTATTGGCTGGCGCTGCACATGCGTGACAGGTGCAGCTTCCTCGTGACGGCGGGGATCACGACGCTTTTGGCCATACAGGTCTTTCTGAACGTCGCCGTCGTAACGAATCTAGTGCCATGCACAGGCATTTCGCTGCCTTTTTTCTCCTACGGCGGAACAGCATTGCTCATACAGCTTGCCGAAATGGGAATAGTCCTCAGCGCTTCGCGGGACATCCCGGCGCGGCAGTAAAGATATACATAA
>OHAF01002922.1_pt1 | contig 11939 bp, 8 predicted proteins | sample 1577041 | NCBI WGS metagenome assembly OHAF01 (sample SAMEA3541495, study PRJEB24748) | human gut metagenome | biome: human gut; feature: human-associated habitat; material: faeces | place: China | collected 2012
TGCCTCTCCTTTCTGTGGCATTAGTATAGCAAAAAAACCTTCCGTACACCAGAGGCTATGTAAAAAAAGCCGCCGATGTATGGAAGGTTCCTGATTTATGTGGATTATGGAATAAAATTACCAGATTTTAGAATCCACAGCTGCACGCTCGATAGAAAGGCCTTTCATGTATCTTTCCATAAACATGTTGAAGCCCTCTACTCCCTCCGGATCCGGGTTCAGGGTACTGCCCTGATTTCCTGCAAATACCTTGGTATCCAGGAAGTCTTCCAGAGTTTCATTTCCATCTTTATTTACAAGATAGGAAGCCAGAACTGCGATTCCCCATGCGCCGCCCTCTCCGGCAGTTTCCATAACAGAAACCGGAGCGTTCACTGCGTCTGCAAGAATCTGCTGTCCTACGCCTTTGGTCTTAAACAGTCCGCCGTGTCCAAGAAGACGGTCTACTTTTACGCCCTCTTTCTTAAACAGAATGTCAAGGCCTACTCTCATGGCACCAAGACAGGTGTAAAGATGGGTTCTCATAAAGTTTGCCAGATTGAATTTGCTCTCCGGGGAACGTACGAACAGCGGTCTTCCTTCCGAAAATCCGGTCATATGCTCGCCGGAGAAATAGCAGTAGGACAAAAGTCCGCCGCAGTCTACATCGCCTTCCAGAGCCTTATTGTATAAGGTTCCGAACAGCTTGTTCATATCAGCTTCTATGCCCATTGCCTCTGTAAACTCACGGAAAATATTGACCCATGCATTTAAATCTGTTGTACAGTTGTTGGAATGTGCCATTGCTACCGGATGTCCGGACGGAGTGGCTACCATATCAATCTCAGAATATGGGGCAGATAATTCTTTCTCCAGTACGATGGAAGCAAATACAGAAGTTCCAGCGGAAACATTTCCGGTACGCTTTGCAACACTGTTGGTTGCCACCATTCCGGTTCCTGCATCACCTTCCGGCGGGCACATTGGAATTCCGGCTTCCAGTCTGCCTGTCACATCCAGCAGTTTAGCTCCCTCTTCTGTAAGGCATCCTGCATCTTCACCGGCAACCAGACACTTAGGCAGAATTTCACGAAGCTTCCATGGGAAACCGTAAGAAGAAACCAGCTCATCAAACTGCTGCACCATGGTCTCGTTGTAGTCCTTCTTGCTGCTGTCTACCGGGAACATTCCGGCAACATCCCCGATTCCAAGAACTCTCTGTCCGGTAAGCTTCCAGTGTACATATGCTTCCAGAGTAGCGATATAATCAATATCCTTCACATGAGGCTCGCCGTTTAAGATAGCCTGATACAGATGGGCAATGCTCCATCTCTGCGGGATATTATACTGGAAAAGCTCTGACAGCTTTCTGCTTGCCTCTCCGGTAATATTGTTTCTCCAGGTTCTAAAAGGAACCAGAAGATTTCCAGCCTTGTCAAAAGGCATATAGCCGTGCATCATAGCACTGATTCCAATTGCTCCCACACGGGTCAGCTCTATGCCGTATTTCTCCTTTACATCCTTTACCATCTGCTGATAGCAGTCCTGGATGCCGGACCAGATGTCCTCAAGGCTGTAGGTCCACACACCATTCTCATAGCGATTTTCCCACTCATGTCCGCCTGATGCGATAGGCATGTTATTTCCATCTACCAGTACGGCCTTGATTCTTGTGGAACCAAACTCGATTCCAAGAGCGGTTCTGTTCTCCAGGATCGCCTGTTTTGCTTCTGCTGCTCCCATTGTAAATCCTCCCTTTTATTTGCGGAACGCAATCTCGTTCCAGCGAAGTTCATTCTTGAAATTACGAATTGTAGTATCTTCGTCAATGTAAACAGCTTCGATTCCCATTGCAGCTGCCCAGTCACCCATCTGCTCTGCAGTAAGATCGTAGGTAAATGCAGTGTGATGTGCGCAGCCGGCAAGGATCCATGCCTCTGCACCAGTTGCCAGATCCGGCTTTGGTGTCCAGAATGCGCTTCCTACAGGAAGCTTCGGCATCGGTTTCTCTGTCTTCTTGCAGTCTACGCTGTTGATGATCAGACGGAATCTGTCGCCAAGATCAACAAGCGATGTTGCAACAGCCGGTCCTTCTTTGGCTGTAAATACAAGACGTGTAGGATCTTCTCTGTCACCCATGCTAAGCGGCTGGCACTTGATGCTGATCGGTCCATCTGCGATTGTCGGGCAAACTTCCAGCATATGAGCTTCCAGGATACCTTCTTTTCCAGGTACAAGGTTGTATGTGTAGTCTTCCATGAAGGAAGTTCCCTTTGCATCTTTCTTGCCCTGTGTCATGATCTTCATTACACGAACCATAGCTGCTGTCTTCCAGTCACCTTCCGCACCGAAACCATATCCTTTTTCCATCAGTCTCTGCATTGCAAGTCCCGGAAGCTGCTGAAGTGATCCGAGATCTCCGAAGTGTGTAACAATTGCCTGATAATTGTTTGCTTCAAGGAATCTTTCAAATCCAAGTTCGATCTGAGCCTGAACTGCCACATGTTTTCTGAATTCAGCTTCATCTCTTCCTTCCAGAAGGATCTGATATTTGTCATAGTATTCTTCAACAAGTGCATTTACATCACCCTGTCCAACCTGAGCTACTGCGTCAGCAACTTCATTTACCGGGTAAGCATCAACTTCCCATCCGAATTTGATCTGAGCCTCTACTTTGTCACCTTCTGTTACGGCAACGTTTCTCATGTTGTCAGCTACACGCATAACACGTACATGGCTGCTTTCGATGACACCAACTGCTGTACGCATCCAGTCACCGATTCTTTCCTGTGTTTCTTTGTCTTCCCAGTAACCCATGATGACTTTACGGTTCTTATGAAGGCGTGTAAAAATATGTCCGAATTCACGGTCGCCATGAGCTGCCTGGTTCTCATTCATGAAGTCCATATCGATGGTGTCGTATGGGATTTCACGGTTAAACTGTGTGTGAAGGTGAAGTAATGGTTTTCTCAGTTCCTTTAATCCGAGGATCCATGATTTTGCCGGTGAGAATGTATGACACCATGTAATAACACCTGCACAGTTTTCATCTGTATTTGCTTCGTTGAAGGTTCTTCTGATTACTTCATTCGTGATCAGAGTTGGTTTCCAGACTACTTCGTATGGAAGAATTCCTGATTCGTTGAGGGCTTTTACGATGATCTGTGAATGTTCTGCTACGTGTGCGAGGCATTCATCTCCGTATAAATCCTGTGATCCTGTGCAAAACCAAAATTTGTAATCTTTCTGTACTAACATGTTTTTATTCTCCTTTTTATTTGATTTCTTTGTTGATTGATTTACTACACTATGTGGCCCATCTCACGAGCACAGCTCGTTCGATGCTCATTAGCATTCGCATGAAACCCGTAAGATAGCTAACTGCCAGCAAGCTGACTGTGTTGTCTGATTGATTTACTCTATTTTCCCAACACAAGTTCGGTCTTACTAAGCTCTCAGTCGCATACGCTCCCGCTCGCTAAGTGCGCCGAACAGGCAACGCACTAAATTCATGTGTCGCCTACGGCTCGCATTCATTAAGTGCTTTAGCCTTGTCCATAGTATGCGTCTTTACCGTGTTTTCTGTAATAGTGTTTATCCTGTAATTCCTGTGGGGCAGGTTTTACGTCTGGATTGATCATTTCGCAGCGAGCTGCCATTTTAGCTACTTCTTCGAGTACGACTGCATTATGTACTGCATTGTGTGGATCGGTTCCCCAGGTGAATGGTCCGTGGTTTTTGCAGAGTACTGCAGGCATTGCCATGTATTCTGTACCTTTGAAATGTTCTACAATGAGAACTCCTGTATTCTTCTCATATGCTTCATCGATTTCTTCTTTTGTCAGATTGCGGACACATGGGATCTCACCGTACATATAGTCGGCATGTGTGGTTCCGTAGCAAGGGATTCCTCTTCCTGCCTGTGCCCAACTGGTTGCCCATGGGGAATGTGTATGGACGATACCACCCATATCCGGGAACGCTTTGTAGAGTTCCAGATGTGTTGCCGTATCAGAAGACGGATTTAAGTTGCCTTCCACGCGGTTTCCTTCCAGGTCTACAACAACCATGTCATCTGCTGTCATTTTGTCGTAATCCACACCGCTCGGTTTGATCACAACAAGCCCGCTTTCGCGGTCGATTCCGCTGACATTGCCCCAGGTAAATGTGACAAGTCCATACTTAGGCAGAAGCATATTGGCTTCATAAACCTCTTTTTTCAGTTCTTCTAACATTGCTTTAGCCTCCTACTGTGTTTATGTAAAATATTTCGGGTTCTATTTCATAGTCTCTGTTGCAGCTTTCATGATCGGAAGCGTCTTCTTGAAGCGTTCGATAAATGTATTGTATCCTTCTACATCCTTCGGATCCGGATCCATCTTTGTACCCTTCTGTCCTGCAAATACTTTTGCATCCAGATAATCATCCAGGGCTTCGTCTTCTGCCTTGTTGTTCATGTAAGATGCAAGAAGTGCAATTCCCCATGCTCCGCCTTCTCCGGCTGTCTCCATAACAGATACCGGTGTGTCAAGTGCTGCTGCCAGGATGCTCTGTCCAACGCCTTTTGTCTTAAAGAGTCCACCGTGTCCGAGAATCTCATCAACGGCTACCTTCTCTTCTTTCAGAAGAATGTCCATTCCGACTTTCAGGACTTCCAGAGATGCATATAAATTTGCTCTCATGAAATTTGCAAGATTGAATTTGCTGTCTGGCATACGAACAAATAACGGACGTCCTTCATCAAATCCAACAACCGGTTCTCCTGCGAAGAAGTTATAAGACATCAGACCGCCACAGTCTGCATCACCTTCCAGAGCTTTGTTGTAAAGAGTTCCGAACAGATCGTTCATATCGACTTTCATACCGAATGCTTCCGCAAATTCTTTGAAAATATTTACCCATGCATTCAGATCTGAAGTACAGTTGTTGCAGTGAACCATTGCCACAGCATCTCCTGCAGGTGTTGTTACCATATCGATCTCTTCATGTACTTTCTCAAGTGCTTTTTCAAGAACAACCATTGCAAATACACTGGTTCCTGCTGATACATTACCGGTGCGGACTCTGACGCTATTCGTAGCTGCCATACCGGTTCCTGCATCACCTTCCGGAGGGCATACCGGAATGCCTGCCTGAAGCTTTCCTGTTGGGTCCAGAAGCTTTGCACCTTCTTCGGTAAGTGTTCCTGCCTTTTCACCTGCAACCAGGACTTTTGGAAGGATATCTTCTACTTTCCAAGGATATCCTTTCGGTGCAACCAGTTCATCGAACTTGGCAAGCATCTCTTTATTCCAGTTACGTGTTGTGCTGTCGATTGGGAACATTCCGGATGCGTCACCAACGCCAAGGACTTTCTCTCCTGTCAGTTTCCAGTGTACATAACCTGCAAGCGTTGTAATAAAATCAATATCCTTTACATGTTCTTCTTTGTTCAGGATTGCCTGATACAGATGTGCTCCGCTCCATCTCTGTGGCATATTGAAACAGAATAATTCTGTCAGTTCTTTTGCTGCCTGCTCTGTCATTGTATTTCTCCATGTACGGAACGGTACAAGCTGTTCTCCTGCTTTGTCAAATACCATATATCCATGCATCATGGCACTGAATCCAAGTGCTCCGACAGTAGTAAGCTCTACGTCATACTGCTTCTTCACATCTACGGCAAGATCTCTGTAGCAGTCCTGAAGACCTGTCCAGATATCCTCTAATGTGTAAGTCCAGACACCGTTGTCAAGACGGTTCTCCCATTCATGGCTTCCCGAAGCAATCGGTGCATTATCTTCTCCTACCAGAACTGCTTTGATTCGTGTGGAACCAAACTCGATTCCAAGAGAAGTCTTTCCCGCTTCGATCATACTTTTTACATCACTCATTTTTTCTTTACCTTTCCTTTCATAAAATATATTTGATTTGATAAATATTTTTATTTGATGATTTTTACAGAACTCCGGTTGATAATCTCCGGTTTCAGTTCTACACTGTCCGGCACTTCTTTCTCCTGCATAAGATCAAGGATCTCTTCTGCTGCCTTCTTCGCTAGCTCCCGGATCGGATTCTTCACAGAAGCGAGCGGTACTTCGCAATAATTTGCCAGATCAGAATCATCGATTCCAATGATCGACATCTTGTCCGGCACTTTGATCTTCTGTTCCAGACATGTCGCCGCAAGGTTGCTCGCAACCTCATCGTTGTAGCATACACATGCCGTACATCCCTGAATCCTTCTTAAAATCCAGCTGCTCTCCTCACGCATATTGCGATTGCGCACATCTTCGGTATCAATCCAGACAATCCGTTTATCTTCGATCCTGATATCTGCTTCCATTAAAGCTTCGATATAACCGGCATACCTTCTGTGTCCCTGCCCGTCATCTGCCTTGAAAATCGCTGCGATCTCACGGTGTCCGCACTGGATCAGATATTTCGTCGCCATCTTCCCTGCCATCTTGTCATCAAGACTTACATGCGGCGCTTTCAGTTCCGGATAATAGCTGTTGATAAAGATCACCGGGATTCCCTGCTCCATGATCTGCCTGTACAGATCGAGATTTGGATTAGGAAGGCCACTCTTTGTCGGTTCCGCTATAATTCCATCCACTCTTTTCTTATCCAGAATGCTTTTCAATATAAAACGTTCTTTTTCTACAGAATTGTTGGTGATGGAAATCTGGATTCCATATCCGGCGCGTGACATCTTGTTCTCGATTTCCTGAATAATACCAGAAAAAATATATTCCTGAACAAAAGTTGTCATCACTGCGATCTGCATCGTTTTTTTTCGTCTGACCCCGATGATACCACTTTCCTTTATATAAGTCCCACTTCCACGGCGTTTCTCAATCATACCTTCTTTTTCCAGAACAGCGATCGCATGTCTGACGGTCTGACGGCTTACCCCAAACCGGTCGCAAAGCTGGTATTCCGACTCTATCCGCTCTCCCGGCTGCAGTTCTTCCGCTTCAATCTGTTCTCGGATCCATCTTACAATTCCTTCATATTTTGCTGATGTTTCTTTCACTTTTTTCTTCTTTTCCCCCTGATTTACGTACAAATCCCCTGCTCTCCTTACCTCTAATATACCTTAAGAAACACCTGATTTTCAACCCGTAATATGTTACAAATTATCGTACAACTTTTGTATGTTTTTGCTAAATTGTATTTATTATATGTGTACAACTTGAATACATATTTGTTTTTCATCGAGGTCCTAACTTGTATTCTTCTTTTTGCATCTTTTGTGCACTTCTTATAAAACATCAAATAATATGGTATTTTTTTTTGACGCCACCAAAACAAGTATAACAAGCTTTTTTCGGTTCACGTACTTCTGTAACCTCTTCCTCTTCCCTTCACCAAATGCAGAACCTTGTGCAGGCGCCAATCTGTACTTGGCTCACCGTATACACAAAAAGAGCAGATAAAAGCTTTTTCATGCCTTTATCCGCTCTTGTTGTTTTTCATCCGCGCTATTGATTTTCTTCGATCGCCATAATCATATCTACACGATCCTGGTGACGTCCCCCAAGGAACTCTGCACCAAGAAATGTATCAAGGATCATCTTTGCCATCTCGATTCCAATTACTCTTGCACCGAACGCAATCACATTTGCATTATTATGTTCTCTTGCCATCTTTGCCGTATATGGTTCAGAACACACCGCTGCGCGGACACCGTGAACCTTATTGGCTGCCATGGAAATGCCAAGACCGGTTCCACAGATTGCAACTCCGAGATCCACTTCTCCGTCTGCAACTGCTTTTCCAATCTTTTCCCCATATTTCGGATAAGGACAGCTCTCATAAGAATCAGTTCCGTAATTGACAACTTCATATCCTTTTTCCACAAGATACTCTACCACCTGCTTTTTCATATCCACTGCAGAATGGTCATTCGCAATCCCTATTTTCATATCTCATCTTCCTCCTTCCCCTTTATACTCAATACTTACAAAAAGAACACCGGATGTACGATATGAACATCCGGTGTTTAAATCCTACTTTTTTATTATAGGCAATTAAAAAGTTTCCGTCAATACCCGTCGTCTTCTCTTTTCGCCTGTAATGTTTCAAGTACTGTTCTTTCTTTAGTTTTTCTTCTTCAGGCTTGCAAATACAGCCTTCAGACCGATGAAGAAGCAGAGGAGTGCGGAAAGTACGATTCGTACCCACCAGCTTGAAAGTGTTCCCTGTGTAGTGATCAGACTGGAAATCGTTCCTTTGATCAGTACACCGAACAGGGTTCCGAATGGAGTTCCGACACCACCACTAAGTGTACCCCCGATAACGGCTGCTGAAATCGCATCCATCTCAAGACCTTTTGCCTGTTCTACGAATCCGGCACAGCTGTTCATACAGAAAAGGAATCCGCCGAGTCCTGCAAGAAAGCCGTCCAGAAGGTATGCAGCCATTTTTGTTCTCTTAACATTCAGTCCCATCATAAGTGCACTCTGTTCATTTCCACCGATCGCATATACAGAACGTCCGAATTTTGTATACTTCATAACGATCATGATTACGATCAGAACGATGATTGCAATGATAACTGTCGGATAAATATATGCCGGGAGGAATTTTCCCCTCTTACTGTAAGAACCAAACGGCATGTAAATTTTGTATTTAGCCCATGCCATGAAAGTTGCATTTTTGATAGAAATCATATCTGTACTGATGATTGATGTCATACCACGTCCAAAGAACATACCTGCCAGTGTTACAATGAATGGCTGGATCTCCAGATAAGATACCAGGAATCCCTGAACCAGACCAAAGAGAAGTCCGATCACCAGTGCCATAAGAAGTGCGGTATAAGCGCTTGCACCGTAATTTTCCATCTGGTTTGCAGCAACCATACATACAAGTGCTGTAACAGAACCAACTGAGATATCGATTCCGGCTGTGATCATAACGATCGTTTCGCCCATCGCGATAACCAGAAGACCTGCATTGGAAATGAACAGATTCAGGAACATCTGCGGTTTTGCAAAACCTTTGTCGTTAAATACGATCATACCTGCTGCGTACATTACAACAAACAGTAAAATTGTAATCATAAGGAGGAATGTCGTTCCGTTAATTTTCTTTTTTGTTCCGGATACTTTTGCTTTCATTAGTTAGCTCCTCCTTTCACTGCAGCCTTTGATGTTCTTTTTTCTTTCTGCACTGCAATAAATTTCTTGAATACCGGGCTCTGAAGGACAACGATGACTACAACAACGATTGCCTTGTAGACCGGAAGCTGATCGGCTGATACATTCATTGCATAAAGTGTTGTTGTCAATGCCTGAATCGTATAGAACGGTTGTAAGTGCCTGGATTGTATAAGCTCCGATCACAGATCCCATCAGGCTGAACTTACCACCACCAAGGGCATTTCCACCAAGGGCAACTGCAAGGATGGCATCCATTTCAAGGTTCAGACCAATGTTGTTGGCATCTGCTGAGTAGATACGGCTGGAAGCCACAAATCCTGCAACACCTGCAAGTACACCACAGATCAGGTAAGTAAGGAACTTGATCATGGTTGAATTAAGTCCGACCAGTCTGGATGCGGTTCCGTTAATACCAACGCTCTCGATATAAAGTCCAAGAGCTGTCTTTTTCAAAATAACATATGCAATGATAACTACGATAATTGCAATTACAACTGGCATCGGAATCGGGAATTTTCCGACATAGCTTCCGAATACCTGATAAGATTTCACACGGATATATGTAATCTGTCCGTCTGTGATCAGCTGGGCGATACCACGTCCTGCTGTGTAAAGGATCAATGTCGCAACCATCGGCTGAATATTCAGCTTTGCAACCAGAAATCCGTTAAATGCACCGCAGATTCCTGAAGCAACCAGTGCTGCAAGAAATGCAACGATAATCGGTGCTGACAGAGAGTTTACAGATACTTCCCCACCGGAAAGGATCTGGCAGCATACGGCTCCTGCGACTGCCATAACAGCTCCGACACTGATGTCCTGTCCTCCGGAAGCTGCTGTAACAAGTGTCATACCAACTGACAAAATAACCAGCTCGGATGCACGGTTGATCACATCGACCGGATATCCGTATGGAACTCCATTCTTAAGAGACATGCTTAAGAAGCCCGGAATTGTAATTGTAGCTACGATAATGATTGCAAGCAGACACACCAGTGGCATGAAAAGCCTCATAGAGGTAAGCTTTTTCCATGTTGATTTATTTGTGCTCATTACTCTTCACCTCCTGCGATTGCTTTCATGATACCTTCCTGTGATAATTCATCACCGGAAATTTCTCCAACCTTCTTACCGTCTCGCATAACTGCCATACGTGAACAGGTACGGAGCATTTCTTCTACTTCTGAAGAAATAAATGCAACCGACATTCCCTGATCTGCAAGATCAAGTACAAGTTTCTGGATCTCTGTCTTGGTTCCGATATCAATACCTCTTGTAGGTTCATCCAGGATCAGGAAATCCGGATTGGTAAGAAGCCATCTACCAATGATAACCTTCTGCTGGTTTCCTCCTGACAGACTCTTGATCGGTGTTTCACGGCTTGCAGTCTTGATCTGCAGTAATTTAATATACTTATCGGCTGCTTCATCCATTTCTTTTCTGCTCATTGGATGGAACATACCTTTTTTCGCCTGAAGTGCGATAATAATATTTTCACGGACAGACAGATCTGCGATGATACCATCTTTCTTTCTGTCTTCCGGAAGATATGCCATACCAAGCTTCATTGCATCGATCGGAGCATGAATCTTCACTTCTTTTCCGTTAACTTTCAGTTTACCGGAATCTGCTTTATCAGCTCCATAAATTGCACGGACAAGTTCCGAACGTCCGGATCCAAGAAGTCCTGTAAATCCGACAACCTCACCTTTGTTGATCGTCATATCAAATGGTTTGATCGTTCCTTTATGGCTAAGTCCTTCTGCCTCGATAACCGGGATGAATTCTTTGAGTTCTGCATGATCTCCCTTGATATCTGCAAGATCATCAAAGTCTTTACCCATCATCTTGGCAACAAGCATAACTCTTGGCAGATCTTTGACTTCGTATTCGCCAACCAGTTCCCCATTTCGTAAAACTGTGATTCTGTCACAGACCTCATATACCTGTTCCAGGAAGTGTGTTACGAAAATAATACCTACACCTTCATCTTTCAGTCTGTTCATCAGTTTGAACAGCTTTGCAACCTCATCATCGTCCAGAGATGAAGTTGGCTCATCAAGGATCAGAACCTTACATTTCATATCAACTGCACGTGCGATTGCGATCATCTGCTGTCTTGCCAGAGAAACCTCTTCCAGCTTCTGGGTAGCTGAAGCATCAATTTCAAGACTCTTAAGCAATTCTGTTGCACGTTTGTTCATTGTACGCCAGTCAATAAATCCTGCTTTTCTTGGTTCGCGTCCAATAAACAGATTTTCTGCCACCGTCAGGTTCGGACAAAGGTTAACTTCCTGATATACAGTACTGATACCATTGTTCTGTGCGTCCTGAGGTGATTTATTAATAATCGGACCGTCTTTTCCATCCAGACGGATCTCGCCATTTTCAAATTCATGTACACCGGTAAGAACCTTGATCAGTGTAGATTTACCTGCACCGTTCTCACCCATCAGAGCGTGAATTTCGCCCTTGCGAAGTGTAAAATCAACATGTTGCAATGCTTTTACACCGGGAAATGTCTTGGAAATATCCCGCATTGTAAGTACAACATTACCCTCCATACTCTTCCACCTGCTTTCCTTTTTTCAATAAAGAGGGCGTAGTATAAATATCCGGCACATTCCGATTATTATCTACCACGCCTCTCTATTCATCCACCCTTATGTGTCTGTCAAATTATATATCCGACTTTCCTAATGCATTTTAGTATGCACGTTTGTCAAGAATATCCTGTGTAAGTGGTGTTACATCAAAATCTTTTTCTTCGTCTAAGCTGTTTGTAGCTTTTACAGATTTAACTGTGTCATC
>OHAF01002931.1_pt1 | contig 11910 bp, 9 predicted proteins | sample 1577041 | NCBI WGS metagenome assembly OHAF01 (sample SAMEA3541495, study PRJEB24748) | human gut metagenome | biome: human gut; feature: human-associated habitat; material: faeces | place: China | collected 2012
GCTGGTGTTGGTGTAGCTGGTGCCGGTGACGGTAGAATACTTGATGTAGTCGCCGCTCTGGCTGCGGGCACGGTACACCTCGTACTTGGCCGCGCCGGTGACGGCGTTCCATTTCAGCGTGGGACGGCCCTGGCTGTCGTTGCCGCCGGTAACGGTGGGGGCGGGCAGTGTACCTGTCGAAGCGGCGCGGTAGGTCACGGACACGATGCTGCTCCACGCGCCTGCTGTGCCGTTAGCATCCAGAGCGCGGACCTTGTAGTAGTAGGTATTGCCGTTTTCGATGTAGCTGGTGTTGGTATAGGACGTGCCGGTGACGGTAGAATACTTGATGTACTCGCCACTGCGGCTGCGGGCGCGGTACACCTCGTACTTGGCTGCGCCGGTGACGGCGTTCCATTTCAGGGTCGGACGGCCCTGCGCATCGTTGCCGCCGGTGACGGTGGGAGCGGGCAGTGTGCCTGTCGAAGCGGCGCGGTAGGTCACGGACACGATGCTGCTCCACGCGCCCGCCGTGCCGTCGGAGCCCAGAGCGCGCACCTTGTAATAGTAGGTATTGCCGTTTTCGATGTAGCTGATGTTGGTGTAGGACGTGCCGGTGACGGTAGAATACTTGATGTAATCGCCGTTCAGGCTGCGGGCACGGTACACCTCGTACTTGGCCGCACCGGTGACGGCGTTCCATTTCAAGGTCGGACGGCCCTGACTGTCGTTGCCGCCGGTGACGGTGGGGGCGGCGGGACCGCTGCCGGCAAAGGTGATGTTAGCACTCAGCAGCGGGTCATTGTCATCGCCCATATCAATAGCATTCCACTGCGCCCGCGTGCCGGTAAAAGTCACCTTGGACAGCCCATAGCAGCCGTCAAAAGCCCATCTCCCGATACTCGTCACCGTATGCGGAATGGTGATTTCCATCAGGTTGGAGCAATCTTCAAACGTTGAAAACTCGATAGCCGTGACCCCCTCAGGAATGACGATACTGCTGAGGCTGCTGCATTCTTTGAAAGCCTGACCCCCGATACCCTTGAGGCCGCTGCCCAGTGTAACGCGGGTCAGGCCGTTGCAGCTGGAGAAGGCGCAATCGCCAATGGATCGAACACTGTTTGGGATGCTGATATTGTGCAGTCCATAAGATGACTGGAAGCAGCTCTCCCCCACTGCCAGCAGTGTCTCCGGCAGGGAAACGCCGGTCATTGAATCACAGGCGCTAAAGGCGTATGCTCCCAACGTCGTAACGCCGGAGGAAATCTCCACGTTTTTCACTCGGGTGCTGATCCCCGAGCTTCTCAATGCACTGTCGCACCAGGGATTCTTAAACAAGGAATAGCCGTACATGGGACCGGTGCCGCTGATGGTCAGGGTGCCGCTGCTGTCCAGCGTCCAGGTCAGGTCGTCGCCGCACTGGCCGCCGGCGACATAGTAGCTCTGCGCCGCGACCCCTGAGGTCTCGGCGGCGCAGGCGGTGTCCACCATGCCCAGCGGAACGGCGCTGAGCAGCATGAGAGCCGCCAATAGGATGGATAGGATTCGTTTTTTCACAGAAACTCCCCTTTTCTTTATGATCTCCGCCGGCATGTGCCGGCAGGTCGTTACAACGATAGAGTACACCCGTTTTTGTGTGATTTCAATAAGCTGGCTGCATAGTATCGAGGATTTTTTTTGCAAAAATGGAAAAATCGCATAAGAAGAGAACGGCGGAAACCGTTCTCTTTTTTGCGTATGTGGGCGGTCACAGGATGGGGCCGCGGCGGTCGGGGTCCTGGGGTGCGAAGTCCGACAGGCCCTTGCGGCACACCACGCAGCCCGCCACGCCCACCGCCGCCATGGCGGCCAGCGCGGCTCCGACGCCGCCGGTGCCTCCGAACAGTCCCAGCGGATCGTTCATGGCGTTGAAGGCGGCGTGGGCGGCGAAGCCGGGCAGGATACTGCCGGTGCGGCGGCGGAGGAAGCCGAAGGCCAGACCCATCAGGAAGGCGTAGACCATCTGGATGGGCGTCCCATGGACCAGGCCGAAGATGGCGGCCTGTAATACCAGAGCCAGCCAGGGCGGCATGGCACGCTCCAGACGGGTCTGGATGACGCCGCGAAACGTCAGTTCCTCCGCCAGCGGGCCCAGCACCGCCATGGTCAGGAACGTGTTCAGTCCGGTGGAGGCCAGGACGGACATATCCGCGTTGTACGCGGCCATCCACGCCTCCGGCAGGAGGGACAGCGCCAGATCCGTCAGGACGTACAGCACGATGCCGGCAAAGGAACAGAAGCCGACAGTCCAACCGGAGCAGCGGCGCAGGCACACGGCCTCTGACAGCGGCGTCTGGCGTATTTTGAACCACAGCAGCAATCCCGCCGCGATGAAGAAATCGGCCAGCAGCGTGGCGGTGTCCGCGCCGTCCAGGATGCTCTGGGGATCGAAGCCGCCGGGACGCAGCGCGGAGCCGGCGATGGCGATGGCGGCGTAGATCGCGCCGGTCAACAGCTGCACTCCCAGAAAGAACAGCACGTACAACGCGGATTTCCCCAGCGCGGTCAGCACGCCTCTGGCGGTATAGGGGTGTCGGTGTTCCATACAGTCTCCTTTCTCACAGATCAGGTCCGGGTACGGTCAGGGTCAGTATAGCAGGGCGCGGCGGTTGGTGTCCAGCAACTCTGCGTTGCGTTGGTGGTTTTTTGGCTAAAACGGCGCAACCTCAGGTTGTCAGGGATAGAAAACAGGGGAGCGGCCCGTGTGCCGCTCCCCTGTTTTTACAGCTTGATGTCGCAGGACATACTCATGACAGCGCGTCCGCCCACGCGGACGGTGACGGTATCGCCGTCTGCATACAGGCGGCTGCGGATCTCCGAGGGACGGTGCATATGTTCGCCCTGCAAAAATACGTTCTCCTGCTCCGGCTGCACCATGCCGTGGCGGTAGAGATAGTAGGTCAATGCGCCGTTGCTGGTGCCGGTGGCGCACTCCTCGGGAATGTCATACAGCGGCGCGTAGTTGCTGCAATAGGCGGTGCAGCCGTCGCCGAGGCAGAACATGTGGACGCCGGTGACGTCATAGCGTCTGGAGAGCGCCGTCACCGCCGGTTCATTCTGGACGGCGCGCAGCAGCGTATCGCGGTCGCGGACGGGCATCATGATATCGGCCAAGCCGGTGGACACGATGGCGGGCAGCAGGCTGTCGGGGCGATCCGCCGGAGTCAGGCCGTAGGCTTCGTACAGCTCTGGCAGCTCCGGCTCCGTCAGTTCCCGTATCCAGTGGGGCGGCGCCATATCCATCCACACCGTATCGCCCCGAACGCCGATGGTCAGATCCGCGGCCTTGGTGTGGGCGGTGATATCGCCGTCACCGATGCGCCCCAGCGCACGCAGCAGCGCAAAGGAGGCGATGGTGGCGTGGCCGCAGAGCTCCACCTCCCCCGCCGGTGTGAAGTAGCGCAGGATCACGCTGCCATCAGGGCTTCGGGTGACGAAAGCGGTCTCGGAGTGCTTGAACTCGGCGGCGATCTGCTGCATCTCCGCGTCGGTCAGCGGGCGGTCCGGCAGCACCACGCCGGCTTGATTTCCGCCGAACAGGCTGGCGGAAAAAGCGTCCATGACATAGGCTTCCATAGGGTGTACCTCCCAGTTTTTTTAATGAAGATAATTATAAACTGTCTCGCCATTCGTGACAAGAGTATTTGACAGAACAGCTCTTTTTCGTTAGAATAGAATTATATATCCGAAATGGAAATCAAAAAAGAAAGGAATCTCATCCAAAATGCTCAATGAGCGCAGTCTGTTATCGCAATTCCTACATTTCGCAGCCGCTACGGTGGCCTCCCTCATGGTTTTCAGCCTGTATTCCATCGTAGACGGACTGATGGTCGCCAAGGGCGTAGGCGAATACGCCATGGCGGCGGTGAATCTGGCGGTGCCGTTCACCAACGTGCTGTTCTCCATCGGCGTCATCTTCGCCGTCGGCACCAGCACCATCATCGCCATCTATCTGGGACAAAACCAGGGCGAGAAGGCCAACAGCCTGTTTTCCCAGAACATCGTGCTGCTGACCTGTATCGGCCTGACCATCACTGTCCTCGTCTTCGTATTTCTGGAGCCGTTCGCCGTGCTGCTGGGCGCAAAGGGCGTAACGTATCAATATACCATCGACTATCTCAAGGGCCTTGCGCCCTTCGCCGTGTGCTTCATTATCTCCTATAACATGGAGGTGCTGATCAAGACCGACGGCTTTCCCCGTCTGGCCATTCTGACGGTCATCACCGGCTGTCTGGCCAACTGTGTGCTGGACTACGTGGCCATCTTCGTTTTGGACTGGGGCGTTTGGGGCGCGGCCTTCGCCACGGGCCTTTCCCAGCTTCTGACGTGCATCATCTATCTGCGGCACTTCCTGGGCGGACACAACACCTTCCACTTCGTAAAGTTCAGGATGGACTGGAGCATCTACAAGCGTCTGATCCCGCTGGGCTTTGCCGACGGCGTGACGGAGCTGTGCAACGGCGTGATGATCTTCCTGTTCAACCGGGTCATCCTCCGGTGCCTCGGCGACGACGGACTGGTGTGCTACACCATCATCGCCTATGTGAACACCCTCATCATCAACACTATGCTGGGTATCTCGCAGGGCAGCCAGCCGCTGGTCAGCTACCACTACGGCAAGGAGGACGCGGCGGGCTGCAGGAAGCTGCTGCGGTACGGTTTTACGGCGGTGGGCATCATGACGGCGGTGATCTTCGCCGGTGTGATGATCTTTGCCCCCCAGATCGCCGGGATCTTCCTCGGCGCGGAAAAGCCGGAGCTGCTGGGCAGCGCGGCCGGTGCGCTGCGGCGGTACGGTCTGTGCTACATACTGCTGGGAAGCAACATCCTCATGGGCGGCTTCCTGACGGCGGTAGAGCGGCCCAAAGCTGCCATCTCCATCTCCGTGGGCCGCGGACTTGTGTTCCAGGCCGGTGCGCTGCTGCTGTTGGCAGCAGCCGTGGGCGGTACGGGTATCTGGTTCGCACCGGTGATCTCCGAGGCGCTGTGTGCGGTGATGGCGGTGTGGTTCCTCCGCCGGTTCCTGCGGAAAACCGCGGCATAACGAGCATACAAAAAGTATCCCACGGCACAGCCGTGGGATACTTTTGCGCTCTATGGGATGTGTGCCTTACGCCTGCGCGGCCTTTTCCGCCATCATGCCCCGTATCACCTCGTCGATGCGGCGGGCAGTGCGGCAGAAATCCTCCGCCGTGTAGCCCCTGGTGGTCATGGCGGCGGTGCCGATGCGGACGCCGCTGGTCTGGAACGGGGAGCGCCGGTCTCCGGGGACGCAGTTCTTGTTAAGCGTGATGCCGCAGCGGTCCAGCTCCTCCTGCACCTCCTTGCCGGTGAGACCGGTGTCCGTCAGGTCCAGCAGGAACAGGTGATTATCGGTGCCGCCGGTGACCACGCGGTAGCCCATGGCCATGAACTCCGCCGCCATGGCCCTGCAGTTGGCCACCACGCTGCGGGCGTAGGCGCGGAAGGCCGGCGTCAGGGCCTCCTCCGCCGCTACGGCCTTGCCGGCGATGACGTGCTGCAGCGGGCCGCCCTGCGTGCCGGGGAATACGGCGCTGTCCACCTTCTTGGCCAGCTCCGGACGGCAGAAGATCAGGCCGCCGCGCGGCCCCCGCAGGGTCTTGTGGGTGGTGGTGGTGATGACATCCGCCAGACCGAAGGGACTGGGGTGTTCCCCTGCCGCCACAAGCCCCGCAATGTGGGCCATGTCCACCATAAAGCAGGCGCCCACCTCCTGCGCCGCAGCGGCGAAGCGGGCAAAGTCGATGGTACGGCTGTACGCCGACGCGCCGGCGATGATGAGCTTGGGCCGCAGCGCAAGCGCCATGCGCTCCATACCGTCGTAGTCGATGAAGCCGTCATCGTCCACATCGTAAAAGTGCAGGTCGTAGAGCCTGCCGGAGAAGTTCACCGGCGAGCCGTGGGTCAGATGACCGCCGTTGGAGAGGCTCATGGACAGCACGGTGTCGCCGGGCTGCAGCAGAGCCATGTAGGCCGCCAGATTGGCCGACGAGCCGCTGTGGGGCTGGACGTTGACGTGGTAGTCGGTGGAAAAGACCTCCTTCCACTTGGAGACGCAGTACTCCTCCAGCTCATCCACGATATGGCAGCCGCCGTAGTACCTGCCCTGATTGCCCATGGCCCGGTGGGCCGGATACCCCTCTGAATATTTATTCGTCAGGCAGCTGCCCACCGCGCGGAGCACATCGCTGCTGACGAAATTTTCGCTGGCGATGAGCTCCACCGTGGTAGCCTGGCGCAGTTCCTCCTGACCGATCAGGTCAAATACGCGGGACGCCATAGACCTCTCCCCTTCCCTATTGTGGTAATGTGATTCCTATTATACACTATCTTGTGGTTTTGGCAAGAAAAATCTTCTCTCCATGGCAGATGGCACGAAAACGCCTATATCCTTTGTGGGTTTTTTAGAAAAAATGCAGAAAGAGAAAAAAGGGGTTGACATTTGCCGCCAAAAGCGGTATGCTACGCCCAGCTTCGGCAAAATACAGTGAGGAGGAAAGCAACATGAAGCGTCGCGGCACCGCTATGATGATGTGCGAGATGTGCATGGGTATGATGTCCATGTGCATGTTTCTGCGCGCCCAAAATGATCGGTTGCTTTCCAAAAACTGTTTGTCGGCTTGAAAAAGCCGGTGTGTGAACAAGCAGCGGAAGGTCGATCGACCTGCCGCTGTTTTTTTTGTTTGTTCCGGTGGGCAGCTGGGCACGTGCACAGTCCTGCGGCTCGCCGTCAGCAAGATCATACAATTCCTTCAAAACACATTTGAAAAGGAGACATAAACCCATGAAACACAACACTTTCACCCGTTTGGCCGCTCTGGCCCTGTCCCTGGTGCTGGCCCTGAGCCTGGCAGCCTGCGGCAGCAAGGACAACAACACCAATGACACTACTGGCGACAAGGATGCCACCGCTGCCACCACCGTGAAGATCGGTGTACCCAACGACACCACCAACGAGGCCCGCGCTCTGCTGCTGCTGCAGGAGAACGGCATCATCAAGCTGGCTGACGGCGTGGGCATCACCGCCACCAAGAACGACATCGTGGAGAATCCGTACAATGTGGAGATCGTGGAGGCTGAGGCTGCCCAGCTGCCCAACCTGCTGCCCGACGTGGACTACGCCGTCATCAACAGCAACTACGCCATCAATGCCGGTCTGAACCCCGTCAATGACTCCCTGCTCATCGAGGGCAGCGCTTCCGCCTACGCCAATATTCTGGCGGTGAAGGAGGGCAACGAGAACGAGCCCAAGATCCTGGCCCTGAAGGCCGCTCTGGAGAGCAAGCAGGTGGCCGACTACATCAGCGAGACCTACAACGGCTCCGTGGTGTCTGTGGTGGAGAACCCCACCGACGGCTATGACTCCTCCGTGGATTACGACGCTCTGAAGGGTCAGACCATCACCATCGCCGCCTCCCCCACACCTCACGCCGAGATCCTGGAGGTCGCCAAGGAGATCCTGGCTGCCAAGGAGATCACCCTGGATATCCAGTCCTTCAACGATTATGTGGTGCCCAACACCGTTGTGGATGACGGTACCGTGGACGCCAACTACTTCCAGCACCTGCCCTATCTGGAGGACTTCAACACCCAGAACGGCACCCACATCGCTTCCATCGCTGCCATCCACGTGGAGCCCATGGGCCTGTACGGCGGTAAGCAGACTACGCTGGACGCTCTGACCACCAAGTAACGAAGAAAGGAGGGAGACGTCCATGATCGAACTCAAGCATGTCAGCAAAACATTTGATACCGGTACAGCCGGTGGGGTAGACGCTCTCAAGGACGTCTCCCTCACCATCGAGGACGGCGACATTTACGGCATCATCGGTATGTCCGGCGCCGGAAAAAGTACGCTGGTGCGGTGCATCAACCTGCTGGAGAAGCCTACCAGCGGTGAGATCATCGTCAACGGCCAGCGGCTGGACACCATGACCCCCGCCCAGCTGCGGGCGGCGCGGCGAGAGATCACCATGATCTTCCAGCGGTTCAATCTGCTGATGCAGCGCACCTGCCTGCGGAACGTGTGCTTTCCCATGGAGCTGGCGGGCGCGAAGAGGGCTGAGGCCGAGCAGCGCGCCCGTGAGCTGCTGGAGCTGGTGGGTCTGCCCGACAAGGCGGACTCCTACCCCGCCCAGCTGTCCGGCGGACAGCAGCAGCGCGTGGCCATCGCCCGTGCGCTGGCCACCCATCCCAAGGTGCTGCTGTGCGACGAGGCCACCAGCGCCCTGGACCCCAACACCACGCGGCAGATCCTGGAGCTGATCCGCGACATCAACCAGAAGCTGAACATCACGGTGGTGGTCATCACCCACCAGATGAGCGTGGTGAAGGAGATCTGCAGCCACGTGGCCATTCTGGACGAGGGCCGTGTGGCCGAGTCCGGGCTGGTAGGCACGGTGTTCGCCGCCCCCAAGTCCGCAGCGGGCCGTCGGCTGGTGTTCCCCGGCGGCGCGGACGCTCAGGTGTACGATCCGTCGGAGGAGAAGCTGGTGCGGCTGGTGTTCAAGGACAGCAAGACCACCAGCATCCCCCTGATCGCACGGCTGGCGGCGGAGGAGAATATCTTCTGCAACGTCATCTCCGCCAGCACCCAAAAGCTGTCCGAGGAGGTCTACGGCAGCATGATGCTGGGCATCCCCAGCAGCCAGTTCGACAAGGCTGTATCCTTTATTCGCAACGTAGCCAACGTGGAAGTTGAGGAGGTGGATTGAGTATGTACAGCGATTTGTTTTCCCAGAAGTCCGTGCAGGACCTGCTGACCGTGCTGCCCTCTCTGCCCCTCGCCGTGTGGGAGACGTTCTATGTCACCGTGGTGAGCACGGCGCTGTCGCTGGTCATCGGCCTGCCCTTGGGCGTGCTGCTGGTGGTAGGCGAGAAAAACGGCGTGCTGCCCCTCCCCCGCTGGCTGATGCAGGTGCTGAACGTCATCATCAACCTGCTGCGCTCCATCCCGTTCCTGATCCTGATGATCATGGTATTCCCTCTGTCCCGTCTGCTCATCGGCACCGCCGTGGGCACCACGGCCACTATCGTTCCGCTGGTGGCGGCGGCGTTCCCCTTTGTGGCGCGTCTGGTGGAGAGCAGTCTCCGCGAGGTGGACGGCAACATCATCGAGGCCGCCCAGAGCATGGGCGCTACGCCGATGCAGATCATCTGCAAGGTAATGATCCCCGAGAGCGTACCCTCTCTGATCCAGAACGTGACCATCGCGCTGACTACCATTCTGGGCTACTCCGCTATGAGCGGTATCATTGGCGGCGGCGGTCTGGGCAAGATCGCCATCGACTATGGCTACTATCGGTACAAGTACCTGGTAATGCTGGTGGCCGTGGTGATCCTGGTGATCCTGGTGCAGCTGTTCCAGAGCATCGGCACATGGCTCAGCAAGAAGTGCGACAAGCGCCTGAAAAAATGAAAGCAAAAAGGAAGGACCCTTGCGGGTCCTTCCTTTTTGCGCTCTTTCGGGGTAGGTCTGTCCCGGTCAAAAAAAGAGACGCCCGCGGGCGTCTCTTTTTTTTGCTTTGCAGGCAGATCAGCCGATCATGCTCTTGAGGTCAGCGGAAACGGTGATGGGGGCTGCGGTAGCGGCCTTCACCTGCTCCACGGTGAACTCGGGGTTGATCTCGGTCATCAGCAGGCCCTCGGGGGTGACTTCCAGCACGCACATCTCGGTGATGATCTTGTTCACGCAGTGGGAAGCGGTCAGGGGCAGACGGCACTTCTCGAAGATCTTGGGGTTGCCCTTAGCGGTGTGCTCCATGCAGACGATGCAGTGCTTGGCGCCCACGCACAGGTCCATCGCGCCGCCCATACCGGGCATCTTCTTGCCGGGGATGATCCAGTTGGCCAGGTTGCCCTCGGCGTCGACTTCCAGAGCGCCCAGGAAGCAGGCGTCCACGTGGCCGCCGCGGATCAGGCCGAAGTTGGTGGCAGAATCAATGAAGCCGCCGCCGTAAGCCACGGAGGAGGGGGTGCCGCCGGCATCCACCACGTGATAGGGATCGTAATTGGCGTCGCCCTCCTTGGGGGACACACCGGCGGAGACGATACCCAGCTCAGCGTGGATGATCACCTCAACGCCCTCGGGCAGATAGTTGGGGATCAGGGTGGGCAGGCCAATGCCCAGGTTCACGACGTCGCCGTCCTTCAGCTCTTTGGCGCAGCGCTTGGCGATAAAGCCTTTGATCTCGGACTTTTCCATTACTTTCTGTCTCCTTCCACGATGTAGTCAACGCACATACCGTAGGTATGGATGTTCTCGGGCTCAAAGTCACCCACGGGAACGATGTACTCGCACTCGGCGATAACGGTGTCAGCGGCGGTGGCCATGACAACGTTGAAGTTGCGCATGGTACCCTTGTACCAGCAGTTGCCGAACTCATCGCACTTGTAGGCGCCCAGCAGGGCGAAATCAGCGTGGATGGGCTGCATCAGCAGGTAGTCCTTGCCGTCGATGGTCTGACGGCCCAGGCAGAAGGGGCTGTCCTCCACCAGGGTGTCGATGCCCACGGGGGTCAGGACACCGCCCAGACCGGCGCCGCCGGCGCGGATGCACTCAGCCAGCGTACCCTGAGGCAGCAGGTTGACCTCCAGCGCGCCCTCGGTGTTCTGCTGGCCCACCTCGGGGGTCATTCCCACGTGGGTGGCAATGACGCGCTTGACCTGATGATTGTGGATCAGCTCCGCAATACCGAAAAACTCCTCGCCCTTGGGACCGGTGGCGCGGCCCATGTCGTTGGCGATCAGGGTCAGGTCCTTGGTACCGCGGGCTACCAGCTCCTTAACGATGGCACGGGCCTGGCCGCAGGCCAGAAAGCCGCCGCACATAATGGTGGCACCATCAGGGATCATTGCCGCTGCCTCTTTGGCAGTCAGTACAGGTTTCTTTGCCATTTCTGTTCCTCCTTGTTTTATCCCGCCCGCGGTCAGAACAGTTCCTGCCGCAGACGGTATTCGGTCACGAAGACTCCCGCTTCGCAACGTTTCTAACAATAGCATCATACCATCCTTTGCGTGAAAACGCAAGGGATGGACATGGGATTGCTGCGCAAATTGACCATGCCGGTCCATGGCGGGACCGGACGCATTCTGCCAATCGATAGCAAAATGGGTCAGCGCGAAAAGCGGAGAGTCGTACAGGCGGCTCTCCGCTTTGCTGAGGATCTTATTTCATGCCGCGCTTGACCATCTCGGTCACAGCGAAGGAAGCCACGTCATCGGCGTACTTGCCGGCGCCGAAGCCGGCATCGTAGCCCAGCTCCTTGGCCAGCTCATGGGTGATACGGGGACCGCCGCAGCAGACAACGAACTTGTCGCGCAGGCCCTCGGCCTCCAGCAGCTCGATGAGGTTGGTCAGGTTCTGAATGTGAACGTCCTTCTGAGTAACGGTCTGAGAGACCAGCAGCACATCGGCATGCAGCTCCAGCGCCTTCTTGATGAATTCCTCGTTGGGGACCTGAGAGCCCAGGTTGTATGCCTCGATCATCTCGTAGCGCTCCAGACCGTAGTGGCCGGCGAAGCCCTTGCGGTTCATGATGGCGTCGATACCAACGGTGTGGGCGTCGGTGCCGGTGGAGGCGCCGACCATCACGACCTTGCGGCCGATGTGCTCACGGATGTAGTCGTTGGTGTCCTCCATGCTCATGACATCGGATTCCACGGTGATAACGTGGATATCCTCGTAGTTGACGGAGTGGACGCAGCTGCCGTAGACCACGTAGAAGGTGAACTCTTTATCCAGCGGGGTGTGGTACGCCACGTTGGGTTCCTCGAGGCCCATCTTCTTGGCGATCTGGCGGGCAGCCTCCTCGCCGCGCTCATCGTCCTTGATGGGCAGGGTGAAGCTGGTCTGCACCTTACCGTCGTTCA
>OHAF01002932.1_pt1 | contig 11909 bp, 9 predicted proteins | sample 1577041 | NCBI WGS metagenome assembly OHAF01 (sample SAMEA3541495, study PRJEB24748) | human gut metagenome | biome: human gut; feature: human-associated habitat; material: faeces | place: China | collected 2012
CAGCTCGTGCCACGTGTGATTTTCCCACACGCCCATGTGGATCTCGCGGAAGGCACGCCTGGGCATCAACGCCCAAAGAGCGCTGTCTCTTCCCGGAAGGGTAGCGCCGCAGGCGGCGGGAGAAATCATCAAAACCACCATTTACCATATGATTGAGGAGGGAGCAGAATGACACTGAGTGATTTAACCGTCGGTTACGCGCTGTGCGGCTCCTTTTGCACCTTTGAGAAAGCGATTGCCCAAATGCGGGCGTTAAAGGAGCAAGGGGCCACAGTGCTGCCGATTATGTCGGAAAACGCTTGCAATACTGATACCCGTTTTGGCCGTGCCAGCGATATTGTCTGGGAAATAGAGGATATTTGCGGCCGAAAAATTATCAAATCCATAGTTGAGGCGGAGCCCATAGGCCCGAAAAAAATGTGCGATATCATCGTAGTGGCCCCGTGTACCGGCAATACCCTTGCAAAATTGGCTAACGCCATTACAGATACCTCGGTGACAATGGCCTGCAAAAGCCATTTGCGCATTGGGAGGCCGGTGCTTTTGTGTTTAGCCACCAACGATGGACTCGGCGCCACCGCTAAAAATATAGGCGCCATGATCAACACAAAGAATATTTATTTTGTCCCCTTCTCTCAGGATGATTATGATAAAAAGCCGAAATCCCTGGTGGCGCATTTTGAGATGATTCCTGAATCAGTACTGGCGGCCATGGAAGGGAAACAATTAAAATTATGAAATAAATTGCCCAAACATCCCTCTGGAATCAACTGTATAACCATTAAAAAATGCCCTGATTCGTTTAGAATCAGGGCATTTTTAGATTTTAGATTGGATTCAGACAGGTCCTTTATTGGGGAAGCTGAAGCTCGGCGCGGTTGACTACTAGATATTGACCCTCTTGAACGGTCACATAAACATCGCCGCTGAAATTCTCATTGGTAATAATGCTGTCAAAGCCCTCAGAGGCCAGACTGCTGCTTCTCACCTCATAATAACCATCGTATTCAGTGTTATTGTGGAGCTTATATTCCCCGGCGGGGATATCAACGCCTACCCGGTACATTCCTTCCGGAACTACACCGGAGGAGATATCCACCTTGGGAGCTTTATCCAGAGGCACCATCGTGCAGCGCTGAATGGTCAAATACTGTCCATCCTCCACGGTGAGATAGCGGCGGCCGTCAAAATTATCGTTGTCGATAATGTCCTCCGGTTCCCCGGTGGAAGAGGAGTTCACCTCGTAATAGGCGGAGAATTCAGAAGCCGGCAGCAGGACATATTCCCCCGCAGGAAGATCGGCGCCGATTTTATACATTCCCTCTCCGTAAGAATCCTGAATAGCAGCAGAACCGCCGTTAGAGGAAGCAGAGAAGTTTGCGGAACCGGCGCCTTCGGCAATCTGCAAGGTCGCCAGGACATCCACCAAGGGCTGAATCCCATCAGAAGAGGAAAGCAGCGGCCGGAAATAATCCACCGACATGAGATCGTCGCCGATGGTGTAATAGAAGCTGTTAATCTCGTAGTCGATATCGGATACATGAGCGTAATAGGTATGGAGCTTGCCGGAGATCCCGCTGACAGAGGTTTCCTCCAGGCTGATGTATTGGTAATCATCGTAGCCCTGAGCGTAGGTTTCAAGATAATCGTTTTCGGAATAATACTGTGCTTCGTCAGCAAAGCAGTAAATGATGATGGTTTCGTCAGCAGATGGATACAAGAAGATAGTCCCATCCTCTTTACTGTCCCTTTCCCATTCGGAAGGAACAGTAAAGGAAGCGCTGCCAATGGTAAGGGTAACCGTTTCGCCGGAAGGAGCGGAGGAAGCGCCGTCAGACGCTTGGCTGGAAACGCTGCTGGAGGTCGCACTGGAGGAGGAAGCGGGCTTCGTGGATTTATTGTTGTTCAGCAGCACCAACAACACGACGATCAATACAATGATCAAGGCGGCGATTCCTAATACAATGCCTAAAACAAGCTTGTTGGATTTTTTAGGCGGCGTAGGATCCTGAGGATATCCGGGCTGATTTGGGTAAACAGGCGGGGTGCCGCCGTTATTGCTCTGGGGATAAGCGGGCGGAATGTTCCCGGCGTAATTTTGGGGATAAATGGGCGGCGGGCCGCCGGCCTGGCCATAAGGGGCGGATGGCATTCCATTCACTTGTTCCTGGTGACCGGCAGGAGGCACAGCACTTGGGATATCCTCACATTTAGAGGGTGCTTCCTGCGCTGCGGAGCCGGAGGCAGAGAAACTATCTTGGGAGATACTCTCTTGATAAACAGGCGCAGACTGTGGCGCAGACGGAACTGATCCGCCTGCGGCAGAGATTTCCTCTGCAACGCTGCCAGGGGAGCTGTTTTCCGGCGGCGCAGTAAAATCAGAGGCGGGCCAATTGCCCATTGGATCCTGAGAAGAGCCGGTATTGGGAGATGGGACAGGGGTCACAGGTTCGGAAACCGGAGTGCCGCAGTTTGTACAGAATTTGGAGCCGGGCATCAACTCGTTACCGCAATGAACACATTTCATAAGATCACTCTACCTTTCTTGCGGCCTATCCGCATTTATACAGCGTTTTCATGCGCCTTTAAAGACGGCCGCAAACCTTGATTTCAGTATAATATAGAAAATATGTTTTGTAAATGGTTTGACACATTTTGTCGCTTTTTCCGGTATAATTTCATTCCTGACGCGCGTTTCCCGCCGTTTTATGATATAATATTCTCAACCTATCATGGTTGGAAGGGCTGCCGATGCTTAGAGAAGATCTTAGCCTGTGTTTAGACCGTGCGCCGAAACACATAACGCCTCTCCGGGCGGAGCTGGATTTAAACGGCCTTCCGCGCTGACAACCATGATCTGGTAAGCTTAGCATAGCGCCGTATGAAGGTAGGAGAAAACTATGAAATACTGTCCGAAATGCCGTTTAGTGTATCCTGACAGCCGAGAGCAGTGCAGCTGCGGAAGAATCTTAAAACATTACGAGGTCTTGCGGGGAGATACGCCTGTGCGCGTGGCCCGGACGTCAGGGCTTGAAAAGGATAGAATTACGGGGGCCCTGGCAGACGCCGGGATTCCGTACAGCGAAACCCCTGTTCGGGAAAGGAATATGAGTGAGGCCGTCGCTGGACAGGGAAGCGTGAAATGGGAGCTCTGCGTTCCCTATGAGGCTTTAGAGCAGGCCAGGGAAGCGCTGTACGGTATTGGCGCCGACGCGGAGGAAGAACCTGGGGAAGAGGCCTCCCAGCTGCGGGAAAAGCCGGCCGAGACGCCTTCCGCCAAGGGGAAGGCTGAGGAAAAGAAGTCGGGACAGTGGGAAGAGATGAGCAATCAAAAGCGCTGGTTCTGGCGTATTCTTTCCATGATCCTGTTTTTCCTGCTGGTGTGGGGCGTGGTAAGCGCTACCGACTGGGTGATGGCTCTTATTATGGGAAACAAGTAATGCTGCGGGAAAATTGTTATCTTTACCTAAAGGACGGAAGGCGTTTGGGCTATTTGGAATGCGGTGATCCCAAAGGGAAGCCGGTGCTCTGCTTTCACGGCTATCCCGGCAGCCGGCTGGATTTTCGCTGGCTGGAGCAGGCGGCCGGGAATCGCGGGTTAAAGCTGATTGCGGTGGACCGGCCGGGAATCGGGCTTTCCGACCCGGTGGAGCCAAGGAGCCTTACTGATTTCGGCAGAGACATAGAGGAGCTGATGGAGCGGCTTCGGCTGAAAAGGCCGGTGGTGATGGGGGTATCCGGCGGGGGGCCTTATGTTCTGGCCTGCTTGAGCAGGCTGGGAAAGAAAATTCGGGCCGGCGTGGTGGTGTGCGGCCTGGGGCCGATGGATACGGAGGACAGCGCCAAGGGGATGAACGCCTCTAATGCCAGTTTATTTTACTGCGCCCGGAATTATCCCGGTACTGTCAGGGTCATTTTGAGAATCACCAAGTATATGATGACGAAGAAGGTGGATACCTATTACCGGCTGATGGGAAAAGTGCTGCCGGACAGCGACCAAAAGCGTATGGGGAAGATCACACGGGAAAACCGTCAGAAAGTTCTTTCCGCCAACCGGGAAATATTCCGTCAGGGGAGCAGGTACCTGGCCCAGGAAGCGGTGCTTTACACCAAGCCCTGGGAGTTTTCCCTAAAGGAGCTGCGGCCTCCCATCCATTTTTGGCACGGATACCTGGATAAGAACGCCCCGATTCGCTCGGCCATGCGCCTGTGCCGCCAGGCGCCTCAAAGCGTGAGTCATTGGCTGGTGGGCGAGGGGCATTTGATCCTGAACCGGCATGCTGCCGAAATTTTAGACAGCATTTGCTCTATGTTTGGAATGGGGACGATTGACAGAGAAAAAAAAGTGGGGTACTATAAAAAAGATAAAAAAATTCTGCTGAAAAAAGAATTCACACAGACAAATCGGGAGGTTACTATGAGCGAATATAAAATCAATACAAAATGCGTACAAGCCGGCTATGAGCCGAAAAACGGCGAGTCCCGGGTGGTTCCGATTGTTCAGAGCACCACCTTCAAGTACGATTCGGCGGATACACTGGGCAGGCTTTTTGACCTGGAGGAATCCGGCTATTTTTACACCCGTCTCGCCAACCCCACTGTGGACACAGTGGCGAAAAAAATTGCCGCCCTGGAAGGCGGCGTGGGAGCGGTGCTGACCTCCTCCGGCCAGGCGGCCTCTATGATGTCTGTGACCAATATCTGCCACAGCGGCGACCATGTGGTGTGCGCCAGCGCGATTTACGGCGGCACCTTTAATCTGTTCAACAAAACCTTGCGGGAGCTGGGAATCGACTTCACTTTTCTGCCGCCGGAGGCCGCGGAGGAGCAGATCAACGCCGCGTTCCAGGAGAATACCCGCTGTGTGTTTATCGAGAGCCTTTCCAATCCCGCTTTGGTAGTGGCGGATATCAGCCTTTATGCTAAGCTGGCTCACAGCCACGGCGTGCCGCTGATCGTGGACAATACCTTTCCCACTCCCATCAACTGCCGGCCTTTTGAGTTTGGGGCCGATATTGTGGTTCACTCCACCTCAAAATACATGGACGGCCATGCGGTAGCCTTAGGCGGCGTGGTGGTCGACAGCGGGAACTTTGACTGGAAAAACGGGAAATTTCCGGAATTTACCGAGCCGGATGAGTCTTACCACGGCGTGGTGTACGCCGATACCTTTGGCAGGGCGGCCTATATAACCAAGTGCACCACGCACATCATGCGGGATATGGGCATGATGCTCAGCCCGGAAAACGCCTTTTTGCTGAATCTTGGCCTGGAAACCCTGTTCCTGAGGGTGGAGCGCCACTGTCAAAACGCCATGGAGGTGGCAAAATTTCTGGAGGCTCAGGAGCAGGTGGAGTGGATCAACTATCCCGGCCTGCCCAGCAGCAGGTATTACCAGCTGGCACAGAAATATATGCCGAAGGGCACCTGCGGCGTCATTGCCTTTGGCGTGAAGGGCGGCAGAGAAGCCGCCGCCAAGCTGATGGAGGCTCTGAAGCTGGCGTCTATTGTGATCCATGTGGCGGACTGCCGTACCTGCGTGCTCCATCCCGCCAGCACCACCCACCGCCAGTTAAACGAGCAGCAGCTGAAAGAATGCGGCGTAGAGCCGAACATGATCCGGATGTCTGTGGGCATTGAGGATGTAGAAGATATTATCGCCGATTTAAAGCAGGCGTTTGAAAAGCTTTCTTGACAGAAGCCGGGGCATACTTCGGGTGTGCCCTTCTTTTGTAGAAGCTGGTTTTCATTGTATTCCGGTTTGATCCTGTTAAAAGCCTTTGTCAACCCGAACGAGGGGCCGCGAGGGGCTTTCCCGCTTTCCACGGGGGAGCGGCCTCCTTTTGAAAGGGTATGGGCGGCCTTCTTAGGAGAAGTTTCCAACATCCTGCTTTTTGGAGGGCCGCCGGAAGCCTCCAGCCGTGCAATAAATGGAGGAACCGGCGGTTCCCACGGCAGAGGGATTGTGCCGATTTTTAGAGAAGAGGGAAAGCATCTGGTTTGCCGGCGGTTCCGGAGACGCGGCTGAAAAGGGGAGGGAGAGCCATGGAGGAGTCTATTCGGGAAAAGCTGAAGCATTGGCTGGAGCATGGAATGATTTTCCTAAAATGGGTGGCTTGCGCCCTGCTGATGGGCTTGGTGCTGGGGGCCGCCGGCACTCTGTTTCACTACTGTGTGGACGGAGCCAACCGTTACAGCGGCCAGTATCCTTACCTAATCTGGTTTCTGCCCTTGGGCGGCCTGCTGATCGTGTTTCTTTATAAAATTACGAAAATGGAGCGGGATCAGGGAACAGATCTGGTGATTCGGTCGGTCCGCTCCACAGAACCGATTTCTATTAAGACAGCGCCGCTGATTTTTGTCAGCACGGTCCTCACCCACCTGCTGGGCGGCTCCGCCGGGCGGGAGGGCGCCGCTCTTCAGCTGGGAGGCAGCATGGCGGCTCAGGTTGGACGATGGTTCCGGTTCGACGAGAAAGATGAACGGATCATGGTTATGTGCGGCATGAGCGCCGCTTTTTCCGCCCTTTTCGGCGCCCCGCTGACGGCGGCGGTGTTTTCCCTGGAGGTAATCAGCGTAGGCGTCATGTACTACTCCGCCTTGGTGCCTTGCGTGCTGTCCGCCGTGGTGGGCTGCGGTGTGGCGGTCTATTTCGGCGTGATCCCCGTCAGGTTTCATTTGACCGGGATTCCGGAGATGGGAGCGCTTCCGTTAGGAAAGGTAATCCTGCTGGCGGCATTGTGCGCTGTGCTCAGCGTGGTGTTTTGCCTAGTGATGCATCTTTCCGGCAAGGCCTATGGCAGGCTGCTGAAAAACAGATATCTTCGCATTTTAGCCGGCGGCCTGCTGGTAATCGGCCTTACCTATTTATTCCAGACCCGGGACTATAACGGTGCGGGTATGGAGGTGATCCGCCGAGCCATCGACGGCGGAGAGGCCCGGCCGGAGGCTTTCGCCCTAAAGCTGGCGCTGACAGCGGTGACCCTGGGAGCAGGCTACCGGGGCGGCGAAATCGTCCCCGCTTTCTTTGTGGGAGCCACCTTTGGCTGCGTCATGGGCCCTCTGATTGGGCTGGATCCCTCCTTCGCGGCGGGGATTGGTTTGATTGCCCTGTTCTGCGGCGTGGTCAATTGTCCGCTGACCTCTCTGCTGCTGGGAGTGGAGCTGTTCGGCGCGGAGGGAATCCTATATTACGCCGTAGCCGCGGCGGTCAGCTATATGCTTTCCGGTTATCACGGCCTATACCGGGGCCAGAAGATTTTGTATTCAAAAACAGAGCCGACCTTTATCAATACGTCGTCTACATAGAGAGCTTTTTAGATTAAATAAATGCGGGCGCTGAAAAGGAAAGCGTCTTACTGCGCCCGTTAGGCCTGGCGATAGCTTTGCTGTGGAAACAACGTCAGACGGCTTTTTTCGAGAAAGAAAAGCTTATCCGAGAAAAGTTGTCTGCTTTTTGTATAAATTATCACGAAATGGTCAGTTAGTTGTAAGAAATCTGTGGGATTTGAGACAACTTGCATAAGGAATGTTAAACTAAGAATTGTAACAGGGAGGACAACCAATGAGACATCTGATCGATCCGCTGGATTTTTCTGTGGAAGAGATCGACGCCCTGCTGGATCTGGCAGGGGAAATCGAGCGCAACAGGGAGAAATACAGCCATCTGTGCGATGGCAAGACCCTGGCCACCTTGTTTTACGAACCCAGTACCAGAACCCGCTTAAGCTTTGAAGCCGCGATGCTGAATTTAGGAGGCCGGGTGTTGGGCTTTGCCTCTGCCGACAGCAGCTCCGCTGCCAAAGGGGAAAGCATTTCCGATACGATTCGGGTGGTTTCCTGCTATGCGGACATCTGCGCCATACGCCACCCGAAGGAAGGCGCCCCAAAGGTGGCATCCCAGTTTTCCGGGATCCCGGTGATCAATGCCGGAGACGGCGGACACCAGCATCCCACCCAGACACTGACCGACCTGCTGACCATTCGGTCTCTGAAAGGCCGCTTGGGTGATCTGACCATCGGGCTGTGCGGAGACTTGAAGTTCGGCAGGACGGTACACTCTCTCATTAAATCCTTGTCCCGCTATCAGGGCATCCGCTTCGCTCTGATTTCCCCTGACGAGCTGCGTCTGCCGGACTACATCCGCAAAGAAGTGCTGGACCGGGAGGGGATCCCTTATGAGGAGGTCAGCGACCTGGAGGACGTAATGGGCAAGCTGGATATTTTGTACATGACCCGGGTGCAGCGGGAACGGTTCTTTAACGAAGAGGATTATGTGCGCTTAAAAGACTGTTACATCCTGACCAGTAAAAAGATGGCGGCGGCAAAGCCCGATATGGCAGTCTTACATCCTCTGCCCCGGGTAAATGAGATCGCCACCGAGGTGGACAGCGATCCCCGGGCGGCCTATTTCAAACAGGCCCAATACGGGGTTTACGTTAGAATGGCGCTGATCGCAACCTTATTAAATCTTGCTGGGAGGGAACCGGAATGCTGAATATCGACAGCTTAGACTCTGGCATTGTGATCGACCACATCAAAGCGGGCTCCAGCATGGAGATTTACCGTTATCTCCGCCTGGATCAGCTGGATTGCTGCGTGGCCATCATCAAAAACGCCAAAAGCAATAAATACGGAAAAAAGGACATTATCAAAATTGAGGGCATCACCGAGATCAATACGGATATTTTAGGCTTTATCGACCATAATATCACGGTGAACGTCATCAAGGATGGAGTCATTGCGGAGAAAAAGGCCATCGGCCTGCCCAATGAGATCCATAATGTGATCAAATGCAAAAATCCCAGATGCATTACGTCAGTGGAGGAGGGCATCGAGCAGGTGTTCCGCCTCAGTGACCGGGAACGGCATTTGTACCGCTGTATTTACTGCGAGCAGGAATTTAAGCGCTGATTTGGTCTGCGAACAAAGAGTGCGAATAAGGATGTGAGCCTGTCGGGGCTTGCATCCTTTCTTTTTTCGACAGAATAGGGAAAGGCTTCCGGGGTATCATACCAAATAAGGAGGCGCTTACCATATGAATCAGGAACCAAGAAGATATACCAGAGCCGACTACCGCAGGGCGGTACGGCGCCGCAGAATAAAAGCACGGGTGGGAATTGTCAGCGCGGCGGCCGCCGTGCTGCTGCTGGTGATCGGCGCGGGCGTTTTGATTGTCAACCGCCTGCTTCCGGGCATTACCGTCAATACGGCGGGAAAGCCGGAAAGTGCCCAGACGTCGGCTGTTCAGGAGCCAGGCGGGAAGAGCAGCGGAGAAGGCGGCGGATCTCCCAAAACCGGCGGGACGGATTTTACTCAGTGGAACCAGGAATGCCCCTGGAATTTAATCGTTGTGAATGTTGACAATCCCGTTCCCACGGGTTACGATGTAATTACGGAAAAATACGACGGAACCATGGAGGTGGATTCCAGGATCATGGAGCCGCTGTGCGATATGATCCGGGCAGCCCGGGCGGATGGAGTGTCCCTGTGGATTTCCTCCGGTTACCGGTCCAACCAGCTCCAGCGCCGGCTTTATGAGGATGAAACCGCCAGCTATCTGGAAAAAGGCTATCCCCGGGATAACGCGGAATCGATGGCCGCCAACGCGGTGGCGGTGCCGGGAACCAGCGAGCATGAGACGGGCCTTTCCGTGGATCTGAACGAGGTTTCCGACGACTTCAAATACACCGAGGCCTACCGTTGGCTGAGCGAAAACGCTGAGGATTACGGCTTTGTGCAGCGGTACCCTGAGGATAAACAGGAGATCACAGGGATCATCACCGAGCCGTGGCACTACCGGTATGTAGGACAAGCCGCAGCCAAAGCCATGAACGCCAAAAGCCTGTGCCTGGAGGAATACGCGGCGGGGCTGATGGATGGCTCCCTAGAGATGCCGCGGTCAGAATAAACTGAGAACGAGCTGGAACGAAAAAGCGGGAGCGGAGCAGGAAAAGAGGAGAAAAGCTATGCCGAAAATTCTGATCGTTGAGGACGACCAGACCATATCTAAGCTGATCGCCGCCAGCCTGAGCATTTCAGGATATGAAAGCGTACCCTGTTTTGACGGGAACGAGGCGGTACATATGGTGAGAAACGAGGAGTTCGACCTGATTTTATTGGATATCATGCTGCCAGGGCTGGATGGCTTTCAGGTGATGGAAAAAATTCGGGAAACGGGAACGCCGGTAATTTTTTTAACTGCCATGGGAGACGTTTCCGACCGGGTCAAGGGCTTGAAGTCAGGAGCGGAGGATTATATCGTAAAGCCCTTTGAGCCCTTGGAGCTGCTGGCAAGGATTGAGATCGTGCTGCGCCGGTTCAACCGGGAACAGAAGAATTTGAGCTTTCGGGACATTACCGTCAATATGGAGGAGCGGAGCGTCCGCCGGGGAAGCGAAATCATCGATTTGACCCCGAAGGAATACGATCTTCTGGTGCTGTTTTTAAAGCACCAGAACGTGGCGCTAAGCCGGGATAAAATCCTGATGGATGTCTGGGAGTGCTCGGCAAATATCGAAACCAGGACAGTGGATAACCATGTCCAGCGCCTGCGGAAAAAGCTGGGGCTGGAGGACTGCCTGAAAACAGTTTTTAAAGTGGGCTACCGTTTGGAAAACGACCTCTAAGGCTTGCGGCCGAAAACTGGGAAGGGGGATTCTATGCGCTTTTGGCAGAAAATATTCCTGATTTCCCTGGCGGTGCTTACCGTTGCGGTGAATACCATCGCCTATCTGCTGATCGGAAACAACCATCAGCTGAATAAGGAAAAAGAAATTAAATCCAGCGTGGATGAATACAGTATTGTGGTTTCATCCTTCCAGACTAATGTGCTTTACGAGCGCTACCGGTCCAGCGAGGCGGAGCTGGACGATACCCAGATCACCCAGATTGCCCGGGAGTTTTCCTACCTGTTCACTCTGGATAATTTGTACATACAGCTCAACAAGGGCGAGGAACGGGTATTCTCTAACTTTACCCGGGATCTGCCGGACAATCTATACGAGAATGTGAATCAGCTCAGCGAGGGCGACGCCCGTGTGCTGATCCGCCGGGATGACGACAGCCGGGTTTACCTTTACATCACCTCGCCGGTGACGATTCAGAGCAGTAATTATTTTTTTACTACTATTAAAGATATTACCAATATTTACGATGTGAAAAATGATCAGCTCCGTTTCTTCAGCGTGCTGGGGCCTATTGTTTCCGTGGTAGTGGCGTTTATCATGCTGATTCTCTCAAAGCTGCTGACCAGCCGGATCAACCGGCTGCGGAAGTCCACCATGAAGGTGGCCAACGGAGAATATAACGCCATAGAAATTAAGTCTAAGGATGAAATTGGGGAACTGACCGCCGACTTCAACACCATGACCGAGGCGGTTAAGCAGAAGGTGGAAAAGCTGGAGGACATCGCCAGCGAGAGAAAGGTCTTTATCGATAATATGACCCATGAGATGAAAACGCCTTTAACCTCTATCATCGGTTTTTCCGACTTGCTGCGAAGCGCCCGCCTGGATGACGAAACGGTTCATGATTACGCGGAGAGCATTTATAAAGAGGGGAAATATCTCAAATCCATCTCATCGAAGCTGATGGATCTGATTTTGCTGCGCCAAAAGCCGGAAATGACGGAAATCGACGTTCCCCGCCTGGTGGAGGAAATCGACGAAAGCGTGCGCCCCATCGCTTCCAGCAGGCAGGTGGCGTTTTCCGCTGCCTCGGTGGAGGCGAAGCTGGTGTGCGACCGGGAGCTGATTAAATCCCTGCTGTACAACCTGATCGACAACGCGGTAAAGGCGTCCCAGCCGGGAACGTGCGTGACGCTTAACGCCTATTTTACCCAGGACGGCGTCATGGAGTTTTCCGTAGCCGACCAGGGCAGCGGTATTCCCAAGGAAGAGCTGGATAAA
>OHAF01002933.1_pt1 | contig 11905 bp, 10 predicted proteins | sample 1577041 | NCBI WGS metagenome assembly OHAF01 (sample SAMEA3541495, study PRJEB24748) | human gut metagenome | biome: human gut; feature: human-associated habitat; material: faeces | place: China | collected 2012
GTCCCTTTGTGGATAATGAAATGCCTTATGGCAGAGTCCCGCAGGGACATCCGGTAATCGTGGATTATTTCTATCATGAGGAAATCAGAGGGACAGAAAATACCGGGAAAAGAAATCTTTAAACAGAAATTGACCGAGTTCTTTGAACGAGGGAGAGTAATTATCGAAAAAGCATGTTCGCTGATTTCTCGATAATTAACATGAACAATATATCACAGAATTCTAAAAGAAGTAACATCATAAATTCAACACAGTAAAGCGCTACCTTTGCATTTTTGATGGATAAACAATATAAAAGCCCTCGTGTGCTCTGCCTGCACATATACATTTGAAATAATACAGTTCAAATTTTTCGGTTTCAGAATTTATATTAAAACTATATTCCATAAATTGCTCCTAATCAATTTCGATTTTAAAACAAATAGGGTAGCTATCGCTAAATCGGCTGTTTGCTTTAACTGTTAATTTAGTATCGCTTCTTTCAAATTCGAGCTTTTCGCCGGTTGAAAGAAGTGTAATATTTTTAATTATAAAATCAGGTCCGTTTTTCTTTTTAAGTGTTTTTATTACAGCGTCCTTACCGTTAGGGCGCATTTGAAATGCGTAGATATACCCGTTTTTATATGTAAATCGAAAATCTTTATTTGTAAATTTCTTTTCACTTGAATCTTGGAAAAATCCCGCTTTGTTATTGACTTTTCCTTCGCCAAAGGTTTTCCAAAATGTTGTGTTGTAAATTCCTTCACCGTTTAGTTTAAGCCAAGCGCCTAATTGTTTCAGTACAGCAGTTTCTTCATCTGTAATTGTACCGTCGACTTTTGGGCCTACATTCAAAAGTAACATTCCATTTTTGCTTACAATATCTATTAAATCAGTAATAATGTGCCTTGCTGATTTGAATTCGTTGTTTTTTGTATATCCCCACGAGCGTTTGCCTATCGCAGTATCGGTTTGCCAAGGAATAGGGGATATATCTGTTAAAGCACCGCGCTCAACATCAAAGGTTGCCACAGTAGGTGGAAATGCCTCATGCTTATAGTTGATGGTAACCTCTTCGCCCCACTCCTCTGCTCTGTTGTAGTAATAAGCACACAGCTTTTTAAGAAACGGCTTAAAGGAATGGTTGTGAATCCACCAGTCAAAATAAAGAATTTTCGGCTGATATTTATCAATCAATTCACAGGTACGCACGAGCCAGTCCTCAAGCCATTCTTTACTTGCACCGATGGAATAAGTATCTGCTGTCGTTTTGTGTATTGTATGGCTGTCCCATTCAGGGCAATAAACAGCGGGTCCGTAAAAATCTCTGTACTTTTCATCATTTACATCACTGTCAAATGTTCTGCCCATATTCATAAAGAAATAATGCTCGGCTCTGTGTGTTGATGCACAGAAGGTCAAGCCATTATTCTCACACGCTTTCTTTATCTCGCCCGTAATATCTCGGCAAGGTCCCATTGCTTTGGCATTCCAGCGGTTAAATACTGTATCATACATAGCAAATCCGTCATGATGCTCACACACGGGCATAACGAATTTTGCACCGCTTTTCTTGAACAGTGCTGCCCATTTATCTGCATTAAACTTTTCTGCCTTGAACATAGGGATAAAATCCTTATAACCGAATTTATCCTGCGTACCATAGGTTTCTCTGTGATATTCAAATTCACGGCAGTTTTTATCATACATTGCTCTTGAATACCACTCACTGCCGTAGGCAGGTACGCTGTAAATTCCCCAGTGAATAAAGATTCCGAGCTTGCCGTTGTAATACCAGTCCGGTGTTTTGTGATTGGATAAAGACTCCCAACTATCTTTATATTTTCCTTTTGTGATTACATCATCTATCTGCTGTAAGTATTCCTTAGTTGTCATAATTTTTCCTCACGCAAAGCATTCTATAATTTCTGCATCCTTTCTGACAAATGCAATAAATTCATCAATTTCTGCTGTAACAGTATGATAACCCTTGCCGTATTCCTTTTTATCCTTTGTCAATATCCATTCGCCTTCAGGAAGGTAAACTGTTTTTTTAGTCTGTCCTCTATTTACAATCGGTGCAAACAAAATATCATCACCAAACATATACTGCTCACCGAGAGTGTAGCATTCCTTATCATCAGGAAAATCAAAGAACATCGGACGCATTACAGGATAACCCTTTTCGGATGCAATTTTCATATGATGCTCAATATACGGTCTGAGTCTTTCACGAAGAAAAACAAGCTTTTTCAGTATTTCAAAAATGCGTTCACCGAAGCTCCAAAGCTCATTCGGATCACCTGATGGCTCTTTAAGATTGCTCTTTTCGCCATGGCGGTTACGGTTGCCGTGCAGACGCATAACAGGAGAAAACACGCCGTACTGAAACCAACGAACAATCAGCTCTCTGAATTCTTCACTCTGCGTATCACCGCCGAAAAATCCGCCGATATCGGTGTTCCACCAAGGAATACCGCACATAGACATATTAAGACCGGCTTTAACCTGCTCGGACAAACTCTCAAATGTCGAAAATACATCACCGCTCCACACAAGTGCACCGAATTTCTGACTGCCGGTATATGCACAGCGAACAAGTGTTACACTGTCATCAATGCCTATTTCCTTAAATCCGTCATATGCCATTTTTGAATAGTAATACGGATAAAGTAGGGCAACCTCATCACCTCTGCCTTTATACCAGATCAGATTATCAAAATCCTCAGGGTGAATCTCAGGCTCTGCCTCGTCAAACCAAAGTGCATCAACACCGTTGTCAATATAATTTTCTTTCAGCTTGCTCCAAACAAATTTACGTGTTTCAGGGTTTGTGACATCAATTTCACTCTGCCAGCCATAAAAGCTGAACACTCTGTCCGCACCCTTTGTTGTGCGCATTAACATATTGTTGTCACGCATATAATTATAGTTTTCACTTGCTCCGTTTATTGTCGGCCACATGGATACAACAAGTTTTGTGCCCATGCTGCGCAGCTCATCCGTCATAGCCTTGACATCCTGCCAATATTTTGGGTCAAATTTATAATCACCCTGCTCTGTCCAGTGGAAATAATCAACTATAATAACAGAAAGGGGAATCCCTTCATCCTTGTATCTTCTTGCAACAGCAAGCAAATCATCCTGCGTTTCATATCTTAAACGGCTCTGCCAAAAGCCCGTTGCCCAGTGCGGCATAATCGGCGAATGACCTGTTAAATCTGCAAGTGCCTGTGCTGTTTGCTTTGGGTTACCGTCAATCACTATGTAATCAATTTTTCTTGTTGCATTCACGCTCCAGCGTGTTCGGTTGTTTGACAGTTCTACATTTCCGATAGCAGGATTGTTCCACAAAAAGCCGTATCCGAGTGACGAATACACAAACGGTATTGTGCATTTTGTATTTACATTTCTGATGTCAAAAGAACAGCCTTTCAAATCAAATTTTCCCACAGGCTCATGACCGATACCGTAAAAATGCTCATTATCATTTGGCTTGAAGGTTACTCGTGCAGACCACGCTCCACTCGGCTTACACTCGTAATGGCGAAAACCGCCGTTAAATGCAAGTTCGGGCTTTTCCTCTAAAATCACCTTGTCATCATGGTAAAATATAATTTTTCCGCTTCGCTCAAGCTTAGCTGTCAGTGTGCCGACCTGCATTGAAACAGAATATTCATCTTCCGTAATTTTTGCATCTGCTGTCTGTGGCATCAGCGTAAAATTTTCATTATATATTCTGCCCTCAGGGAAAGCCTCAAAGCGTATTGAATTATTATAGCAGGCAGTAATTCTTACCACCTCACCGTATCTTGAAAAAATAATTGCATTATCTTTTATAACCGTATTATTCATATAATTCACCTCAATTTTATTATTAAACATATTCGTTGAAAATTCAAGAACCTTGTTATATAATTATAGAAAAAAGTTAAGGTTTAAGGCCATGATTGATTTTGAAAGCAAAAGAAGCGGTAATGCTTATTATCACACAATTGATATTCACAATCTGAATTTCGGTCAGCATACACACCGCAGTTATGAAATGATATTTATAAAAGCAGGAATACTCAAAGTTACCATTGAAAACACTGAATATATAATAAAACCAAACATATGGAAATTCGCAAGTTGGTTCCTACTTTGGACAACAGTTTGGATTTGGTCACAGTAATTCCCATGGCAACGGATATCTTGAAACTTGGGCATATTTACAAGGGGCAAAATCGTGTTTAATTGAATTTCCTATGCCAAATTCATCATCAAGTATTACATCAAATAATTATGCCGGTAAATTAACGAACGGATTAATAAATATGATTTCAAATATTTCAGGCGGTTCTTCAACAACCGAGGGTGGTACCGTAGTAAATGATTTGTGTCAGATAAAAACAACGAGTTCTGTTAATATAAGAAGTGGTCCGGGAACTTCCTATAGTATTGTAACATCCTTAACAAACGGCACAAAAGTAACAAGAATAAAAAAGGCGGTTGCAACTGCTAATGGATATACTTGGGATAAAATTCAACTTTCAAATGGAAAAATTGGCTATGTTGCTACAAATTATCTGGTCATAGTCGCTAGCGATATAGGTTATACTTATGGTAAATATTATGATGAAATTGCAGCAATTAAGGCATATTTCAAATATGAAACAGGACATTATACTGATACTATTGATAAGCAATACAACAATGAATTAGTTACAGCTGTTGAAGAGTATCAAGAAGCGTATGATTTATCAGTAAAAGATGGAACAATTAATAATGAAACTTTAACTCATATGGGCTTTTCTGTGAATTCTTATAATAAAATTATTAATAATTCATTTTATAAAAAATACATAAGAATAGCCAATATCTATTATCTATAACGATAATAATCTTTATAAAATTTTTATTTATGATGTGAAGTTTGATGATGGTAGTAGCGAGCCAAGATATATCGTTTTTGGAAAAAATAGTTCTGTTACAGATTCTCACTACAATGAGACTAAAAAAACTGAAGATTCTTATTATAATTCATATTATGATTTAGCCGAAAACAAAAATAACAGGCCTGATGATGAGAAACTAAAAAAGACGGAAGAAAAAATAGATATATTGATAGAAGAATTTAAAGATAAGTATCCAAGAGCAGCCAATGCATTCCAGAGATATAGAGATAATACCGGTACTATTCTTAATTTTGGAGAAGTTAAAAGCATATTTGATATAGAGAATCAAAGCAATCTACGAAATCTACAAATTCAAAGATGCATGGATGCTTCTGAAAACTATATTACTAATGATTTGACAAATGTTAAAATGGCATTTGAAAATTATTATGCTACCACAATAGGAACAGGTAGTTTGACAGATCTATCAAGTGACCAATGGGATTGGTATGCTGCAGCCAATTCTGTAAGTATAGGGGTTAAATCCACTACAACTAAGTCTGGGAACCAGTATACTATGTTAACAACTTTTAGTTTAAGAGATTATTACGACTGGGGAAATGATACATTTTACTTTCCAAGTCTTAAAGTTCCGTCAATAAAAGAACAAGATTTAAAAGATTTGCATTATTGTGGACGTGCAAAAAATTTTGAAAGTATTGGCGATAATTATATTGTAAAAACTGTTTGGAACGAAAATCAAAGTGTTGACCAGGCAACCATAACAGTTGTTTCTTACTAGATCGTGGAGGGCATTTATCAATGAAGAGAAAAATAATAATTGTAGTACTTGTTCTGCTTTGCTTTGTTAGTATTATTTTAGGCGTTTATTTCATAGTTCACAATAATTCATCGGATAAGTATACGCTTGAAAGTATTCGCTATGAGTATTTGAATTCAGACAGAAAAGTTGTTGCTGCCGTTAATGATGTTGATATTACAAACAAAGAACTGTGCTTAATTCAATATTCAAGCCATACAAATAAACCGCTTGAAAAGGCTATTGAGCAAAAGGCGATTGTTCAGTTGGCAGAGGCTGATAGCTTTTCACTAAGCGAGTCGGAAGAAAATAAGGAAATCGAATATATAACTACACAATATGAAAAATTAAATTTGCCGGATAATGAAGAAAACAATGCCTTTTGCGATGCTCTGATTAAAGAGCATTTAGAAATGACTACCTCTGTCAAATACCAATACCATATACAAAAACAGATTATGCGTCAAAGTTTCAGTAGTGATAATAAAGCTATAAATGAAAAATATGAAAAATATAAGTCGATTTATAAAGAATGGGAGGATGGAGGCAAGGAAAATTCAAAGTTATATAAAAAAATATGGTCATTAAGAGAGGAGATAGCTCAAGATTATATTGATTATAGAATAGATCAAATCCAAATTGAAAAATACTAATTACTAAAAGCTCGATAGAAAACTGAACTGCCCCAGATTGTGCAGATAGTACAAAAAAGAAAGCCTAAGGTAAAGTAATTAAATTTTAAGCAACAAACTGATTTCGTTTTTCAAGCGGAGTCAGTTTTGTTTTAGTTTGAATACGGTAATTGTTGTAGAAGTTGATGTATTCGGATATGATGAGGCGAGCCTCATCATGTCCGGAAAGTTTCACTCTGTGAGATTGTAAAATAAAGTGTGTAAGTTAGAAAAAACTTGCACACTTTTTTGAATTTTTAAAAGAGTGTGCTACAATGAAAGAAAGAACAAAAAAGGAATGAGCCAACGGGATATTGTCGAAACGATAGAGGATATCTATGGCTTTGAAATCTCTCACGAAACGATATCACAAATTACGGATTGCGTTTTAGATGAGCTGGGTGACTGGCAGAACAGACCTCTGAAAAGGATTTACACGTTTTTATTCGTTGACTGTATGTATGTCACAATCAGAAAAGAGTATGAAAGCAAGAATTACGCAGTATATACGATATTAGGCTATGATACAGACGGAGAAAAGGACATTTTAGGCTTATGGCTTAATGAAAGCGAAAGTAAACATACGTGGATGCAGATATTTGACGAACTGAAAACAAGAGGCGTAGAAGATGTGCTGTTTATCAGTATGGATGGTGTATCAGGACTTGAGGAAGGTGCAAAAGCAATTTTCAAGGATGTAGAGCAGCTTTTCGCTTACGGCAGTGCAGTAAGAAAAGTTATGTACACCACCAATGCTGTTGAAAGCATCAATTTACCCTTTTTGCTGAAATAGCCATGTTTTGATAAAAAATACAGAACTAGAACTTGAAAAGCAAAAATTACATATTAATGAAGAATATTACATAGAACTAGAAAAACAATATGACTCTTCAAACATTCTAATACATGATATAAAAAAGTGTCTTGAAAATATTAAAGGTTTATTGTTACAAAATGATAACAGCAAAGCAATTGAATACATCGATTCAATATATGATGGATATGATATAAAACAAATAAAGAAATATAGTAACAATAAATTAATAAACGTTATTGTAAGCGGATATGCACAATTATGTTACAATAACAATATAGAATTCAGTGCTGATATAAGAGATGTAAATTTTTCATTTATAAAGGATAGCGAAATCACAGCTCTTTTTGATAATTTATTTGAAAATGCTTTTGAAGCGACAAAAAAATGTCCAAATAAATTTATTAATATAGAAGTCGATTATAGAAATGAAAATTACATTTTCATAAAAATGCTTAATTCAATCAATAACAAGCCTTTGTTTCAAAACGGGGTGCCAATAACAACGAAAAAGGATAAAAAAGGTCATGGAATTGGTATAAAAAGTATATTGAAAATTGTAAAAAAGTATCACGGTAATTTAGATTACACTTATATTGAAAATGAAAATATATTTGTTACTACCATTTTACTAAAATCAACTTAAATATCGCAAGAAAAACCATACATATATGATTTCTCTTAGTTTTTCGATGGCTACCTTTGCATTTTTGATGGATAAACAATATAAAAGGGCAAACTTAAAAGAGAGGGCTTAAAGTTTTATTACTTTAAGCCCTCATTATTTTTTGAAATGTCTCTCAAATTTTTTGCTCATTTCAATTCGTGTTACGATTTTAATTTGAGCGATGTCTCTCAAAAGTCTCAGTCATAAATGCCCTAAATCGCACTAAAATGACTTTGGGTTTTTGAAATTTGCTGTCTCTTAGAATCTCTCAAAAGCTCTCACAATATTTGAAGCAAAGAAAAAATTCCCAAATACCGCCGTAAAAAGCAGTATTCGGGCATAAAAAAGCCTCGGAACACGAATGTTCCGAGGTATTGGCAGATTATATCAACCTGTCAAGTCACGGTAGTATTTGCTTTGCAAATCTCCACCTTAAAGACTTGACAGAACGTTTTTACGGGTTTAATTGCATTATAAACCCGTAATAAGGATTCGAACCTAAAATGGCGGAGCCAGAGCCTCGCAATCTTTTTTCAAAACCGCCTATCTAAGCCGTTTTTCAGACTTTGCGTCTCTCAAAAATCTCTCAGAATTTTATTTTTGCTCGGCATGGCAAATTCGTATGAGAAATTGCGAACCTTACAATGAGGTGTCGATTGAAACGCAAAGTCTACTACTTTATCAATCTTTTGTATTTCATAACCATTAAGGCTATCAAACATAGCCGCTAAGCGATAAGGATCGCAATTTTCGCCATCGACAAAAATTCGGAAGGTTTGATTTCTCGAACCCTTTTCGGCAAACTGAAGGATATAGCTTTGGCTATATCCTTTTAAACACTTAAAACCTAAATGTTTTACTTTCCCCTGCTTTAAATTCAACTGTTTGTGATTTACCGCCGACTTTAATATTAAGCTTTTGGTCAATATCCGAAGTAACGGTTGCGCTTATTGTTTTACCGCCGTCTGCCCATTTTAATTCAGTTACGGTAGCACGGTTACGGGTTTTAATCCCTTTAAGCGTTCCGTTTTCAAAACCCGAATTCGGGAGGGCCGGAAGAAACTCAATATCATTATTATGTGAATAAACAAGAGCTTCATTTATAATTCCGAGATAGCCTATCGCAAAATCAGTACAATAGCAACTGCCTTGGTCATAATCGTGGTTAGTCATTAGTGAATCGTACCTGATTTTATGGTTCATAAGTTTAACGAGGGCATCGGTTAAAGAATCTGAATCCTTCAACCTTGAAGCAATAAGACTGCGGTGAACAAGTGCGTGTGACGCTTCATTTTCACTCTGTCTGTTTGCTATTGCCTGCTCGCAGGCTTTTGACAGTTCATCATTTCCCTGCGTTTCAAAAAGCGGCCATACACCGTAAAGATGACTTAAATGACGATGTTTATTATTTTCATCAAATGAAGTTGTTGCCCATTCTTTAAGAGCGCCTGTTTCATCATAAAGATACGGCGGAAGATTTTTTTCAAGTTCCCGCCATTTAGAAGTATCAGCACTTTTATCAACGTCGCCCATAACTTTAATAAGCATATTAAGATTATCGCGGCAGGCAGAAATATCAATAGCACAGTTAGCATCCGATGGGCTGTTATAATTTGACGGATTATTTTCAGGCGAATAGCTTGGCAAAATGCAATATGTTTCACCGTCATTTAATGATGTTTTGCCCTCTTCATAATGAATAGAACCGTCTTTTGCGGTATAATATTCAGGGCTCATCAGCTGACTCCAATAATTTGCACTTTTCAACAAAAGCGGATATAAAATATCTTCTTCAAGCCTTAAATATCCACGCTTTTTAATTTCTTCAATTTGACTTTCTGTTAAGTCTTTTTCGGTAACGGAGAGAACCGATTTAAGATTTTCAAGGTCAAATTCATCACTTAAAGGAATATTGATATTACCATATGAAAGAAGAGTTTCATAAAGCGGGTTAATCATCCAAGATGTGCCGGCGTTCCAATATCTGAAAGGATAAGGATAGCAGGTTTCGGTGATTACTGCTTTATCACCGTCAGTATTGACCGGAGCCTGAATAGCGTCTTTAAACCCATGTGTTGCATATGCATTTTCTTCCCAATCAGGAAGTTGTCGCAAAATGAAATATGCATAGCCGATAGGACTGCGTGACATATTGCTCGTATTCATTGAAGAAGTTTGCAAATTAACATTTGCGTCCATTGTATATTTACTGCCCCAGCCGGTGTTAAATTCACCTGTCCACATACCGTAAAGTCGGCTTGTGGAATAACCCGAACAGCAAAGATACGCATATCTGCCGGCATAATATGTACGCTGGGCAAGAGCAGAATTTATTTTCTTTTTACCCTTTTGCATTTTTAAAAGTGTTTCATTTGACTCAAAATTATCATCACCCAACGAAAGTGTAACGCTGTCGAATTGCGGCTGATAAATTTCCAAGTGATTATTTAACGCTTTATCATAATCAAAATCATTATTACCTGCATATTTTGCAGCTACACCTTCAAGCTTTGCTATACAATCTTCGACAAGTTTGAAACCATTTTGCTTTTCAAAATCATCAATTTTTCCCATATCGTAAGTTCTGTCACTTACGGTAAGAAGATAAACACTGTCGGCATCGGTTATTTTAATGCCTGTATTTTCACCCAAAAACTGTGTTTCGTCTGTTTTCTTATCTATCAACACTTTTTCTTTGTTTCCGCCTGAAGTAATTACATAAGTTACTGTTGCATAACCGCCGTTTTTAAGTTCACTTTTTTCATAATCAGGATAGTGTGAAACAAGCGCAAGGTAGTTTGCATTATCATCAGTTAATTTTTTATACTTCATATTAGCTTCGTCACTGTCGCCGAAATTTGCAAGAGTTGAAAGGTTATCAAATGATAAAGTTAAATTAAGCTTACTGACGGAAGATGATTTATTAAGCTTGGTAATCACAACATCATCTGCCATTGAAGTGAATGATGTACGCTTCCAAGTGCCGTTTTTATCCGTAAAATCAACACCGACCTGCGATGTTTCATAATCTGTATAGCGAATATATTTTTTAGTGCTTTTCTTATCAAAATCAAGCCGTAATTGGCCGCCCGGGTGATAACGGTATACGTCATCATAGTTCGCGTTATCCGTAATATCTTTACATTTAATAATACTTTGCTTTACTGTTTCAAGTTCATCATAAGTTTGAGGACAAGTACGCTGATTTTCATTAGGCATTATAAAATGCATATTTTGAAAAATAAATGTGTCGCTGTATGGACTGCCGCTTGTAATAAACCCTTGAAGTCCGTTTCCGGATACCATCCCCTGCCTCCAAGATTTAGTTTTATTTTTTCTCGAATCTTTAAGCTCGGTATAATCATATGAAAATGAAATTTTAGAAGTATCTTTAAAGAGAGATTTAATATCACCTTCGCTGACTTTGCCCCCTGAACAAGATGCCAACGAAAAAGCAAAAGTTACAGTTAATAACACACAAAGTAATTTTTTTACATATCTATTCATAAACTCACCTCGTAAAAATTATAACATACAGGAATAAAAAAACAACACGACATTATCTTTATGTAAATGTCGTATTATGTTATAATAAGCAAGGTGATTTAAATGGATTTCACTCGGAACAAAATACAATTTGCAATAACAGATTTGGGTGGCGGCAAACTCGGCGAAAAAATACCGATGCACGTTCACGCAAAAGGCTGCTATGAATTGCATTTTGTAACCGAAGGTAAAGGCACGCTTATAGCCGATGGCAGAGAAATTGAATTAAAGAAAAACGATTTTTTCATTAATTTCTTGGCATTAAAAATCCCTCCTGATGTATATTCTACATCAAGAGGGCTCTTTTTTCTATTGTCCATTTTTTACGGACTTGTTCAAAATCTAATTCCATCCTTTTTGTGTGTCTTATCACTTTTAGGCTTATATGAGAATTTTAAGAAATGTTTTTTAAAATCTTTGATTTCTTAACAGAGCTTACGGTTGCCTGAATTATCGGACCGGAGAGCAAAACGGTGGCAATTGTGCAAATTCCGAATTTACCGCCGAGCAAAACGCCGATAATTACCATTA
>OHAF01002936.1_pt1 | contig 11884 bp, 5 predicted proteins | sample 1577041 | NCBI WGS metagenome assembly OHAF01 (sample SAMEA3541495, study PRJEB24748) | human gut metagenome | biome: human gut; feature: human-associated habitat; material: faeces | place: China | collected 2012
AAAAGAGCATCAGTTTGTAGAGCAGGCACATCAACTGATAGAAGGATTGGTGAAACTTATGTTGATTTCAGATTATATGAATATAATGGTCAAAAGTACCCAATAGTCTTCTATCAAGATGAAGTCTCGTTGAAAGCTAACAACTTGTTGTTCAATAACTGTAATGCACAATACGTTCGTGCCAAAATTCATGTAGGAGAATACCTGTACCTTGCTAGAGAAAGTGGTATAAGATTGACTTACCAGTCTCTGTACCCTTATATGGATGTATGGTCATTAGATGATTTCCTTGAAAGTGAGTATTTAGACTGGAACGACAAGAGACTGTTTGATAGCATTGCAAAAGTTGCAAATGGAGCCCAATGGTCTAAAATTTCGTCGGTATGTCCGACAGAATCATTAAAGCCGCACCTTAAACAACATGAGGAATCATTAGATTGGATTATCATTTCGGAAAGATTTGATGATGACTTTATTGTTGAGAATGCCACAAAGTACCCATGGGACTTTGAATCTCTGTCTGCAAATCGTAGTATAGATTTTGTCAAGAGAATTATTGTCATTCCAGAACTCCACAATGATACTGTTGATTGGGACTGGGAGACATTAATGCCTCAGATGGAAGACGAGTTTGTTCTTCAGTATATTGACACCATTCCGTTTGTTATGTATTCGCAAACGGAAAAATACTTATCTTTACATCCCGAATCTATATGCATTTATCCAGAACGCAAGTGGGACTGGAAATTCCTGTCGTTAAATGCTGAACTTGGATTCATCCTAAACAATATATCTGCATTAGGCAAATATATTTATGTTGAGGATGTGATGCCTCGTGCATTCTCTGATAACAATTGGATTCATCCATATTGTGAATCCTGTGCGTTCGCTTTTGCTGTCATTGATTGTAAAGAACGTCTTTCTACAAACTATAATGCAAACAAGGCTGATTATCAATGGTCAATAGAATTGATTGATTGGCATGAGAAAATGGGGTTCATCACATGGAAATCTACCAATTATGCAGTTGGTCTTGAATGTAATCCTAATATCGTATGGAACTCTGAGTTCTTTGAACATTATAAAGACAAGGATTTTAGCGTTAAGGGGCTAAATCATATTTCTGCTTCGGTTACAGAGTGTTATATCATTGATTCAAATATTGATTTCAAATGGTCGTGGTCGCAATTGTCTCGCAGAGATATTGTCCTGAACGATATTGAATTCATCAAAAAACACATAACATATCTTGCTCTTGACGTGGTACTCGCCAACTTAAGAGAAGAATATGTAGACCAATTGTATGTGGATTCATCTTTCAAAACGATTGTATCCGCAAAGGAACTATGGTCATTGGTAACAGAAAAGGTTTCTGAAGGTATAATTCGTAGGAACTTTTATGATGAGAAATGGGACTGGAAGGTCCTGACAAAACGATTCTGTGATAGTATGCATATCACTCAGTTAGGTGATGCACGCTGGGTGGACAAACTGGATTGGGACTATTTGTCAGAACATCTTGATATAGTAAAGATCCAAGATAATCTGTCATTGTATGTTGACAGATGGAACTGGAAATATATAACATCACGAGCTGAACATGATTTCCTGTTATCGAACCTTCCTGAGTATTATGATTCCTGGGACTGGGAGTCTCTACTGCAAACTATTCTTACAGACGAAGATTTTGCCGATAAAAACATAAGAATTCAGATTGCCGTCATTCTATCTCAATTTGAGGACAATACGCAATTGTGGTCATTGTTCACAAAACGTTACTCAACAAAAGACATAATAGCTTTGCAGAGCTATCTGTCTTTGAGGTCTATTAGATTTGATTGGAATTATAGCGATGTATATAATCGTTCAGATTTTGAGATTGAGCCATATCTACATAATTATCAGGAGAATGGAATATATGTAGATTGGGATGCACTATCTTCTTCAAAAGCTCTTGATAGAATTCTAAGATGGGACAAAAATATAACTAAAGACTTCTATAATTGGGAAGATTTGGTTGTTTCCATTCTTGAAAATGAATATTACAACTGGAATTTTAAGTATCTTTCTACCCTCACTTCTATTAACTGGTGTGACAATATTCTAAAAATTCGAACAGAAGAGTGGGACTGGGACTACCTTTCTGAAAACAGCAAATGTTTCAGCTATAATTCTAAACGTCCAAAGGATCTCATTAAGCATATCGAAAAGTTTGAAGATTGGCTGAATTTTGCAATATTGTCTAAGAGAAAAGATGTAAAATTGGATATTGAAAATATCTCGACTCATCTATCCTACCCTTGGGATTGGAATGCTATTTCGCAAAACAAGTCGTTTGCTCTTACCGCGGACTTCGTAATGGAGCATAAGGATTTTTCTTGGGAATGGTCAGCACTTTCATCTCGTAATGACTGTATTTTTACAGCAGAATTCATTAAGGAAAACAAGGACAAAGACTGGAATTGGGCAATACTGTCAAAGAGAAAAGAAATTGCCCTTAATACGGATACCCTGATTGCATTAGTGACAAAAGAATGGGACTGGAATGAACTGATACGACGTAATGATATAAAGTTTACTCCTGAATTGTTACGCTTGGTGATAGATAAAGACCTTAATTGGAAAGCTATATCTCAACGTGATGATTTTTATCCAACAATGGAAGTTCTCAATATCCTAAAAGACAAGAGTCTTGATTGGGTTAAGATTTCACATAGTGAACAATTAGCAGCAAATGTCATATTTGTCTTTAAGGACAAATTAAACTGGATGGTATTGTCTCACAGCTCTCACATTAACATATCTGACGCAAAAGTTCTTGATAGGTACAAATCATATCTTGACTGGAATTTCGTTTCTAATAGTCCTAATCTATCATTGACAGAAGAGCTTCTTGAAAAATTCAAGGATTACTTTAATTGGGGTGTTATATGCCGAAGAACTGATTTCATTATTACTCCAGAAATCCTTGAAAAGTTTGAAACAAAACTTGATTGGTCAAGTATATCAAGAGCTGGCAATATAAAGTTTACTCAAGAAATAGTTGACAAATACAGAAATCGGTGGGACTGGGTGGCATTATCCGAAAATCCAGCATTCAGAGCATCAGGTATAGAAAGCTCGTTTAAAAAAGAACTCAACCTAATGGAATTCTATAACGAGTTAAAGTCCAACAGTCATGGAAAACCTTACGTGTACCATTTTACTCATATGTTTAATGCAATAGAGGTAATACGAACTCGTAAGATACTAAGTCGAAATAGAGCGAATGAGCTGGGGCTTTTGAGATATGATGCTGCAGGTTCTGTTGTTCATCGATCATCAAAAGCGCATCCTTATGCAAGATTTTACTATAGAACTGGCACACAAACTCAGTTCTATAATGAATGCTTAGGCAAGCAGAAAAATACGAAATATTATAAGAGCGCATTAGGTAATGGCTTGCCAATGTGTCCGATGCCTGTATTCTTTAAATTCGATTTGCAGGAAATCTTGTCCAAACGTGCAAATTTATGCTACTATAGCACAGGTAATCTTCAGACGAATTGGGCTAATGTATATAAAGTGCTTGATGACCCATATAATATTGATGCTGTGCATTTATATAGCCATAACAATTATGACAATGTTGTTAGAAATAAAAAGCAGCAGGAGTTTTTAGTCAAGAATGAGTTCGACTTCTCTGATATAAATAATTATCAGATTATCTGCTATGATAGAGAAGAAACTGAGATACTACGTTCAATATTTATGAATGACCCTGTATGTGAACATATTTTCTCTATCTATGAAGCAGAAGATGTATTTGAACATGAAAATCCTCAACTGTTATTTAATATTGATGATAACAAACTTTCTATTAATACAAGATATAACGGGGATTACATTTTCCAAATAGAAAGTAATAATATTACAAAAGTTAAAGTTTACAACACCAAAGATATAAAAGCCGAAAAGAAGAATATTATTCAATTGTATGAAGCCGTTTCTGTTGAACTTGGTGATACTCCTTTTGAAATTTTTTTATGTCAATATGAGTCCTGCTGCTCGCTCTCCAAGATGGTTGGTGTATAAACATGAACCTGTTGCTCATGAAGCAAGATACACATGTACTGAAGACATAGAGAAATATCTTGGTATAAGTTTTGATGACAATGAGTTTGATCCAGAAGAACTCATAACAGCTATTGAAATCGTAATGCCAAAACTTGAAAAGTTGTATAATTCGAAGGTACGTCATTACGTGATCAAGCAACATACACTACTTGTCTGTCGACAATTTGAAAAGTATGCATTTGAACTGAACACTAAAGTGATGAATATAGACTTGATGCGTTTAGTTCTAGCAATGCATGATATAGGAAAGGCTATAGATAGAGCAACACAACATATATATACTCTATCTTTAATCAGAGAATTCTGGTCAGAGTCTCCATTTACAGACTATGAGTTGAAGCTCGTTGAAGCACTATTGAAGGATGATCATTTGGGCAAATTCTTTCAAGGAAAATATGATTGTAATATGCTTCAAGAAGAAATCAAGAAAGATGCTGAAGGACTTCAAATTGATGCATCATGTTTGCTACAACTAAAAATGGTTTTGTATCAATGTGACATTGCCTCATACACAAAAGATGCGGGTGGTCTTAGATACTTGGAACACATGTTTGTATATGAGAATAATAAAAAAACATTTAATGAAGGAAACGGACTATTAGCTATGTCTGCTGATTATTGGAGTCGTTATAAACAATTGAAATCTTTAATATATGAGTAATATAACATTTAAGAAAGGGAATATTTTTTCGTCAGACAAGCAAACTATTGTTAATACAATAAATTGTGTAGGGGTAATGGGCAAAGGGGTCGCTCTTGGCTTTAGACTTAGATACCCAGAGATGTATAAGAAATTCAAAGAATTCTGTAAAAACAAACAGATTACAATAGGCAAGCTTTGGCTATATAAGCGACCTCAAGAAGATTCGAAATGGGTGCTGAATTTTCCAACAAAATTCCATTGGAAATATCCGAGCAAGATGGAATACTTAGAAGCTGGTCTTCAAAAGTTTGTCGAAACATATCAAGAAAAAGGTATAACTTCGATAGCCTTTCCTTTACTAGGAACGCATAATGGTGGTCTTGACAAAATTGATGTTTTGAATATTATGCATTTTTATCTAGATAAGTGTTCTATACCTATAGAAATATACGAGTACGACTCCAAAGCTCCCGACGAATTATACAAGCAATTTAAGGACAAATGGATGTCAATGTCTATATACGATAAGAAGAATTTGGGCATTCGAGCAAATCAAATAGTTGTGATTGAAAAAATATTAAATGACATAAATAATAGCTCAATGACATCTTTGTCTGAATGTAATGGAATAGGTATTGTTACTTTGCAAAAGTGCTTTAATCTCATCTTAAATTATAAGGAACAACCAATGCTTGATTGGAAATAAGAGCCATCTGAAACGAATAATAAAATCAAATTGACATGAATATAGCAGAAAAAATACGTTTGAAACTCCAATTGAAGGAGAACTCCGAAGTGGAATACAAATCTGCTGCTGGTGGTTTCCCAAAAGCAGAATTCTGGCGCTCTTTTTCAGCCTTGGCCAATACCAATGGTGGAACGATTGTGTTGGGAGTGAAGGAGAAAAATCATAAGTTCACACCAGATGGTCTTTCTGAAGAACTTATAGCAAAATACAGAAAACAGTTTTGGGATGATGCACACAATAAGTCGTGTGTGAACATTCCGTTGTTGGTAGAGAGTGACATCGAAGAAATAAAGACTGAAGGAGGGCAATATCTACTTGCCTTTAGAATTCCTCGTGCACAATATGACTTGCGCCCCATCCACCTTACACTTACCCCGTTTGGACATACTTATAAGCGTAGGGATGAGGGGGACTATCTCTGCAGTGATGATGAAATAAAGCAAATGTACTCGGATGCCAATAACATGAGGGCGTCAGCAGACTCCCGAATTTTAAGAGGCTATTCCATTGATGACATTGACATACCTACTCTGCACCAATATCGTCGTGCGTACGATATTAAGCATGAAAACCATCCTTGGACAGAGCTTGATGACAAAAAGTTTTTGGAAATCATAGGTGCCTATCGTAAAGATAGAGCCACATCAACGGAAGGATTCACTGTTGCTGGCATGCTGATGTTTGGCAAGACTAACAGTATTACCGACCCAGAATGCTGCCAAGAGTTTTTCCCAGACTATCGTGAGCATTTGAGTGACGACCTTCAGGTACGTTGGACAAATCGTATATATCCCGATGGGACATGGGAAGCCAACCTTTATCAGTTTTTCACTCGTGTCTTACCTTTATTGCAACACGCTTTGCCTGTGCCTTTTAGCCTTGACAACAATCAGATGAGGAATAATACAACCACGGCTCATGTAGCTTTGCGTGAGGCTTTTGCCAACAGTTTGATTCATGCAGCATATACGGTAAGGGGCAATATTGTTATTGACAGATACTTCGACCGTATTGTTTTGTCAAATCCTGGTACAATGCTTATCAGCATGGAAGAATACTACGAAGGAGGACATAGTGTATGCAGAAACCCTGTAATCCAAAAGATGTTTGTATTCTTGGGAATTGGTGAGAAAGGAGGAACTGGCGCTGATGTTATTGCGAAAGGATGGAACGATAATGGTTGGAGCATACCAACAGTTGAAGAAAAGAGTAATCCTGATAGAATAGAAACTTGCCTAAAACTGGATGGAAATATTAATGGAACTACGGGAACATCCTCTGTAACTACGGAAATTCCTGCTGATACTACGGAAACAACTACGGAAACCCCCTCTGCAACTACGGAAACTTCTGCCGATACTACGGAAACTATTCTTAAAATAATCAGTAATAATCCTAAAGTCACGGCAAAAAAGATAGCATCTGTATGCGGCATAACTGAAGACGGAGTTGCTTATCATATAAAGAAATTGAAGCAACGTGGTCGGATTATTCGTATTGGGGGATCACGTAATGGAGGAGAATGGAAGGTTGTGGAATAATCTGGCTCACGGATTTTGGTCAAACTCGATAATGACTAGGAAATATGTTATTAGGAAACAAGATAAGGGCTCTTAGAGACGAGCAAGGAGTATTGCAGCGCCAGTTGGCTGCATACTTAGAAATAGATACGCCCATGTTCAGTAAGATTGAGCGTGGGGACAGACGAGCAAAGCGTAGTCAGGTGACAATGTTGGCAGAATACTTTCATATGGATGAAAAGGAAATGCTAACATTGTGGCTTGCTGACAAGATATTGGATGCGCTTGAAGATGAAGACTCTTTAGCACTTGACGCTATAGGTGTGGCAGAAAAAATAATCAGACAATCAAAGTAAAAACGATTATGGAACGAGCCGAAGAACACTGTAATGCTTTCAAGCGCATGGCGGCCTTCCACAATCCCGAATTTCATAAACTCAAATCGGTCATTAAAGATTTGGGGTGAAGCATATAAAACCATCAGTAGCTTCTATTACAGAGGTCATCAATGATAATCTCAAGTTGTACGTTTCGGACAAGATATGGGCAATAATTTTAGAACTCGTTTTAGTAATAACATTACATTACTTGATAATATCGCTACAACGGTACCATCGGAGCGATATTATCATATAAAGAAATAAAGGAATAAAAATGGACATTAATTCTATATTATGGGGGTTCATCGCCTCTTATTTAGCAGGATCGTTACCTTCCTTGAGAGAATTCATTTCAAAGAAGGATAAAACGACATTGGACGAAAGGATTGAGAAATGTTATCATACGGCATTGAAACGATGGTGTGCTGACAATGCTGTCAGGCAACACATTGCCTATAAATATTTTAACGACCTCTATCAACTAAAGGAATTTTACTCAACAGAAAAGTGGGAAAAAGAGGGCGTGAATCTGAATGGTCTTGCTAAATTTTGGATTGAGGAATTAAGTAAAGATGAAGAAGTGTCCAATTATATTACCACACAAGGAATTATTTCGATTGATGATAAATTAGACAAACTGACAGCACTCCTGACAAATCATGAAACCAGAACGGGGCAACAGATACGTAGGGGACTGACAAAACACAAAGCGGTAGATGGTTATATTCGCCGTTTCTGCACGTCTAACCAATCGGAAAACAACTTCATATATTACGTGCTTGGAATAAAAGGACGTCATACATTGGCAGACTATGTAACTGGAGTAGAGGACACTTCTACTAATAAGATTGTTCTGTATAGCAGTGCTCAGACAGGCAAAACAACAGAACTGAAACAACTATGCTGGGAATTGCAACAAAGTGGTCTTTACCTCCCCGTGAGTTTTGAAATTAGAACTAATACGAAACTTAAGAGAGAAGATTTGCCGGAATCACAATACGTAGATGGCAAAGAGGTAGTTCTCGTAATTGATGCACTAGACGAGGTAAACGGCCAAAAATATGAAGACTTGTTGGAGGAAATAGGAGGTTATGCCTACGAACACCCAGAAATGAAAATGGTACTCTCGTGCCGTAGCAACTTCCGCAGAGAACGACAATTGGAGTTATTTACAGAATTGTTTTTGGAAGAGCTAAGTATAGGCGATGCTAAAAACTATGCAACCAAACGCGAGGTTAACAGTGATGGTTTTATGAGAAGCATCTTCGCTAATCAGTTAGAAGACTTCATAAAGAACCCTTTCTTCTTGAACGTATTGATTGACGCATACAAAGAAAAGGGAAAAAAACTTCCAAAAAGTAAGGCGGAGATATACAGACTTTTTCTAAAAAGCAGTTACAATAAAGAGGTAAAAGAAAAGAATGTTCCGCTATCGACAAAACATAGCTTTGAAGAGTCTGTTCAACTAATGGAAAGAGTAGCCCTTGGGCTATCGCTGACGAATGCCCAAAGTCTGAACAAGGAGGAACTGCGTATATGCTTGCAAAACAATAATGACAACGTGGAAGAATGTTTGCGATATGACCTTATTCGCAATGAGGAAGGTCTGTATTCATTTACACACAACGCATTCCGCGAATGGCTTGTTGCCAACTATTTGAACAGACATGGTATAGAAAAAGCTAAACAACTGGCCACGCATCCCAACGGACGTATCAAGCCGGAATGGTATAACATAATTATGCTGTGGCTGTCGATGTATGGAAAAGACAAAAAAGAAGAGGTTTCTGCCATACTAAAATGGTTGAAGAAAGCCAGCCTAGATTTAGTCATATACATTGACCGAGATATGCTAGACGATGAAACTCGAAACGAAGTGTTTAAAGGACTTCTGTTGGAGTATAAATCGTTAGGCATCAGAATGTCGAACATTATGACGCGCGATTATGAGGATTTGTGGCGATTTGCGTATTCGACAGATACGGTGAGTTTTGTTGTGGATGAATTAAGCGAAACAGAAACAGGAACGACTTATTATTCAGACTTGATGTGTCTGTGTTATTTCCTAAACTGGGATGATTTGAAGTCTGATAGCGCTGATTTGACTGAAAAACTTTTCAGTGTGTTGGAGAAAAAGACAGCTGAATCACTGGAGAAAGAAGACAAATACCACGATTTGTCATTCATATATTTTGACAATTCCTTTTTTACACAGCAGATATATTTAGAACGCTTGTTTGCCATCGTAAAAGACTCAAACAACTATGACGCCATTAAATCAATGACAAGGCTGATATGTGAGGCGGGCAAGGCCGATGACTATATTGATTATATACTTGATAAAGAAGGGCATGTTCATAATCAACACGAAGGACATACTACATATGTGGTGTCGCGAACGACTATCTATACAACCCTTACTAAAGTACTATCTATTCAGAATATAGAAAAAATCCTTACTCACACGTTCTATCATACCCATTATGAATATCATGATGAACAGGAAGAATACTTAAACATGCTAAAAGGAGTGTTTGGAAGGGCGAGCGAATTCGTCAAACAAGGACATAAAGAACTGATAGAGGTCGTTGAGGCTTATTATAAAAAAGCCTTTAAAGAATATCACCGCCATTTCGATAATAATAATCAGACACAAGAATTGTTGCTGGTTTTCAGGGATTGTTATTTGACTGCCGGTTTGCGAGAGAGAGGAAGAAAGGCATTCTATGAGAGGCAGGCAGAACTATTTGCTCCCAAAAAAGAACCCTCAAAGTGGGAAGACATCAAACAAGCCTATATTATGGCTGCTTTATGGATGACTGTAGAGGATGTCAATGATGATTTTGAGAAGTTTGCAGCAGACAACAGTACAGACATGGCTAAGGCCAGTTGGTATCATGAAATACCCTATGCCGAGGTGGCAGAATGCGCAGAGATACTTTACAAGGAGAAGTTCCCTCAACCTAAAATAATAACCAAAGGGCGGGAGAGACGGCAACAAGCGTTTAAAGATTTTGCTGAGTATCCTGTATTTAAGCAAATTGTACTGGAAATGGTGACTGGACTGAACAATCATAGTTCCAGGAAAGAGCATTATAAGAAACTGCGCGACCAAGAAGAAGGATACAATCGGTATGCATTTAGTTTTTTGCTGCTCTTCGCCGACAATAATGATCATTACGACATTGGAGAAATTGTCAAAGGCATCAAGAACAGGGATATCTATGAATCCTTCTTCATGAAGGAAGTGTCAGCAATGATGGATAGTCCTGATATGGATTTGCCTGTAACAGAGAAGACCAAGAGTCGGATAGTAGAATGGGCCAAAGAATCAGTTTTAAAACTAAGCGATGGAGAGCCCATATACTTCTGGCGAGAAACCTTAGGACTAATGTTGAGTGGAGAATTTGAAATTCCTGCTGAGAAGTTGCTCTCAATGCTTAGTTATGGTAGCTACAAAATTTATAGAAAAGATTTCGATGAGTATTATAGCCGCGAGTACTCTTTGTTTAAATATATAACAGAGAGAGTAGATTCTATGACTTTAGCTCCCAAAGTGATAGAAAAACTACGGGAAAATATTGACAATGAAGAATATTCATTGTTATATTCTTTCTCAAACTATATCATAGAAAACCAAATAGAGGAAGGGTATAGCCTTGTGCTTCGCTTTGCATTGTCAGGATATTCATTGTCTACAAACGTAATGGAAGCTCTTGTGAAAAAAAGAATGAAGATAGAAGAAATAAAGAAAGCGGCATCAAGTTTGAAAGTGTCTGACAGACTGTTCTGCTATTCAACGCTCATAAGGAACGCACAAGAATTGTCCTGGGTGAGAGAAAGGTTGGAAGGAGAGTACAAGAGTCTTGACGGGTATGATTTAGAGCAAGCAGTACGTCTATTGATAAGTATCGGTAGCATGGTTGCGCTATACTATCTTGTGACACACCCAGAAATGATAAAAGACAAGGATAACTACCACTTTAACTATGACAATCCGAATGCCATTTCATCGTTGTGCTATTTTATCCGCTACAGCCATGAGCGCAAGTTGGATAGTCAATTTATGCTAAATAGTATACTTAACTCTTTGGAAAAGATTGCCATAAAAAGTAAGGATACATTAATGGAGGTAACACAATATTTGCGTCAGTTAACCCAAATGGGAGAAATGTATAAATATCTGAACCGTTATATCATCGGATTCGAAGATAAATACTATGCAGCTTATTCAGGTATTGGCGACATCAGTGAAGCTATGCAGATAGTAAATGGAGAACACTTGGCGAAAACAGAAGAGGAGAAGTCTGAAGAGAAGCCATGGGGTGATGATGAAGGCATTTACATATCTTACAATTGGGAAGGCCATTCGGCGCATATAGTAGATTATCTTGGATTTGTATTGGAGAATAGAGGTATTCCACCCGTTGGCGGAATTAAGCCAGTGCATACTTGACTCTTCCAATGGGTCTATTAT
>OHAF01002938.1_pt1 | contig 11880 bp, 9 predicted proteins | sample 1577041 | NCBI WGS metagenome assembly OHAF01 (sample SAMEA3541495, study PRJEB24748) | human gut metagenome | biome: human gut; feature: human-associated habitat; material: faeces | place: China | collected 2012
GGTACGACCTCGCCCGTTGTCTCCGCCGCGCGAACGGACGCACCCGCATTCGCGCCAGCGAACGGCGACACGACGATATCGGCCCGAGCGCGGTCGGACGCAATGTCAACCCCCTCAGGCGGCTGTCCCGAAATCGGCATGTCGGAATAGAGCGCCACGCGCCCGCCCGAAAGCAGCCGCGCCGACACTCGCTTGATGGCCTCGGGATTCGAAACGGCGAGCCCCGCACAGCGCGCCCACGTATCCACCGCCCACACGCCGCGGACGTCGGTCGCCGTGGTGATGACGGGGATGGCCCCTGCCGCGCGTGCCACAGTTTGCGCAAGCTCGTTCGCACCGCCCAAATGCCCCGACAAAAGCGGGACGGCAAAGCGCCCCGCCTCGTCGATCGCCACAACCGCGGAATCGCTTGCCTTCGAGGCGACATGCGGCGCGATCGCCCGCACGGCGATGCCCGCCGCGCCCACGAACAGAAGCGCGTCCGACGCTTCCCACGCGAGCGCCGTCCATGCGCGCAGGTCGGCCTTCCCCTCGCCGAACCCGCGCGAAACGGAAACGTCCCAGCCAGGGTCATCTTCACCTGTCTGCGCGCAATCGGAAAGCGCGTGTGCGGTGCGCTCCGCCAACGCATACCCCCTCTCAGTGAACGCTATGCAGGAAACCCTCATCTAGCGCACCACCATCGTCGAGAAGTAGCTGCCCCGATCGGGCACATCGTCGAGCGAGCGATACACGCGCTCGCCCGGAAGCCCACAGTCCTCTACGAGCTCGGCACCGTCGAAGGCGCCCTCCTCGCGAAGGATGCGCTTCGTGTCCGCAAGCGAGCGACGCGCCTTCATGACCACCTTCGTCCCCGGCCAGCCGATTGCGCGGCGCACGTCGTCGTAGCCGCCGGGCACGATGTGCAGAGGCGACGACATCTCGGGCGTGAGGTCGCGCTCGAGCGCTGCGGCGACCGCGCAGAAGCTCGGCACGCCGGGAATGGCGCGCGCCTCGAACCCGCAGGCGCGCACGTCGGGCGCTATGCGCTGGAAGGTGGCGTAGATGCTCGGGTCCCCCAGGTTCAGCAGCGCGACGTCGCGGACCGCATCCAGGTGCGCGACAAGCTCGCGAACAAGCGAGGCATGCTCGGCCGTGCGGCGCTCGGCGTCGCGCGTCATCGAGAATCGCACGGGGATCACCGTCTTGCTTGTAAGGTCGACGGCGCCGCGCACGATGTCGAGCGCGACCATGGCCCCGTCCGCCGTCTGCGGTGCGGCGATGACCGGACACGATTCGATTGTGCGGACGGCCTTGATCGTGAGCAGCTCGGGGTCGCCAGGCCCCGTGCCCACCCCGTACAGCACGCCTTTACTCATACGTAGCCCCCAATTCCCCGATAACTGCATCGGCGCCCGACGTGCGGAAAAGCTCTCGGCGCTCGGCGTCGAACACGACCGCGGCGATGTCGCATGCGCCCGCCGCGCGGCGGCGCAACCTGTCATCGATTGCCGCAGCGAGCGAGGCGCGCGCAGCGTCCCCCACGCCGGCGGCCTCGATTACCTCGAGCGCCGCCGTGGTCGTGACCGACGACATGATCTCGCGCACGGTCTTCGCGCCAGCGCCGGCCAAGGCCGCGTGGGCGGCCAGAATCTCCGCGCGGCAGTCGGCGGTACGCGAATGGGTGTCCATGATGCCGCCCGCAACCTTCACCAGCTTGCCGATGTGTCCCACAAGAAGAACATTGGTAAATCCCTCGCGAACGCAGCAATCAATCGCATCGCCCACGAAGTTGGAGATGAAGACCACCGGCGCACCGTTTAGGTGGAAATGCCCCGAGATGAACTGCCCGCCGTAGTTGCCGGGCGTGAGCACGACTCCGCGCCACCCCATAGCCGCATGCTGCCGGATCTCGAGCTCGATGCTGTCGCGCAAGGCAGCAAGGCTGCGCGGCTCGACGATGCCCGTCGTGCCCAGGATGGAAATGCCGTCCTCTATCCCCAGGTGCGGGTTGAAGGTCTTTTCGGCAAGGGCAACACCCTCGGGTACCGAAATCGTCACAGCGATATTTCCAGAAAAGTCGTGCGCGGCGCACACCTCGCGCACCGCCGAAGTGATCATCGCGCGCGGTGTCGCGTTGATGGCGGCCGCCCCCACCGGCTGCTCGAGCCCGGGCAACGTCACGCGCCCCACGCCCACGCCGCCATCGACGGAAACTTCCGATTCGCGCGCGGGCACGCCCTTGCTGCCCGCAGCGCCCGTGCCCGACCCCGCATGTTCCACGCGCGCGTACACGAGCACGCCGTCGGTCACATCGGCATCGTCGCCTGCGTCCTTTCGCACGGCGCACTGGGCGCACCCCTCGCCGATACATGCGTCGACCACGTTCGCCTCGACGGGCAGCCCGCCGGGGGTGACGATCGACACGCGGCCGACGGGCTTTCGTGACAAGAGCATCTCGCAGGCCGCCTTCGCCGCGAGCGCGGCGCAGCTCCCCGTGGTGTAGCCGCAGCGCAGGCGGGTCGTCCCGGTATATATGTAGTGCTCGAAGGCCACGCTAGCTGCTCGCCTTCCGATACCCTGTGGCAAACGAAGGGTCGTAAAGCTTGCTGCGCTCGTACGACTCCGCTTGCCCGCCGTTGTGCGCAAGCCCGCCGCGAGCTCCGAGCACGCGGCCCACCACCACGAGCGCCGTGCGGTCGATGCCCTCTCGCGCGCCCGCATCGGCGAGCGTGCCCACTGTGCATCGCACCACGCGCTCCTCAGGCCAGGTCGCCTTGTACACGAGCGCCGCCGGCTCGTCGGAGCTGCGGCCCGCGGCCAAAAGCTCGGCGGAAAGCTCGGCGAGCATACCCGAGCTCAGGAAGATGACCATAGTCGAGCCGCTTTCCGCCATGGTGCGCATGCCCTCGCCCGCGGGCATGGGGGTGCGCCCGGAAAGCCGCGTGATCACGACCGACTGGCTGATTCCCGGCAGCGTGTATTCCTGGCGAAGCGCCGCCGCGGCACCGCAAAAGCTCGACACGCCGGGCACCACCTCGTAGTCCACGCCGCGCGCGTCGAGCGCGTCCATCTGCTCCTGGATGGCGCCGTACAGGCACGGGTCGCCCGTGTGCAGGCGCACCACTTCCTCGCCCCGCGCATCCGCCGCGCACATCACGTCGAGCACTTCCTCCAAGGTCATGTGCGCGCTGTCGTAGACGACGCAGGATTCCTTGCACTCGGCGAGCAGCTCGGGGTTCACAAGGCTCCCCGCCCAAACGACCACGTCGGCCGCGCGCAGAAGACGCGCCCCGCGCAGCGTGACAAGGTCGGCGGCGCCCGAACCTGCGCCAACGATATGAATCATCCGAGCCTTCCCTTCCCGTTTCTCATCGCAACCGTTTACGCCGCCCTTCGCACAGCGGGCAAGACACGGCGCCCGCAGCGGCAATCGGCGCAAATACGTAGGCAGGAGGCGCAATGCCGCCCGCCCTGGCTTTGACACGCCCACAAACGCCCACTATCATAGTGGTAGTTTCGGCAACGAGCATATGACAATCGAATAAAAGGAAACGACCGGCGCGGCGCCCACACAGTCCGCGCTGGCTTGCGGAGGGAACCAGGTGGGAATCCTGGGCAAGGGACATTACTGTGTAGGACGCGCGGGCGAACCGCCTCGCGCCCCAAGCCAGACTGCTTCGCCTTTTCCTCACGGCATCGCCGTGGCGTTAGCTCCTTGTGAACCCCGAGGAGTGCGCTTCCCTTTCGAATGCAAGAAACAGGCGCGCTATCCCTTTGCGGACGAGCGCGCTTTTCTTTCGCTTGTGCCGATAAGCAACTGTCGCCGGGGGACCGGCAAACCGAGGAAAGGGAAAACCATGTCCGACCAGATGTCACGCCGCGGCTTCATGGGCGCCGCAGCAACCGGAGCCGTCGCGCTCGCCGGAGTCGCGCTCGCGGGCTGCTCCAGCACCTCCGCGAGTTCCGAGAAATCGAGCGAAAAGGAGAAGGCCGTGAAGCCGGTCATTCTCGTCACGAGCTTCGGCACGAGCTACAACGACTCGCGCCACATCACCATCGGCGCCATCGAAGACGCTATCCGCGAGAAGTACTGGCAGGACTACGACATCCGCCGCGCCTTCACCGCGCAGATCATCATCGACAAGCTGAAGAAGCGCGACGGCATCACGATCGACAACATGACCGAGGCGCTCGACCGTTGCGTGGAAGACGGCGTGAAGGAAATCGTCGTGCAGCCGACGCATCTCATGGCTGGCCTGGAATACGCCGACGTGAAAGACGAGCTTGACAAGTACGCCGACAAGTTCGACAAGATCTCGCTCGGCGACCCGCTGCTCACCTCCGACGACGACTACAAGAAGGTGGCCGCAGCCATTAAGGAGAACATGGCGTCCTTCGACGACGGCAAGACGGCGCTGTGCCTCATGGGCCACGGCACCGAAGCCGATTCCAACGCCGACTATGCCAAGATGCAGGAAGTGTTCAAGAACGAGGGCTTGACGCAGTTCTTCGTCGGCACCGTCGAGGCTGAACCGACCTGCGAGGATGTTATCGCCGCTGCGAGCGCCGCAGGGTACAAGAAGGCCGTGCTCGCGCCGTTCATGGTGGTCGCGGGCGACCACGCGAACAACGACATGGCAGACGAGACCGACCCCGACAGCTGGGCTGCGAAGTTCGTGGCCGCCGGCTTCGAAGTGACGTGCCTGCTCCAGGGTCTGGGACAGAACGCCGCGGTCGACGACATCTACGTCTCGCACGTGGACGACGCCATCGCCAAGCTGTAAACTCGCCGCGCACGGGGGCGCCGGTCGCGTCCCCGTGCAACGGGCATGCGCCTTCCCCGACCGACGGCGCATGCCCGTTGCATTCGCATCCCGCCCGCCCACCGCACGGCGCGGGCGGTAGAAGCGATTGAAAGGAACCCCTCCATGTTGAAGAAAACCCTCGTCTTCGCCCTGTCGGCGGCGCTTCTCGCGTTCTCGCTCGCCGGCTGCGCCGGAAATTCAAGCGACAGCGCAAAGGCAAGCAATACCGATTCCCAGGAAAAGACCGAGCAGGCGGCCGATGCGACCGAGGGCGCAAGCGCTGCCCCCATCACCGCCGACAAGGTGGCCGACGGCACCTATCCGATCACCGTAGATTCCAGCTCGAACATGTTCAGGATTGTGGACGCCCAGCTCATCGTGGAAAACGGCTCCATGCACTGCGTGATGACGCTTTCCGGCACGGGCTACGGCAAGCTCTTCATGGGCACGGGCGACGAGGCTGCCGCCGCGACCGAGGCCGACTTCATCCCCTATGTGGAAAACGCGGAAGGCAAGTACACCTACGACGTGCCCGTTGATGCGCTCGACGAGGACACCGCCTGTGCCGCGTGGAGTATTAGAAAAGAGCAGTGGTACGACCGCACGCTCGTGTTCGAATCCGCCGGCGTCGATCTACGCGCCGACGCACTGAAGTAACGCCATGCGGTCGATTCTTCCCAAGGGGGAAAACAGGAAGCGCCGAAGCATCGCGGCGCGCGCGATCGCCTGCGTTCTCGTCGCCCTGCTCGCGCTTCCCTTCGCGGGGTGCAGTGCGAGCCCGAACGCGACCGGTGGCACGGCGGGCTCTCAGGAATACACTGTGAATGTCTCGCTTTCCGGCGGGTCAGGGCGCGCAAGCATCGCCTCACCCACCACAATTGTGAAGGATGGCGACACCTACACCGCGACCATCACCTGGTCGAGTTCGAACTACGACAAGATGACCGTCGACGGCGTGGACTACGCGCCCGTAAACGACGGCGGCAACTCCACGTTCGAGATACCCGTCACGCTCGACGAGGACATCGCCGTGTCGGCCGAGACCGTCGCCATGTCGACGCCGCACACCATCGACTACACGATCCACTTCGACTCATCCACCATGAAGGAGAAATCGGGCGACGAAGCAAGCGGCGGCTCCCCTGTGGGAACGGCTTCAAGCGCCGCGGCCGACTTCCACAACGCCGATTTGGGCTGTGGCTGGGAGCCGACGGGGGCGCTTCAGCTTGAATACGCCGAGCACTTCACTGTCGACGAGTTCAAAGGCGGTCTGCGGCTTATCTGCGTTTCGAATGGGGAACGTTTCCTCGTGGTGCCGCAAGATGCGAAGGTACCTGATGGGTTGAGCTCCGACATCGCGGTCATAAGGCGCCCCGCCGACAAGGTGTACCTCGTGTCGTCGGCGACGATGTGCCTGGTCGACGCGCTCGATGCGAACGACAATATCATCATGTCGGGCACGAAGGCCGACGATTGCTCGGTCGTGGGCTTCAAAAGCGCGCTCGAAAGTGGGGCGATCGCCTACGGCGGCAAGTACAGCGCGCCCGACTACGAGCGAATATCGGCCTCGGGCTGCACACTCGCCATCGAGAACACCATGATCAACCACACGCCCGATGTGAAGGAAAAGCTGCAGAAGCTCGGGCTCGTCGTGCTCACCGAACAGTCGTCGAGCGAGCCCGAAGCACTCGGGCGCGTCGAGTGGATTAAGCTTTTCGGCGTTCTGTTCGACAAGGAAGACGAGGCCGCGCACCTGTTCAACGAGCAGAAGGCCCGCGTCGAGCAAACGTCGGGGCTCGCGTCGTCAGGTAAAACCGTGGCGTATTTCTACATTAACTCGAACGGGGCCGCCGTCACGCGGCGGGCGGGCGACTACGTGGCGCAGATGATCGAGCTTGCAGGCGGCAGCTATGCGCTCGATGACGCGCAGACGGCGTCGACGTCAGGTTCGTCAGTAACGCTCGAAATGGAGCGCTTCTACGCGACGGCGAAGGATGCCGACATCATCGTCTACAACGGCACCATCGACGAATCGGTTGCCACCTTGAACGACTTCGTAGGCAAAAACGCGCTATTGTCGCAGTTCAAAGCCGTGAAGAACGGCAACGTCTGGGTCACAAGCGCCGACATGTACCAGCAGATGACTTCTACCGCCGACATTATCGACGAGCTGCACGGGGCGTTCACCGGCGATGACGCGAGCGACTTCCATTATCTGAGGAAGCTCGGTTAGCGCCATGAGAAGCCGGCTTTCCATGGCATACGACGAATCGGGGCGCGCCGCGCGGTGTCGCGTCGTGACGGCGCTGCTCGCTGTTGCCCTCATCGTGCTCGTCGGGGCCAACCTGTGCATCGGGAGCGCGCTCGTGCCCGCAGACCACATCCCCGGCATCCTTTCGAGCGGCGCGGCCAATTCCATGGAAAGCCAGGTCATCTGGGAGATTCGCCTGCCGCGCGTGCTTTCAGCCGTGCTTCTCGGCGGGGCACTTTCGCTTTCCGGGTTCCTGCTGCAGACGTTTTTCAACAACCCCATCGCCGACCCGTTCATCTTGGGCGTCTCCTCGGGCGCAAAGTTCGTCGTCGCGCTTACGATGATCGTACTTCTAGGCGCGAACCAGGCCATGTCCTCGCCGGCCATGGTGGCCGCAGCGTTTCTGGGCTCGCTTATCACCATCGGCTTCGTGCTCCTCATCGCACGGCGCATAAGTTCCATGGCCATGCTCATCGTGGCGGGCGTCATGGTGGGATACATCTGCTCGGCGGCGACGAACTTCCTCATCGCCTTCGCCGACGACCAGTCCATCGTGAACCTGCACAACTGGTCTTTGGGTAGCTTCTCGGGTTCGAGCTGGGACGACATCGCGATCATCGCGGTCGTGGTGATCACCGTGAGCGCATGCGTATTCGCGATATCGAAGCCCCTTTCCGCCTTCCAGCTGGGAGAAGCCTACGCGAAAAGCGTCGGCGTGAACGTCGCACGCTTCCGCGTGGTGCTCGTCCTTCTAGCGAGCATGCTCTCCGCCTGCGTGACCGCGTTCGCTGGTCCGGTGTCGTTCGTAGGCATCGCGGTTCCGCATCTCGTGAAGTCGGCGCTAAAGTCGTCGAAGCCCATCCGCGTGATTCCTGCGTGCTTCTTGGGAGGCGCCATCTTCTGCGCGGGCTGCGATTTGATCGCGCGCACGCTGTTCTCTCCCGTCGAGCTTTCCATCAGCGCCGTCACCGCCATCTTCGGCGCTCCGGTGGTTATCGCGCTCATGTTGAAGAAGCGGGTGAGGTAGATGGGGGAATTCGTGCCGCGGCCCAAAACGCTCGGAGGGGACATTCCATGCTTAGACAGTCCTGAGCTCGCACGAAAGCGCCAGAAGGCACTTTCGGCTCGTGCGGAACTGCGCGCGGAACGCCTCCTCCGAGCGGAGCCGAACCTCGAAACTACGGTCGAAACGCAGGCTGACGGAGCGCCGCTTTTCCACATAAGCGACCTGTCGGCGGGCTACGACAAGAAGGTCGTAGTCGAAGGCGTCGATCTGGAGGTTCGCGCGGGCGACGTCGTGGCGCTCATCGGGCCGAACGGCTCGGGCAAGTCGACCATCTTGAAAACCATCACACGCCATCTGGCACCGCTTGCCGGCGCGGTCGAGCTCGACGGGCGGGAGATTTCCCGATGGAAGACGGCGGAGTTTGCAAGGAACCTTGCCGTTATGCTGACAGATCGCCCCCGGACCGAGCTCCTCACCTGCCGCGATGTCGTAGAGGCAGGAAGGCACCCCTACACCGGGCGAATGGGCACACTCTCGCCCGACGACCATAGTCGGGTCGACGAGGCCATGAAAACCGCACATGTGGAAGAGCTCGCCGAGCGCGACTTTATGCAGATAAGCGACGGGCAACGCCAGCGCGTCATGCTCGCACGCGCCATCGCGCAGGATCCGCGTGTGCTCGTGCTCGACGAGCCCACGTCGTATCTCGATATCCGCTACCAGATCGACCTGCTGCGAATACTTCGCCACCTTGCGAAATCGCGGAATGTGGCTGTCATCATGTCCATCCACGAACTCGAGCTCGCGCAGAAAAGCGCCGACAAGGTGATTTGCGTGAAGGACGGCCGGGTCTTCCGCGCCGGCGCACCCGAGGACATATTCACGCGCGAGACGATTGGCGAGCTCTACGGCCTTCAGCATGGCACCTTCAACGAGCGCTTCGGCAGCGTGGAAATTGGGCGCCCGCACGGCGATGCGAACACGTTCGTCATCGCCGGCGCAGGTACGGGGTCGGCTGTGTTTCGCCAGCTCGTCCGGCAGGGCAAGGCGTTCTACGCGGGCGTTCTGCACGAAGGGGACATCGACTGCGAGCTCGCGCGCGACCTGGCAGCGGAATGCGTGGCCGAGCGCGCCTTCGAGCCGATCGGGGATAAAACCATAGCCCGCGCCAAAGAGCTCCTCGTCCACTGCGCGCGCCTTATTGTGTGCCCCGCCGCCTTCGGCACCATAAACGCCCGCAACGCAGAGCTCGTCGAGTTCGCACGCTCGCATGGTATCGAGGTCATGTGAGCGTGCGAAGGCGCATCGGAGGATTCCCAATTGGAGTGGGAAGGATAAACTGGACTTTCTTTTAATGATCCTCAGGCTACAGCTCCTACGCCGGCGAGGTCTACAAGGCGCCGGAGAACCTCGTAAACAGGAATTTCCACGCCGACGAGCCCAACCTGCTGTGGCTCACCGACATCACCGAGTTCAGACTCCCGGGCGGCGAGAAGGTCTACCTGAGCCCGGTCATCGACTGCTTCGGCGGGATGCTCGTCGCCTGGTCGATCGGGCTGCACCCCGACAAGCGCCTCACGAACTCGAGCCTGCGCCTAATCCAAGCGAGATTCCAGACTCGATAGGCCATTGAGAGTCAGGTCGTTGGCGACCTCCGAGACGCGCTCGATAGGAACCGAGCCATCAGACAGGGCCCACGTGCGATAGATACCGATAATACCCGACAGCAAGAACGCCAGATAGTAGTCGAACATCTCGTCCTTGAGACCTTGGGGCAGCAGATCGCGCTCGGCAATCTCGTGTTCGAGCGGCGCACGAAGACGAGCCATAAAATCATCGAGCGGAATGTTCTCGATCAGCTGACGATTGAGCACCAAGTTGTTGCATAGTGCCTCGTTAACGGTTTTAAAGAAGGTCGCCGCCGCGCCCAGGGCGCGCTCGTTGGTGTCGCCGTCCATGGAGGCAATCGTTTTCTCAACCGAGTCGACAATCATCTCCACCACATCGACGGCAATGGCATCGAGCAAGCCATCAACCGTACCAAAGTGAACGTAAAAGGTCTTGCGGTCGACATTGGCCTCGCGCGCGATGGCACTCACCGTAATGTCTGCCAGCGGCTTTTCCATGAGCAGGCGCTCGAAAGCGGAAAGGATGGCATTGCGGCTGCGAACGATGCGGCGATCAAGACGCGGTTTGCTGGTGTCCATAGACGTGTCCCTTCGATATGCGGGCATTCATCAACAGATGAGAGATAATCTACGTAAGAGGATTATCCCCCATACAGCACAAATATACCCCGCATCATGAAGAACGCACGACTGTCCTACTGCGACTTAGGGTGCTTCTTCTTATTGAGTGCCGACGGAGATACGCGGATACCGTCGCCCGTCTGTCGCACATAGGCTTTATGAGCCGGCTTAGCGGTCCCAGAAGCCTTCTGAGCGTGCTTCCTGGGATCAACGGTAACAGCATTCGTGGGGTGCGGCTTAGTGGGCGCAGAGGGCGTCTGAGGCGCGCGGCCGAGCTTGCGCATCACGCGATCCCAGCGCGCATGGATACTCTCGTTGTGGGCGCTCTTAAGGCCCAGCAGGGGCGCAGCCAAAATGGTCGGCGCGATAAACGTAATGAGACGCCACAGCAGATAGCCGGCGGTCGAAGCCGACCCAAAGAAATGACCCAAGAACAAAGCAAAGCCGCCCTCAGCGCCACCAGTTCCACCGGGCAAGGGAACCGCAGAGCTCAGCAGCTGGACAAAGGCGCTCGCGGCCATGACCGAGAAAAAGTCGACCTCGTGGTGGCCAAAGGCGAGCATCAGAAAATACGGCACCAGATAGAAAAACGCGAGCTGCAGCATGGTGATAAACACGGTGAGCAGCATGGAAGAAAAATGTCCGGCCGAAAGCTTGAACTTCTCGGAGAAGGAGTAGATCTCGCCATCGACAAACGAGCGCCATCCATCGATCTTAGTGGCCGAGACACCTATGCGCTCGAGCCAATTGATGATGCAATGGGCGACGCGCGTGACGGTCTTAGGCATGAGCGCGACGGCGAAGATGCCGAGCAGGATGCAGCAGTGACCGCCAAAACTAAAGACGCACAGCAGCGTCATGTCGCCATAGCGCTCGGCAAAAAACGGCATGCGAGCAAGCAATAGGATAGCGCCCCAGGCAACTAGGCCAAACTGATACACAATAAATCGGGTGAACTGCGTGGCACCCGCTTCGCCCACGTTTTGGCCCGCTTTGGTCAGGCGGTAGATCTGGGCAGGCGTAGAGCCCATCATCATGGGCGTCAGGTTGCCAAAGAAGATGCCACTCGCCTCGACCGAGATCAGGTCGCGAATGCCGACGGGTGAATTGGGGTCGAGCCAGACGGCGATCGCATAGGCCACAATGCCAAAGAACAGATACATGAACATGCAAAGACACGCGACAACGAGCCAGGGCGCCTGGACGCTCGACATAGCAGCCCAGAACTGCCCCATCTGCCCGGTTACCACCAGATAGACGATATAACCCACCAGCACAACGCCGATAAAGATTGCGCCGCGGCGTGCGCTCTTATTGTCATCGCCGCCCGAGGCCTCAACCTCGACCTGGGGCTTGGACGTATGCTGAGAGGACTCCGTCATGAGACTCCTTCTAACAGTCAAAATATCTTGGTTATTGTACCCGTAAGGGCCATAAGCAGAACGCAAAGCTCTTGTTCAAACGGGAATGACAGACAGTTGTTTGATAATAAAAAACCCGGTCTTCCGTGGAAAGACCGGGTATCAGATGCGTGGTAGCCCGTACCAGATTCGAACTGGTGATCTCCGCCTTGAGAGGGCGGCGTCC
>OHAF01002943.1_pt1 | contig 11857 bp, 9 predicted proteins | sample 1577041 | NCBI WGS metagenome assembly OHAF01 (sample SAMEA3541495, study PRJEB24748) | human gut metagenome | biome: human gut; feature: human-associated habitat; material: faeces | place: China | collected 2012
TATACTCTGCTGCTTCTATTCCAAAAATTAAATCTACTTTTGTTTTAGAGCTTAATAAATTCAAATTTTGAATAGGATTAGTATAATTTACTCCTGATGTATCAACATACATTCCTATTTCTGATACTCTTGTCATAGATGGAATATTGTTCAAGCCTGCTGCTCTTAAATCTAATTCTGTTGCTCCAGATCTTACTTTTGGTGCATTAGGTGAGCTTGTAACTGTATCTACATAAGTAGGAGTAATAACTCTTCCATTTCTCTTAATTGTTGCTGTTCCATCTGCTAACTTAGTAGCTCCACTAAGCTGAAGCTTATTGTTATATGTAACACCCTTATATTCTGCTGGTGCTGCTAACTTAATAAATACATTCTTTGAACCCTTGCCAGCTACTGTGAAGTAACCATCTGTTCCAACTGCTGTATCTGCTGTTACCTTGAACTTGCCATCTGCATCTGCATTAGAAAGATCCAGGTCATTAGCATTCATTTCATACTTCTCAATATACTTAACACTCATATTAAATATATCAAGACCATTCTTAGAACCAAACTTATATGTACCAGCTGGAAGCTCTACTGTATACTTAGCTGCTGTACCCTTTTCAAATACTGCATCTGCAAGTGTAACTGTGGCACCGCCATCCTTAGCATACTGTAACTCTGGAACTCCTGAACCCTTCTGGGCTGCTACTAATGTAAGTCTGAAATCCTGCTTTGCTGTAAATGTGATAGCAGACTTTTCTTTTCCATCTGCGAATGATGGACTTCCATCTAATCTTAATGATGTTGTAAGTGTTTCCTTACCATAAGCTACTGACTGACCTGTAACTAACTTTGTCTTGTCACCATTCTTATATACACTAAAGAAACCTGATAATGTATCATCAGCTATAAGCTTACCATCAGCACTAAACTTTGATGCATCTACTGTTGCACCATCAACTGTATATTCTGGTAAACGGCTCTGAACCTCTACATATAAGAAGTTACCACCATTGTTACCACCTAACCAGTACTGACCGGCTTCATCAAGATTAAACTCAATCTTGTTAACAATGCTTGTATCGTTTTCCATCTCAATTGATGTAGCCTTAGCTCCTGCTTTGGCATACTGGAATGAATGTTTATTATTAACAGCCTTTACTGCAACATAAGCAATAACCTTAACTGGCTCTGTTGTAGTAAATGTTATACCTGCCTGTCCTGTAGATGTATTTAATCCACCTCCAAGATTAAGCGCCTGTGAATATTCACCCATGTTACATTCAAGCTTATCAGCTAATGTTTTTAATGAGTTTTTACCACCTTTAGAAGCAACAGTGAAATAACCATCTGTTCCTACTTTAATATCTTCTGTGACCTTGCCATCTGCGCCAAACTGCTCAGCTTTAAGGTCAGCGGCATCCATGACATAAGCCTTTTTTGCCACTGCTGTTCCTTCACTTCCAGTACTTTCAGCTGCAACAACAGCCGCTGGAACAGAAGGGAACATACCTACCAACATAAGTACTGCGCTAAACATAGCAAATACTCTGTTAAAAGTCTTCTTCTTCATAACTTCCTCCTGATATATATTTGATTCACATTTCCAAAAAACTGTACAATATAAACAATTCCTCAATTAAAACAATCAATTCTTTAAATAATTATTATAACATTACCAAAAAAACGCCTTTTCTTTTTTGTAATACTTTTATAATTATTTTTCTTTTACCCAATATTTTTTAGAAATATTTCACAAGTAAACGTATTATATATCATTTATTATAATAAAGCAACCTATTTTACATAAGTTTTGTAACATTTTTGTAACAAAAATGATTTTATTCACTTTCAAGTAGCTTATTGTATATATCCCTCTTAGATACTCCTCTGTCCTTAGCTGCTGCCTTCATAGCTTCCTTCTTATCCATCCCCTGGTCCATATACATCTGTACATGCTCCATCTCAGACATAGCCTTCCACTTATCCTGTTCCTCCTGCTTTATCGCATCACGGCTCTTACCTGCGATAACAAGAACAAACTCGCCTCTTGGCTCATTCACTTCATAATACTCACAGGCTCCATCAAGTGTTGTCACCATGCTGTTTTCATATCTTTTCGTAAGCTCCTTGCACACTGTTATTGCACGTTCACCACCAAGCACTGTGCTAAGCTCCTTAAGTGTCTTTAACAGCCTGTGAGGTGCTTCATATATAATCATTGTTCTTGTTTCTGACTCAAGCTCTGAAAGTATGTCTTTTCTCTCATTTTTGTCCGATGGAAGAAATGCTTCAAATGCAAATCTTCTTGTAGCCTGTCCTGACATTGTTAGTGCTGTTATACAAGCTGCTGCCCCGGGCACACTTGATACCTTTATACCTGCCTCAAGCGCCTGTCGTACAAGCTCCTCTCCAGGATCTGATATACCAGGTGTTCCTGCATCAGTTATAACGGCCACATTTTCACCCTTAAGCATTTTCTCAACTAGTGTTTTTGCCTTGTCATACTTGTTATACTCATGATAACTAGTCATTGGCGTATTTATTTCAAAATGATTAAGCAGCTTTATACTGTTTCTCGTATCCTCTGCTGCTATAACATCAACCTCTTTTAATATTCTTAACACCCTGAATGTTATATCCTCAAGATTTCCTATAGGTGTCGCACATAAATATAACTGTCCTATACCCTGGCTTATGCCTTTTTCCGATTCCAATATATCTTTATTATCCATACAAACACCCTTTCATATTATAGCTTACATTTAATAAGATTTCATTTAATAATCTTTCATTAATTTATAGCCTTCCAGATTATTCATATCCGAAATCATCCAGGATTCATTCTTTCATTCCATACATATCCAGAAGTTCTGCTGTATAACTTCCGTCTTTATTATATACAATAAGTGGTTCCTCCACTTTAAGCTGCGAATTTCCACCTTTAACTGCCTCTATAAGCACCATATTGGCAGGCTTATCCACATATGGATATACAAGTCTCATTCGTTTAGGCTCTAAGTGGTTGTTCTTCATAGATGTAAATATATCTACTAATCTTGATGGCCTGTGCACCATATACATATGCCCCTTAACCTTAAGACACTTAGATGCCTCTCTTACTACATCTTCAAGACTACATAAAAGCTCATGCCTTGCTATGGCCTTTGCACTTTCAGGATTAACTATTCCATGATTCTCATTCATATATGGTGGATTACTTGTCACAACATTAAAAGAAGCCCCACCAAATATACGTGAAGCTTCCTTAATATCACCCTTAACCATATTTACGTGATCAGAAAGGTTATTCATACTGACATTCCTAGCTGCAAGATTGAAGCTTATATCCTGTATCTCAAGTCCTGTATACATACCACCAGGATTCTTAGCCTGCATAAGTATAGGTATTATACCATTCCCTGTACCAAGATCCAGCACCTTATCATTCTTTCCTGCTTTTGCAAATGTAGACAATAAAACAGCATCCATACCAAAACAGAACACATCTGTATTCTGGATTAACTTAAGATTATCCCTGCATAAATCATCTATTCGTTCATTAGCATTAATCTTATATTCTGCATTAATACAAGCTTCTGCATTTATCTTAACATCAGTCATCATTGATATGGGCTTTTCCTTCCTTTCTCTCAAGCTCTTCAAGCTCTTTTAACTCTTTATCATCTATGTTCATTCTGTCGTTTTTTCTTTTAGGCTTAAATCGCAGCTCTGAAACAGGATATTCCCTTATTTCTTTTTCATCGCCATCAAGTGTTACTATAACTTTAACAAGCTGTCTTAATACATTGACACTTGACACCTCACCTTTAAGCTTCTCAGGAGTGGTTACATAATCTCCTACACTTGGAAGATGGCTGTTAAGCTCTTCATAAGTTTCCTGCTCATTCTTAAGGCAGCACATAAGTCGTCCACACACACCTGATATTTTAGATGGATTAAGTGAGAGATTCTGCTCCTTTGCCATCTTAATAGATACTGGTACGAACTCTGGCATATATGTTGCACAGCACAGTGGTCTTCCACATGAACCTATACCACCTAGAATCTTAGTTTCATCCCTTACACCTATCTGCCTTAACTCTATACGTGTCTTAAACACTGATGCAAGATCCTTAACAAGCTCCCTGAAATCTATTCTTCCATCTGCTGTAAAGTAAAACAATACTTTATTATTATCAAATGTATACTCAACCTTGATAAGCTTCATAGTAAGATTATGTTTTTTAATCTTTTCCAGACATATCTTATAGGCTTCCTTTTCTTTTTCCCTGTTCTTTGCTTCTCTTTCATCATCCTCCAGAGTAGCTATCCTTATAATCGCTTTGAGTGGCTGTACTACATCACTGTCTTCAACTTCTCTCTCTCCAAGTACAACAGAACCATACTCGACACCACGCGCTGTTTCAACTATAACGTGCTGGCCAACCTCAACACTATATTTGCCAGGTGCAAAGAAATATATCTTTCCCACCTGTCTGAATCTAACTCCAACAACCTTAGTCATTTTAATCTCCATTCTTGCGCTGCTTCTCAGCGCATCTCAAGTTTGTGCGTAAGCACAAATCTTGCGTGTGAAAAATCTTATTTTTCACACTATTCTCCTAACCTTTAGTCAGTTTATTTGCATTTGATGTGCGTTGAAACTTCCATAAAAAGCCACATCCATGACTTTTTATTTCATTTTCAATGTTGTCATTCTCATATTGTCATATCCAATATATATGACATATTATCTTATACCTACATAGCCTCTTTCATAGCCATAATAAGAAGCTCTATACATAAATCAAAGTTAACATTAGCTTTGAGCCTTATTCTCACCTTATCTATGGAATTAAGTATATCCTGAATGCCCTCATATGACATAATCTGTGCCTGTGACTTAATAAGCGATATTTCATCACTGAATATAAGATAATTCGTATCGTTTGTACTCTTAAACAATAACACATCCCTAAACCACATAGCCATAAGATCAAGATAATCATCTATTGTAAGCTTATAATTCGTTATGTCTTTAACTACAGACATAATCTCTGCTGATGACATCTCCTTAGCATTCTTTATAACATGCATGACATCCTGCTTAAGATGTGCAAACTCTGTACTTTCTACAATCGTTTTTGCACGTCCTATTTTTCCCTGTGCGAAATTCGCTGCAAACCTGCATTCATATTCTGATATATCATAATTGCTTTTAAGATATTCCTCTACAACACTATCCTTTATAGGTCTTAAATCAAGCATTACACATCTTGATAATATTGTCTGAAGGAATATATCTGCGTTGGTTGTAAGAAATATTACGATACCATAGACCGGTGGTTCTTCTATAGTCTTAAGAAGTGCATTCTGTGCTGCAACTGTGAGCTTTTCAGCCTCATCTATAATATATATCTTATATCTGCTTGAATATGGCTTAATCTGCATATCAGATATTATCTGGTCTCTTACATCATCAACACCAATACTTGTTGGTTTCTCATGCTTAACCCATATAATATCAGGCTGGCTGCCTGAATCTGCCTGTATGCAGGAATGACATTTATTACATGGATTAACTGTCTCTTCCATATTCTCACACTGCAGAGTCTTAGCAAATATTCCTGCTAACATCTTTTTTCCTGAACCAAGTCCGCCATTTATAATATATGCGTGTGATACTTTACCAAGCTTAATGGCACTCTGCATATGCTCTTTAATTGTTTCATATCCATAAATATCTGAAAAACTACTCATTTTGTTTATTCCTGCATCTTTCTACTTCTTTTTATATGACTATGCTGTGATATCAAGAAGAAGCCCCCTTATATCATCTATCCTTCCAACGATTTCAAGGTGATTCTTTTCTTCTTTAACAAGTTCACCTGCAAGTTCATCAAGATTCTTATCAACAAGCTTGACTATGCCATATACTCTGTGACGGCCTCTTCTGTCAAGAAAGTTCTCTCTTGAAAACTTATGCGAACGGTTAACTACCTCATTTAAAAAGCCTTTTACGAGTTCTCTGTACTTACGCATATCTTTAATATCCATATGCTTAGCAATCTTTTCTCCCTGCTCAGTAATCTCCTGCATCATATTACCAAGCTTTTCCTGAAGGTCTTTTTCTTCAATATTACTTATTAATGTAAACTTGAAACTATCATCTGAACTTGCTGTGCTTTTTACACTCTGTATCTGAGATGACGCTTTAATATCATTAACTTTAATATCCATAGCAAACTCCAATCATATAACATATTATCATAAATACAGCATTAAAACAATCTTGTCTTTATTTCCTCTTTTATATTATATATACATTCATCAATTGAGCCGTTATTACTGAATCTTTTAACAATACCGGCATTTCTTATATTTTCCTCTGAAAAATCAACGCTGTCAGCTAAAAATCTTCTGCACATTTCCTCGTAATGTGGAACATCCTGCTCCTGTTCTCTCTTAATAGCCCTCTGCAGTCTTAGTCCATCTTCTACTTCAATATATATCGGAAGCATACACTCTTTTCCAAAGTACTCCACGAATTTGTTATATGCCTCTATTGTTCCAATAACTATGTAACGCTTTCCACTTCCAGACTCTATCTGACCATCATCTGCTGTGAAATATTTCCACTCTCCGTATACAGTCTGATATTTTCTCATTTCAATGATTTTATTATTTTTCTCAAACTCGCAGACTTTGTTATCATCTACAAAATAATACTCAACCCCATCTGTTTCACCAGCTCTCATAGGGCGTGTTGTATACATGGTTATTGTACTTAACCCAAGTGTTTCATCCTCTATAAGTGCCTTAAATATATGATCCTTTCCACTGGAACTTTTTCCCATTATAAATGCTATTTCAGGCATACAAATGCTCCTTTACATCCCTCATTTTTTGTGTTTTTATCGTTGCGGCTATCCTTTAAATTATCTTCAAGTCCAACTACTTCAAGACCATTATCTATTGCTTTGCTTATTATATTGACGACATTTTCAGATATAATCTCACCAGGACAAAGAATTGGAATTCCAGGTGGATACACATATACCATCTTTGCACTTATTCTACCATACAAAGAGCTGTCATTCATCATAATTTTATCATATCCGTTTTTATCACCTTCATTTAAAGCTTTTGCTATACTCATTAAAGCTTCATTTTTAAAATCAGCTATATTTACTTTTATATCTGCTTTTTTTATTGATGAAGTATTATTAAATATATTGTAACGTTCAGCATAATTTTGATTATTATTGGCATTATACCTTCTATCTATTTCACACAATGCAGCGTAAAATCTGTCATAATACTCTGCAGAATCAAATATTGATGTCATGGCTATTGCATACTTTAATGACGACATTTCAAGCTGTATTCCATACTCATTTAATAATATACCGTATAGTTTTTTGGCATTATCACAGCCAATAACTATCTTTGATATATCATCTGAATCTATAAGCTTTATATTTTTAAGCTGACCTAATTTATTGCGTAATATTTTTAACTTTGATATATAATTTTCAAAAAGATATTCACCATCTTTTTCTATTATGCTCATGCATCTGTCTATTGATCCCATAAGTATATATGATGGACTGGTTGACTGATATATATTCCAGTATCTTTTCACCTTAGAAACATTTACATATCCATAGTTTATATGCATAACTGCCGTCTGTGTAAGCGAAGGAAGTGTCTTATGTACACTGTTTATAACTATATCTGCCCCCTGCTCAACTGCAGTCTGTGGAAATTCACAAGAAAACTTAAAATGTGCTCCATGAGCTTCATCAACTATAAGCGGTATATTATGTTCATGAAGATATGCTGCTATATTTTTAATGTCTGAAACGTTACCTTCATATGTCGGAGAAGTTATAACTACTGCCTTAATATCTTTGCCCATACTCTCATTCTTTTCCACAGTATCCTTTATTTCTCTTAAACTTATCCCCTTATAGTATCCATACTCGTCATCATATTGTGGATAAACATAATTCGCATCCAGCTCATTTAGGATAATTGCATTATAGACGGAAATGTGACAGTTTCTTGCTACTATTATACTGTCCCCTTTATCCGTAACTCCACATATTGCCGCCATGTTACCTGCCGTACTTCCATTAACTAAAAACAGACTCTCATCAGCTCCATATAATGCCGCTGTCTTTTCAAATGCTTTCTTTATCAATCCATCTGCATTATGCATGTTATCAAAGCCATCTATCTCAGTAATGTCTATGTCATATGGTGCTGGCATGTCATCCATATATCTTCCTATAAGTTCACTGTTTCGTTTAGCACCTGGCATATGCATAGGAACTATGTTTTCCTTGCTATATGCTTCTAATTTTCCAAGCATATCATCATATTGGTAAGCATTTTCATTATGAAGTTTCATTTTCAGTTCATTTTCTTCATATTGTTTATTTTCTTTATATTGTTTATTTTCTTCGTATATTTTCCACTCATTTATTTTTTCTTTAATATCTTTCATACTTATTTATTCCTTCCATAACATGCCTATATAAATACGATGAACTACCCATTGTCTAAAGCCAATGGACTTCCTGCTTCACGGACCTCTTGATTTACTATCTCCACAAGATTAAATATATAATTATAACAAAAAAAAGTAGATATTACGTACTGTAATACCTACAACATCTAGTGCCTAGAACCGGAATCGAACCAGTGACACGAGGATTTTCAGTCCTCTGCTCTACCGACTGAGCTATCTAGGCATATTGTGATCATCTGTTAATCATGGTGGTCATATTAACCTCATATCACTGACACAAGCAATAAACACTCTCTATCATCAAATACTTGAATATATTATCATACTTACACCATACTAGTCAACTGCATTTTTCAAGTTATTATCTTCTCTGTTATTATCTTCACGTTATTATCTTCGTTTTTAAGTTATTATCCTATAGTTATTGTCTGACTGTTTTTTATATGATGTCAGGGCAGCCCCTGACACCATTAATATAATCCTTAAGCTGTTTTAAGTGTTCATACCTAATCAGCTTATATTTCTCTTTTATTTTTCTTTTGTTTTCTTTTATTTCTCTTTATTCATATACTTTTCATACATATCAGGTCTGAACTGCTGCGTTCTTTCTAAGGATTTCTTGTGTCTCCACTCTTCTATCTTTCCATGGTGTCCTGAAAGGAGTACATCCGGCACCTTAAGCCCCTTATATTCTGCCGGTCTTGTATACTGTGGATACTCAAGCAGTCCATCCGAAAAGCTTTCTGTCTGTGCTGACTCTTCATTGTTTAACACACCCGGAACAAGACGTGATACAGAATCAATAACAACCATGGCTGGCAATTCTCCGCCTGTCAGGACATAATCACCTATAGAAACATAATCTGTTACTATAAGCTCTAATGCCCTTTCATCTATGCCCTCATAATGTCCACATAATATAACAAGTTCTTCTTCCTTTGCGAACTCTTCTGCCATACTCTGGTTGAATGTATGCCCCTGCGGAGTCATATATACCACTCTTGGTCTTTTTTTGCATTCTGCAGCAATACTTTCATATGCATCGCACACCGGTCCTGCCTGCATGACCATGCCGGCTCCACCGCCATATGGATAATCATCAACCTTCATATGCTTGTTCTTGGAAAAATCCCTTATATCAACTGCTTCTACACACAGAGCTCCTGATTCAATCGCTCTGCCTGTGATACTCGTATTTAGTCCATCCAGAATCATCTGTGGAAAAAGTGTCATTACATAGAATTTCATTATTTAGCCGCTCCTGCTAACTTATTCAGGAAAAATGGATAATAATTATGATTAAGATTATATCCACCTGTTGAATATTTTGTATTCAGATAACCTGAACCATCTTTAAATGAATCTGCTATATCTACAAACACAGCACCCATTGTTGTTGCATCTTCTGCAAGCTTCTTATTCGCATCATTTATGTCCGACTGTTTAATCTTAACTGATGATTTTGCTTCAAAGCTTTCTGTAACAGGAAGTAATGAAACAACATATATCTTTGCCGATGGAATATTTTCTTTAAGTGCTGCTACTAAGTTCTCTATTCTTTCTGCAACATCCGTTCCTGATCTTGTTCCATAGTTAAGGTCATTAAGTCCTACAAGCAGGAATATTTTGGATGGTGTTCTGTCTTTAACATCTGATATATAATTATGAGCCTTATCTGTTGTAAGATTATTATCTGACACGATATTGCCTGTACCAAGATATCCGTAATCCTGTATACCTTCTATAATCATATCTCCAAAAAGAACTGTGTCCGCATATAAATCATTTGTTGAATATTCTTCTTCATCCGCAGGATCTGTTATCTTTACAACACTTCCTTTAGAAGCCATAGCTGCTGTTGTCTGTGTTGTATTATCATTTACAGAAGCTGTTGTCTCCTGTGTACTGCCTGCTGTGGTCTGTATTTCTGTTTTATCTGCAGAAGCTGACATTGTTGTGCTGTTGTTATTCTTATTATCCGGTTTTCCACTGCCATCCGGTTTTCCAACACTGCATGCTCTTAATACTACTACTGCTGCTATTACTATAACTATAACCGACACAGCTCCGATTATTGGATTCTTATACTTATTCCATAATCTCATTTTACGGTTAAGCTGTATCTTCTTTCCATCATTATTATCTGCTGCCATATCTGACTCCATTTCTTAATTTCCTACCAGCGAAGTTTTCTTAACACTACTGCCGATGTTTTTCTTAATCCTATATCAAGCTTTCCATCCTTAAGCCTGTATCCCTGCCTGTCTATAGTATATCCACCATCAAATGTCACCATTATCTGTTCAACATCCTCATCCATGCCAAGTCCTGTTTCCCATACCGGAATCTTTACTCTTGTTTCATCTTCGCCGTTGTTAACAACCACAACAACTGCATCATTCATATTGAATCTTCCATATGCAATAACATTGTGTTCTGAACAAAGCTGCTTATACGAACCTGTTCTAAGCACTTCATTCTCCTTATGCATCTTTATAACATCCTTATGGAACTGAATAAGCTCCTTATCCTCATGTCCCCATGGATATGTTCTTCTATTATCAGGATCTGTGAATCCACATACACCTGCTTCGTCTCCATAGTATATTGTTGGTGCACCAGGCCAGGTCATCTGTATAACGACCGCCTCCATAAATACTGCTTTATTTACATTCTGGTTAGCTGCATCCGGTCCTAAATCTGCAACCCTTCCTACAACGTGATTAGTTCTTGTAAGGAATCTTGAATGATCATGATTTGACAGCTCATTCATGGATATGGCAAAGCTCTGTCCACCCATTCGTGCCATATTATGATGCATTGCACCAAAGAAATAAGCAGGATTGCCTAATGAATCCGGGCGCATTTCATCGCTATGCTTTTCCATTCCTGTAAGAAACCATGTCACTGGCTCCATGAATGCATCATAGTTCATGATTGTATCCCATTCGTCTCCCTGCAGCCAGTCATATGAATCTCCATAATTCTCAGCAAGGATTATAGCTTCTGGATTGGCTTCCTTAACAGCCTTTCTGAACTTTTTCCAGAATTCATGGTTATACTCGGGACTATATCCCAAATCTGCCGCCACGTCAAGTCTCCATCCGTCAACATTGTATGGTGCAGACACCCATTTCTTTCCAATGTTCAGAATATATTCTTCAAGTTTCTTTGAACCTTCATAATTAAGCTTAGGAAGTGTATCATGTCCCCACCAGCCGTCATATGAACCATTATCAGGCCACTGGTCACTGTAAAACTTAAAAAAGCTGTGATACGGGCTTTCAAAACGCTCATATGCTCCCGGCTCATACTGATCGAGGCTTCTGCTGT
>OHAF01002947.1_pt1 | contig 11844 bp, 10 predicted proteins | sample 1577041 | NCBI WGS metagenome assembly OHAF01 (sample SAMEA3541495, study PRJEB24748) | human gut metagenome | biome: human gut; feature: human-associated habitat; material: faeces | place: China | collected 2012
GAAGATAGTTGGCTGGAAACGGCCTGTGAAAATAGGTAGATGCCGGCTTCTCTTTAAGCCCTGCTCAGATTTGAGCAGGGCTTTTTTGTTTATGCAGAATGCCGGAAACGGAAAAGGACGGTAGAGGAAGGCGGCGGGCCGGACATGTCCGGCCCCTACAGGGATTTTTCGGAAAGCCTGTTACTGCTGCAAGCGGGTACAGCAGCCGGAGGGAGGAAACGATACGCCTGCAAGAGCGCCCAGCTTTACTTTTTTATTTATGCTGTTGACAAATCAAGAACTTTGCAGTATACTGGCAACTATTGTTGAGCAATCATGCAATGGTAGAAAGGGAAAGCAAAGTGAAAACGAAAGCAAACACGAAAAAGAAACTTCTAATCGCAGCAGGCGTAGTGGTCGTTGCGTTGGCTGCGGCGCTGATATTTATCAGTAATTATCTGGTCAATTATGCGATTGGCCGCAGCGGCAACGGTGGTGACCGAGAGGTGGCACTGGAGGTGGATGCACCGGCGGACAGTGTTGAGGCGGTCATGGAGGACAACCGCGCGGCATATAAAAGTAAGATCGATACTTTCACGAAGGAACACCCTGGCCAAGATGTGACCCTGACCGCGGACGACGGCCTGACCTTGCACGGCGTTTACTACGCCAATGCAGAGACCGCTGACACGCACCGTTGGGCCCTTGTACTGCACGGATACCGCAGTGACTACACAGGCGCGTTGCAGTTGGCAGCGCCCTATTATGAAGCTGGCTATCAGGTGATCGCACCCGACCTGCGGGCCTGCGGCGAGAGCGAGGGCGACTATGTAGGCATGGGGTGGCTGGACCGCGAGGACATACTGCGCTGGATCGATTTCATCCTTGCGGACGACCCGGAGGCAAAAATTGTTATCCACGGCATCTCAATGGGAGCGGCTACAACGATGATGACGGCAGGGGAGAGCACACCCGACAATGTGAAAGCCTTCGTGGAGGACTGCGGCTACACCAGTGTGTGGGATATTTTTTCCAGTGAGCTGCAGCTGCGGTTCGGGCTGCCGGAGTTCCCGATTTTGTATACGGCCAGCGGTATCGCCAGGCTGCGCGCAGGGTACAGCTTCACCGAGGCGAGCGCCCTTGCGCAGGTAGCGCGCTGCGAAAAGCCTATGCTGTTCATCCACGGCACGGCGGACGACTTCATCCCCTACGAGATGATGGATACACTGTACAATGCCAAGCCCGGCGACAACAAGGCCGAGCTGACCGCTGAGGGCGCGGGCCACGGTGAGGCCATGTACGCGCTGGGGGACAGCTACTGGGATACGGTGTTTGATTTTATTGCGCCTTATATGGCGTAATGCGTCGGATTCGATAGGAAAAAGCGGCACGGCGAAGGCTGTGCCGCTTTTGTGCTGCCTGGGCAGGATGCGGCGTACAATGCAGCAGGGGAGGGGTGAAAATGCAGTATACCGTTATCGAATTTTTCCAGTCGGAAACCGAGAAGGAGCGGCGGCGAAACCTTGAACGCCTTTTACAACAGCTGCAGCAGATAAACGGCCCAAAGGACGGCGGCACCGATGCCCCCGCGTAAGGGCTGGGCGGCGGTCTACTGCCGCCTGAGCAAGGAGGACGAGGAAAAGACCGCGCGCGAGTCCGAGAGCATCCGCAACCAGCGGGCGCTGCTGCTGGCCTGGGCTGCGGACCACGGCTACCGCATTTATAGGGTATACACCGACGAGGACTACTCCGGCATTGACCGTGCGCGGCCCGGCTTCAACGCGATGCTGGCCGACGCGCGGGCGGGCAAATTTGAGGTCATTCTGGCAAAAACGCAGTCGCGGTTCACCCGTGACATGGAGTTGGTAGAAAAATATCTGCACGGGCTGTTCCCAGAATGGGGCGTGCGGTTCATCGCGGTGCTGGACCATGTGGATACCTGCGACCCGGCAGGCAAAAAGGCACGCCAAATCAACGGACTGATCAATGAGTGGTACCTGGAGGATCTGTCTGGGAATGTGCGGGCTGTGCTGGACCACAAGCGGCGCAGCGGGAGCTACATTGCGAGCTTTGCGCTCTACGGCTACCGGAAGGACCCGCAGGATCACAGCCGTCTGCTCCCGGACGAACCCGCCGCGCAGGTCGTGCGGCAGATATTTGCGCTGTATTTGCAGGGAAACGGCGCGGGCAGGATCGCCCAGACCCTCAACGCGCAGGGTGTGCCGCCGCCGTCCGCCTACCGCGCGGTCAGTGCTGGCCAGCCGCGCCCCACGCCCGCGCCGCTGTGGTGCAAGGCAACGGTGCGGCGCATTCTGTCCACGCAGACCTACGCGGGCGATCTGGAGCAGGGCCGTGTGCGCAAGCTGAATTACAAGTCCCGCAGAGTCATCCGCCTGCCGCGGGAGGATTGGATCATCGTACCCGGCACCCACGTGCCGCTTATCAGCCGGGCGGATTTTGCAGCGGTGCAGGCGCGGCTGGCGGCGCATGGCGGACAGACAGCGGCAGCGCACCACCCGTTGGCCGGGCTTGTCCGGTGTGGTGCCTGCGGAGGCAAGATGGAGCTGACCGGCGCGGCGGCGCGGCGGTACTTCCGCTGCCGCACGGCACGCCGGAGCAAGACCGCCTGCCCGGGCCAGCCCTACTGGCCGCTGTGCGACGCCGAGGCGCTTGTCGAAAAGCAGTTGTCCCGCTATGCCGCTGCGCCGGGGCAGCTGACGCAGGACCAGGCCGCGGCCCTGCTGCAAAGCATTACCGTTTACCCGCCGCAGGACGACACACGCCGTATAGAGCTGCGGTGGAGCTTTTAAATAGAAGTGCGCCGTGTGCCGGGTGCGCTATCCCAGGTAGGGTAGACCTCACTCGACGCGACGTTGGCGATATAGGACTGGAAGCTGACCGTTACGTTGCGGACGTTGGCCGACGGCTTGCCCAGGTGTACTGTGATCTTCTTCGGCACAACGATGCGGGACAGTACGCTGCCGGGCAGCAGTTCCTCCGGCGCAGGGCCGCTGCCGCCGTTCCCGGCAAAAAGGGTGTGCGGCGGGATCGTGACGATGTCGGTCTCGACCTCCCCCGTGCGGCTGACGGCGGAAGCGGGGGCCGCTCCTGCGGGCAGCAGGTTCAGCCGCGCCACGGTCTGCTGGGCGTCAAAGACCTGCACACCGTTCAGCACAAGGGGCTGCCAGCCGTCCAATGCAGCTTCAATGCGGTAGAGTGCGTAGGGCTGCACCGTTGTGTTGGCGGCGTCCAGACTGTAGGCGGCATCGGGGGCGGGCAGGTCGGCGGCTTCGGCAAAGCCGTCCGCATCGGTGACGAGCCGGGCGCGGACGCTGCCGCCTGCATCCGTTACGGTCAGGGTCACGCCGGGCAGCGGCGCGGCCTGCCCGGCAGCAGAGGTATAGATCAGTATACTGCCTTTGGACATATAAAAACACCTCCTGCCCCACGCTATGCAAACGCGCATAACTGTGTTACAATGGAGGCAGGAGGAGCGATTATGGTATATCTTTCCGGGTTCCGGTTCCCAGACCGGGCACAAGAAGCAAACTACATGGCGTTCAGCCCGCGCGCGAGGCAGACCTGTTATGACTCGTACTATCCGTTTGGATTGTTCGAGGGCCGCACGCTGCCCGAGCTGGATTTTCTTGAGATCACGATTCTGTACGGCGGCAATGGCAGCGGCAAGACGACCTTATTAAATGTAATGGCCGATGCCCTGCGGCTTTACCGCCGCGCAGAGTATAATCGCACGCCTTTTTTTGACGATTATGCGCGCCTGTGTGAGCCGCGCACTATGCGCCCTATACCCACGGGCAGCATGATTTTGACAAGTGACGATGTGTTTGATTATATGCTCGATCTGCGGGCGCTGAACGATGGCGTGGATATGCGGCGTGAGCAGATGTTTGCGGATTACAACGACCTTCGGCGGGAAAAGTTTCAGATGCACGGCATGAAGGACTATGACCGGCTCAAGCAGGTGAGCGCCGCGCGGCGATACAGCCAGTCCCAGATGGCGCACCGCACATTGCCTGCCAATGTGCGCACCCGCTCCAATGGAGAGAGCGCATTGGCCGTGTTCAGCGAGCGCATTCGTGAGGACGCACTGTATTTGCTGGATGAGCCTGAAAACAGTCTTTCACCCGAGCGGCAGCTGGAGCTCGCACGGTTTTTGCATGATTCGGCGCGGTTTTACAACTGCCAATTTATCATGGCGACACACTCGCCGTTTTTACTGGCCATGCCGGGGGCGCGGATTTACGATTTGGACAGTGAGCCTATCGCAACAAAGCGTTGGACGGAACTGGAAAACGTGCGGGCAACGTGGGAATTTTTCCAGAGCCACAAAGATGAATTTAAATAAAAAATCGCCCGCAGGCGTGGTGCTGAACCATACCTGCGGGCGGTGGTGTTTATTTTAAGCAGCAGCTGAAAAATCAAGCCTTGTTGGCAGAGCCGAACAGCTCGATCTTCTCGCGGACGGTAGCCTTGATGGCCTCGGCGCCGGGAGCGAGCAGCTTGCGGGGGTCAAAGCCCTTGCCCTCGAGATCCTTGCCGGCCTCGATGTACTTGCGGGTAGCATCGGCAAAGCTCAGCTGGCACTCGGTATTGACGTTGATCTTGGAGACGCCCAGGGAGATGGCCTTCTTGATCATCTCGTCAGGGATACCCGTGCCGCCGTGCAGGACCAGAGGAATGTTGTCGGTGGCGTTGTGGATCTTGTCCAGCGCGACAAAGTCCAGGCCCTTCCAGTTGGCGGGGTACTTGCCATGGATGTTGCCGATGCCGGCAGCCAGGAAGTCGATGCCCAGAGCGGCGATCTTGGCGCACTCAGCGGGGTCAGCGACCTCGCCCATGCCGATGACGCCGTCCTCCTCGCCGCCGATGGAGCCGACCTCGGCCTCAATGGACAGACCGTGGTCATGGGCCAGGGCGACCAGCTCGGTGGTCTTGGCGACGTTCTCGTCGATGGAGTAGTGGCTGCCATCGAACATGATGGAGGTGAAGCCGGCGGCAACGCAGGCCTTGGCACCCTCATAGGTGCCGTGATCCAGATGCAGGGCAACGGGAACGGTGATGCCCAGGCTCTCGTCCATGGCCTTGACCATGGCAGCCACGGTCTTGAAGCCCGTCATATATTTGCCTGCGCCCTCAGAGACACCGAGGATGACAGGGGAGTTCATCTCCTGCGCAGTGAGCAGGATGCTCTTGGTCCACTCCAGGTTGTTGATGTTGAACTGACCGACTGCATAGTGGCCATCGCGCGCTTTCAGCAGCATATTGGTAGCATTTACCAGCATAGTTCATACCTCCACGTAAAACGTTATCAGTGGTTGACGTACCGAGGTCCGGTGCGCCATCAAGCTTATTATAACCCGACTTTGACAAAAAATCAACAGGTTTTTTCGCTGCGGAGGATGTACTTTTGTCACCAGGGGGCAAAACCTGCGGAATTTGTGGCAAATTTGTAAATTCTGTCAGGGAACAGGGCGGATAAGCAGCCAAAATCGGCATTATTCCAGATTGACAGCGCGATTTATCCGGGCTGTTATGTGGAAAATTTCTCCACAACGGCTGTTGAAAACTCTGTGGAAACGGTGGAAAAGCCCATCACAAAGCAGGTTTTACACACTTTCCACAGAGTTTTCAACAGGTGGAAAAGCGGTGCGACCTCTACGCTTTGTATAAACAGCGCTGCTTCGACAAGGTGCAAAAGACATTTGCACTTTTGGCGCATTTTGCCCGGCAAACTTGTAAAATTGCCGCCGCATGCGCCCAAAAGCTGTAAAAAAAGATGACAAATGCCCCTGTCTTGTGTTATACTGTTATCTGATTATAAAGCATAGTCGGTTACTGTCGGCTTATGGCCGATTTTACAAGCCAGATGGAGGATGCTATGGAAAGATTCGCCCGCGAGCAGGCGCCTGAGCGCGCCGAGCGCACCGATACCCTTGTGTGGGGCAAGAATGCCGTGACAGAGCTGCTCAAGAGCGGCGGCGCGGTGGATACGGTCTACCTGACGGACACGATGCCCCAGGCCGTGGCGGGCTACTACACAGCCCTGGCCAAGGAGAGCGGCGCGGTGGTCAAGCGGGTGCCGGGCAATAAGCTGCAGAAAATGTGCGGCACGCCGGACCACCAGGGGGTGGCCGCCCGCGCCGCCGAGGTCGAGTACGCCGCGCTGGACGATCTGTTCCGCGCCGCCGAGGCCAGGGGCGAGCAGCCCTTTCTGGTGCTGTGCGACGGCGTCGAGGACCCGCACAATCTGGGGGCCATCGTGCGCTCCGCCTACCTGTGCGGTGCGCACGGCGTGGTCATCCCCAAGCGCGGCGGCGTCGGCGTGACCGGCACGGTCATGAAGGCCAGCGCCGGTGCTGCGGCCCGTCTGCCCATTGCCCGCGTGTCCAACCTGGCCCAGGCTATCCGCACGATCAAGGAGCACAATATCTTCGTCTACTGCGCGGACCTCGGCGGTGCCCCGCTGGCAAAAACGGACCTCTCCGGCCCGGTGGCGCTGGTCCTGGGCAGTGAGGGCGGCGGCCCCGGTGCGCTGACCCGCAAGCTGTGTGACGCTGCCGTCACGCTGGAGATGGCCCCCGGCCAGGCTACCGGCGTTGACAGCTACAACGTCAGCGTTGCGGCGGGCATCCTGTGCTATGATGTCATGCGCCGCCGTCTTGCAAAGAAGTAAATTCCACCTGGCCCCCGGAGAGCGGGGCAGGAAAGCCGTCCTTTTACTAAAGAGGAATCAACATGCCAAGCAAACGTACCAATGATTCGGTTGACCGGATCCTGGAAGAACTGAATATGGAGCAGGCGCAGGCCGGTCTGCGGGACAGCGTCACCGACCACCAGGTCGATGAGATCCTGCGCAGCGTCGGCATTTTATCGCTGCCTGACGAGCCGCTGCCCGAGGACAAACTCTCCTTCCCGGAGGGAGACGCGCTGGACGACCTGCTGCAAAAGCCGGTGTCGCAGCCTGCGTCCGCCCCGGCACAGCCGCGCCCGTATACCCCGGTGCAGCAGCCTGACCCGCAGCCGGTGCAGCCCGACGTGCGGACGACCCGCCCGCCGGAGCAGCCGCTGCCGACGGTGGACAAGACCGGCACGCAGACCTTCAGCGGGGACACCACCGGCACCGGCATCATCAAGGGCTTTCTCGGTAAGATGGCCCCCGGCGGCGATGCTGAGTCGCTGGACCAGGGCAAGAACGAGTTCAAGCGATTCTTCAGAACCTCGGTGGCCGTCGTGCCCGATGAAAACGGACGCCTGCACGAGCCCGGCAAGAAGAAACGCAGCCTGTTCGGCTTAAAGCACGCCGAGGATACGGGTGCCTTTGAGCCTATCAACGTCACGATGGGCGGCGGCAGAGCCGTCGGGCAGGAGAAGCCCGAGGAGGAGTACTACCCCGATGCCGAGCTTGAGCCGACCCCGGCCCAGCCCGCCCGCTCTGCGAAAAAGCACGGCTTCTTCGGCAACCTGTTTGACCGCGAGGAGGAGACCGAGGAGCTGATGATCCCCGAGGAGCGCGCCGAGGAGCCTTCCCCGTACCGCCCGGGAGCTGCCGTGCCTCCGCAGCAGCCTGTGCAGACGCCCTCTGCGGCAGCTGTGCCTGTGCAGCCGGAGCCGCCCGTGCCGCCTGCACAGGAGGAAACCTCCACGCAGGAGGTCTGGCGCAGCAAGTACACCCGCCCGGCCCGCCGCGCCGCGGAGGAGAGCGGCCATACCGTGGAGATCATCCAGGGCACGGTGGGCTATGCCAAAAACCACCCGTCCGCGCCGTCGCCCTCCGGCATGACCGGCACGATCTACCGCAAAAAGAAGAACACCGTGGAGTTCACCCCCGGCCAGAAGATTCAGAAGGCCCCGCCGCCGCAGCCTGTGCCGCAGCGCAGCGGGGAGCCTGTGGGCGAGCCCATCGAGACGCCCCGCGGCCAGACGTCCACCGGCTACACGATGCAGATCGGCGGGCTGGACGCCGTCCCCGTGGACAGCACGCAGGACTTTATGGCCGCCTACAACGCCGTGCGCCCGCAGCGCCGCCCGGCTCCCGCGCCGGTGCAGCCCGCTGCGCCCGTGCAGACGCCCCCCGCGGCGGATGCCTATGACGAGTCGGCTGCCGTTGATGAGCCCTCCTGGGCGAAGCACGACGGCACCGGCCAGTGGCCCGTGCCCCGCCAGTGGGACGACGTGGACACGCTGGTCAATACGCTGACCGGGAACATCCACCTGACGCCGACGGCCCCGGAGCATTCCGGCTATACCCAAAACAGTGCCTCCGGGACGGCCCCGTCCGCCCCGGCGCACAGCGGCTTTACGCAGCGCATCGATATGCCCGCCGCACCTGCGCCCGGCAGTCCGGCCAACGCGGGCAGTCAGGCCCCCGCGCCTGCCCACACCGGCTTTACCCAAAGGCTGGACCCGGCCCCGGCGCAGCCCGCCCACAGCGGCTACACCCAGAACCTGAACCAACAGGCATCCGCCGCGCCGGATACGGCCTCCTTTGTCAACGGCATCGCCGCGGCCATCAACACGCAGCAGCCGGCAGGGGACACGCGCGATTATGACAGCGCTGCGGCGCGGCTGACGGACTCGCTGGCGGATGATCCTGCAGCCACCCGCACCCGCGCCCGCATCCCGACGGCGGCAGAGGTCAAAAAGGCCGCTGCCCGCCTGACGGGCCGCGCCGACGACGAGACTGAGGACAACGCCGCCTCCCCGTTTGACACAGCGGAGATCCCCGTGCCCCACAGCCGCGAGTATGAGCGTGCCGAGGACGCCCCGGCGATCCGCGCTCTGCTGGCGAAAAAGCGTGCCCGGGCAGGCATTGCCTGCATCGTCTCGGGTGCGATGTCTCTTGTCATGATCGTGCTGGCACTGCTGCCGGTGCGCCCAGCCGCCCTGAACGACCCCATGGTCTACCCGTCGGCGCTGCTCGTGCTGCTGCTGGTCAGCTGCGCCGTCAACTGGCGGACTTTTCTGGACGGCTTCAGGGGACTGGGCAAGACCCCCTCGCCGGACAGTCTTTCGATTTTACCGGCGCTGGGTGCTGCGGTGCAGTGCCTGGCCGTTCTGGCCACCGGCGGTTACACCGACGGCACGCTGATGCTGGCCGGTCCGGCAGCGCTGATGCTCTGCATGAACGCGGCGGGCCACGCCCTGAACGCGGCCACGGTCTGCGATGCCTTTGAGAGTGTCAGCGGGCAGGATGGCTACGCCGTTGCCTACCGCCTGAAGGACGCCGGAGCCCTGCGTGCGATCTCGCAGGGCCTGTCCGAGCCGCATCCCTGCGTGCTCGTCACCCGCCCAACCCAGATCTTCCGCAGCTTTCTGACCAACAGTGCCGCCCACGGCACCAGCGATAAGAACCAGCAGCAGTTTGTCTGGCTGCTGGGCGGCTGCGGTCTGGCGGCCTTTCTGTTCACGCTTATCACGTCCAAAAGCGCAGCCACGGCGGCCACGGCCATGACCAGCCTGTTCTGCCTGGCCGCGCCGCTGGCCGGTACGCTGATGTCGGCGGTGCCGGCCCGCATGATGCAGCAGCGCGCCTACAAGGTCGGCGCGGTCATCCCCGGCTGGCGGGACATCCGTCAGCTGGGCCGCATCAATGTTGTGCAGGCCACGTCGCGCCAGCTCTTTCCGGAGGGGTGCGTCACGCTGCGGGACATCCATCCCGTCAAGATGGAGCACATTGACACCGCCATTGTCTATGCGGCCTCGATGCTGGCCGATACGGACTCGACGCTGAACAAGCTCTTTACCGGCATGGTCGCCAGCAAGAGCCTGCTGGAAAAGGTCACGGATCGCCAGGCTGTGCCCGGCAAGGGCTATATGGGCTGGATCCGCAAGGAGCGCGTGATCCTGGGCAACCGCGCCATGATGATGGACTACGGCATCAAGGTGCCCAGCCAGGAGTATGAGCAGCACTACACGCTGAACCAGCGCCGCATCGTGTATATGGCGGTGGCGGGCAAGCTGTACGCCATGTTCCGTATTGCGTACCAGAGCGACCCCAAGATCGCCGCGGATCTGGAGCTCGTGCACCGCACGGGGATGTACCTTGTTGTGGACTGCGACGACTTCAACTGTGATGTCCGGCTGCTGGAGACTGCCTACGGCCTGCCCACCGGCTCGGTCAAGGTGCTGTCCGGCGCCGAGCACGAGGCTGTTGCCCCGGCGGTGGCCTGGCTGCCCGAGAGTGAGGGCAGTATGCTGCATCTGGGCAGCTTCCGCAGTCTGGTCGGCGGCCTGGTCGCTGCCGCAGGGGCCGCCCAGGGCGAGAAGTACGCCTCCTACGCGCTGACCCTCTCGGTGCTGGCCAGCACCGCGGTGGGTGTGCTGATGACGCTGACCGGCGGCATTGTCGCGCTGCCCCTGATCGGCATTGTGCTGTATCAGGCCGCTTGGCTGGTCATTACGCTGTTCTTCCCGCTGATGCAGCGTTAAGGCAGCACAGAATGATGTTAGGAAAGGGGATCCCCAATGTACCGTGCACGCGAAAAACAGATGTCGATCTACGACTATCTGCCGCCCTACCACGGCGAGCTGTGCAACGCCAACCGCTGGGTGCGGCTGGCTGCCGCCATCGACTGGGATGGCTTTGAAAAAGCCTACAGTGCGCTGTTTGCCCCCGGCGGCAAGGTGGCGCTGCCCGCCCGCGTGGCGCTGGGCTGCCGGATCATCCAGCTGCACTATGCGGCGTCGGACCGCGAGGTCGTGGCGCTGGTGCAGGAAAGCCCCTACCTGCAATATTTTTTGGGGTTCGAGAGCTTCACCGACGCGGTGCCGTTCTCGTCCCGCACGGTGGCGCGGTTCCGCGCCCGCATTCCGGATAAGGCTGTGCGCCCGGCGGTCCGCCTGCTGCGCAGCTTTCAGTGACCCATTTATATAGAGAGGTATTCATGGAATTGTTTTTAGACGCACTTCTGGACGCATTGATCGACGGCGTGAAAATGCTGCCGTTTTTGTATCTGGCCTACCTGCTGATCGAGTGGCTCGAACGCCATCACGGTGAGAGCATCGAGGGGGCCCTTGCAGGCGGCGGGCGCTGGGGGTTCATCCCCGGTGCGCTGCTGGGCTGTGTGCCGCAGTGCGGCTTCAGTGCGGTGGCCTCCAACCTGTACGCAAGCCGAGTCATCACGCCCGGTACGCTGCTGGCGGTGTTCATCGCGACCAGCGACGAGGCCATCCCGCTGCTGGCGGCGGAGCCGTCCCAGTGGATCACGCTTGTGCTGCTGCTGGCCTGCAAGGTGGCGTTTGCCATCGTGGGCGGCTGGCCGTGATCATGGCCTGCGCCGCCATGGTTCTTTTCCTGGACAACTGGATCATCCCTCTGATCTTTCTGGCCAGCATCGGCATGGCTATCCTGCTGAACATGGGCACAAACTATTTTCTCGGGGAGATCTCCTATCTGACAAAGGCTCTGTCCGCGGTGCTGCAGCTGGCTGTCACGATGGACTATTCGATTTTCCTCTGGCACAGCTACGAAGAACAGAAGAGTATGTATGAGGATAACAAGGAAGCCATGGCTGTAGCCATCAACAACACTCTGACCTCCGTGGTCGGAAGTTCCATCACCACGGTAGCCGGATTTATCGCTCTGTGCTTTATGAGCTATACCTTAGGTCTGGATCTTGGTATTGTCATGGCCAAGGGTGTCATCCTGGGTGTCATCGGTTGTGTCACAACGCTTCCTTCCATGATCCTGGTACTGGATAAGTTATTACAGAAGACCAGTCACAAATCCCTGCTGCCGGATATGGGAAAAGTTGCTTCAGGTATCACCAAAGTATTCCCGGTATTACTGATCCTGTTCCTGGAGCTGGGACTTCCTTCTTATCTGTCTTATAAGGCAACCAACAA
>OHAF01002954.1_pt1 | contig 11812 bp, 7 predicted proteins | sample 1577041 | NCBI WGS metagenome assembly OHAF01 (sample SAMEA3541495, study PRJEB24748) | human gut metagenome | biome: human gut; feature: human-associated habitat; material: faeces | place: China | collected 2012
TCCCACTCGAGCTGAACACTATGCCGGGCTTCGCAGGCTCGTCGGCTTACTATCTGCGCTATATGGATCCGCACAACGACACATGCCTCGTGGGCAAGGATGCCGACAGCTACTGGCAGAACGTAGACCTCTACGTAGGAGGTTGCGAGCACGCTACGGGTCACCTCATCTACTCGCGCTTCTGGAACAAGTTCCTCTTCGACCTCGGCGTGTCGTGCAAGGAGGAGCCGTATCAGAAACTCGTCAACCAGGGCATGATTCAGGGTCGCTCCAACTTCGTGTACAGAATAAACCGCACAGCCCCCTCTAACTCCCCCCAGGGGGAGGACGGAGTTATCTCTACATCTAACGGCTCCCTCTCCTCGGAGAGGGCGGGGGGAGAGGCTGCTCCCGTCTTCGTATCGTACAACCTGCGCAAGGACTACGACGTGACACCGATACACGTAGACGTGAACATCGTGAGTGCCGAGGTGCTCGACATCGAGGCGTTCAAGGCATGGCGACCGGAGTATGCTAACGCCGAGTTCGTGCTCGAGGACGGCAAGTACATCTGCGGCTGGGCTGTAGAGAAGATGTCGAAGTCGATGTTCAACGTCGTCAACCCCGACATGATCGTAGAGAAGTACGGCGCCGACACGCTGCGCCTGTACGAGATGTTCCTCGGTCCGGTAGAGGCAAGCAAGCCTTGGGACACCAACGGCATCGACGGCTGCTTCCGCTTCCTCAAGAAGTTCTGGGCACTGTTCTACGAGAACCGCACCGACGAGTTCCTGCCGATAGACGCAGAGCCTACAGCCGACAACCTCAAGAGCCTGCACAAGCTCATCAAGAAGGTGACAGAGGACATTGAGAACTTCTCTTACAACACCTCTATATCGGCATTTATGATTGCCGTGGGCGAGCTGGCACAGCAGAAGTGCCGCGCAAAGCAGGTGCTCGAGCAGCTCGTAGTGCTCATCGCGCCGTTCGCTCCGCACATAGCCGAGGAACTGTGGCACGCCCTTGGCAACGAGTCGACCGTATGCGATGCAGCATGGCCTGTGTTCAACCCGCAGTATCTCGTGGAGAGCGAGGTACAGCTCACAGTGTCGTTCAACGGCAAGGCACGCTTCCAGAAGAAGTTCGCAGCCGACGCCACCAACGACGAGATTCAGGCTGCAGTGCTCGCCGACGAGCAGAGTGCGAAATACCTCGACGGCAAACAAGTTGTTAAGGTGATTGTCGTACCTAAGAAGATCGTGAATGTCGTTATAAAGTAATACGGACGACTCCTTTTTCTTATATACATTAAAATAATAATGTAATAACTGTAACTCCTATGATGATCGACCGCAAAATTATCTGGCAAGAAGCGAAGGACTATTTTAACATCACTCTCGGGTTAATGTTATACACCTTCGGGTTCACCGTATTCCTGCTGCCTTACGAAATCGTAACCGGAGGCATCGCAGGTATCGGAGCCATCGTATTCTATGCCACAAAATTTCCAGTTCAATGGACATTTTTCATAATTAATGCCGTGCTCATCGTGGCAGCACTGAAGGAGCTTGGAATAAAATTCCTTGCCAAAACCATCTATGCCACGATAGTCATAACCGTGATGCTCGACCTGGCGCAGAAGATAGTGGAGATGCCCGACGGCACCTTCTACAAGCTTATGGGCGAGGGCAACGACTTCATGTCGCTCATCATAGGATGTATGCTCACCGGCACGTCACTGGCAATAGTGTTCTTGAACAACGGCAGCACGGGTGGAACAGACATCATCGCTGCCGTAGTGAACAAACACTATAATGTATCGCTCGGCAAGGGTCTCATCATGGTCGACCTCGTCATCATCGGTAGTTGTCTCGCCATCGACTCTTTCGGTCCGTTCCCACAACGCTGTCAGATGGTAGTGTTCGGTCTGTGCACGATGGTCATCGAATGTACCATGCTCGACTACGTGATGAGCGTGCAACGGCAATCGGTGCAGTTCTTCATATTCTCGCATAAGTACAACGAGATAGCAAGTGCCATAACGAAGAAGACCGACCACACGCTGACCATTCTCGACGGTCACGGCTGGTACACGGGCAAGGAGATGAAGGTGATCTGTCTACTCGCCAAGAAGAGCGAGTCGGTGCTCATCTTCCGCCTCATCAAGATGATTGACCCGCGCGCCTTCGTGTCGCAGAGCAGCGTCATCGGCGTGTACGGCGAGGGATTCGACCAGATAAAGGTTAAGGTAAAGAAAGAAAAGGCAAAAGAACATGAACAAATCACAACAAGCCCCGAAGAATAAGGCTATCGTCTTCGCCACCAACAACAAGCACAAGCTCTCGGAGATACGCGCCATACTCGGCGACCGCTTCGAAGTGCTCTCGCTCGAAGACATCAACTGCCACGCAGACATACCCGAGACAGCCAACACGCTTGAGGGTAATGCCATACAGAAGGCACGCTACGTAGTGGACAACTACGGTTACGACTGCTTCGCCGACGACACGGGACTCGAAGTGCCGGAGCTTGGAGGCGAGCCGGGCGTGCGCTCCGCACGCTACGCTGAGGGCACCGACCACAACTCGGAAGCCAACATGCAGAAACTGCTCGCACGCTTGGGCGACAGCAACGACCGCCGTGCGCAGTTCCGCACCGTGATAGCTCTCGCACGCCGCAACGACGTAGCCGACTACACGCTCTTCGAGGGCATCGTACACGGCACCATATCGCGCGAGAAGCAGGGCACAGAGGGCTTCGGCTACGACCCCATCTTCGTGCCGGAGGGCTACAACGAGTCGTTCGCACAGCTCGGCATGGACATCAAGAACGGCATATCGCACCGCGCACGCGCCGTTGCAAAACTCGCAGAATACCTCAAGTAATTTCTACTGACACAACAGCTTGGTTGGTGAGCGGTCTCCGCTGCACAAACCAAGCTGTTATACTATTACCTCGATTGATGCTATCCACAGAGAAGAGTCTCACACTGATAGCACATAACCTTTTTAGCGTTACATTTGTAACAAACAACACAAAAATACCATACTATTTGATATTTATATCAGAAATTTACTTTACATATCTAAAAAATAGTATATTTGCAAAAAATTGATTTAAAAATCAGATATACTATAATAAAAACACTAAAAATTCAATAACATGAAACAGCTCTATTCCTTTAAGACATGGCATTCATTGATTTCAATGCTATTCGTAATGATGTGCTGCCTACCTGAGACGGTTGCAGCGCAAGTCAGTTTCAGTGACGACTTCAACTATCCGGCAGGCAACCTTCACGAGCAAGGAGGCTGGGTGCGCTATGGCAAGAATGCTGAAGACCCCATCCAGGTGCTCGACAAGCAACTCACATACGCCGGCTACAACGACAACGCACCGGCTAAGTGTGTGAAGATAGGATCTGCAAAGCAGGGCGAGGACCTCATGGTGAAGTTCACCGACAACGCCGACGGCGTGAAGAGCGGCAACCTCTACTTCTCTGCCCTCATCAACGTGGAGGCTCAACCGAAGGGCAACGTTTATGTTATGTCGTTCGTGCCAAGAACGAAGGCATCAGAGATAGCCGGAGGTATTGCGCCTACCGAGCTGGGACGACTGTACATTGGCGAAGGCGACAACACCGACGAGGTGAAGGTGGGCATAGAGCGCGGAGCAAACAACCCTGTGTTCGCAACCGCTCCGCTGAAGCTCAACCAGACCTATCTCGTTGTGCTGCGATACGAGATAAACGCAGCCAACCCGAGACAGGATAACATCTATCTGTACGTAAACCCTACCGACTTCAAGCAGGAGCCTAAGCTGGACAAGGCAAGTGCCGTCATCGACGGCGTGAACAAGACCGGCAGCGGACTGGGCAGCTATGGTCTGCAGGGCCTCGAACTGCGTCAGGGAACAACCTCCTCTGTCACTTCGCCGGAGATGTACGTGGCTTCGGTGCGCGTCTCAGACACATACGCCGGACTGTTCGGTGAGACTGGTGTTGACACTACACCGAAGCTGGGCGTCTCGAAAAAGACTTTCGTGCTGGGCGAGGTGTACAGTGGCGACACACACGAGGAGACGGTAAAGGTGACGGGCGAGAACCTCACGGGCGACATCACCGTAGAGTCGTCTTCGGAGGCTGTGAGCGTAGAGCCTGCCACTATCGCGGCTGACGACGCGATGAGCGCCGGTGGTGCCGAACTGAAGATAAAGGTGACATATACCGACGGCGAGCAGCACGCCACTCTGATACTCAAGAGCGAGGGAGCGGAGGATGTGCAGATAAAACTCTCGTGGACGGGCAACTCTATTCCGGAGATAGCCTCTATCAAGGCACTTTACAGTGAAGACCCCGAGGCAGGAATGACGTACAAATATACGGGCGAGGCTACGGTTACGTTCGTAGACCGTGGCGGAAGCCGACCGGTGTTCTACCTGCAGGACGAGACGGCTGCTATAGCTCTGAGCGACGACTACGAGATGCTCACCAAGACCGACTACGAGGTGGGCGACAAGATAACGGGCACCATACTCGGTGTGCAGAGCGCATTCGGCACGACCAGCGCTATGGCTCTCGGTGCTGACCTCGGCACAGTAGTGTCAAAGGGCAATGCCGTGACCCCGGTAGAGGCAACACTCGCACAGCTGAAAGCCAACCCGACAAGTTACATACAGCAGCTCGTGAAGGTGAAGAATCTGAAGTTCAAGGACGTGGCAGAAGGTGCTGTCTTCGCTGAAGGCATGGCACAACCGGTAGTAACGGACGGTGCTGAGGAGGCGAAGGTGCGCATCTTCAAGGGCACAACGCTCATCGGCAAGAGCATTCCTGCAGCCGACATCACACTCACCGGTCTGTTCACATCGAGCAAGACACTCATCATCGGTCCGCGCGGCATAGAGGACATCGCCGAGCAGCAGCCGGTAGGAGAGCCAGCCATAACAATCAGCCCTGAGAAGATAGAGCAGACTGCAGGCAAGCTGGGACAGACCGTGGAGGTGGCTACGCTGCACGTGTCGGCGAAGAACATGACCCAGCCTACCTTCTTCGAGTTGGCAGGTAAGAACGCTGACCAGTTCGCGCTCTCAAAGACAAAGATAGAGAAGGGATCTACAGAGACCGACATTGTCATCACGTACACGCCGACAGAGGTGGCTGTACACAGAGCATACGTACTCGTTACCTGCCCAAGCATAGAGGACTACGACAAGTCTATCGCCTTCAGCGCATACGCCATCGACGAGCAGAACCCGCCGACGATAACACTCAACCCGCAGAAGCTGGAGAAGTTCGAAGCGAAGATTAACGAAAAGAGCGAGCAGACCATAGAGGTGACAACGGCAAACATGCCAGACTACACCTACGTAAAGGTGAAGGATGCAGGAGCGTTCGTGCTCAACAACACCATGCTCATACGCAACATGAAGAACACGCTGAAGGTGACGTTCCAGCCTAAGAAGGAGGGCACATACTCTACAGCACTCGTCTTCTCAGCACTCGGAATGGAGGATGTAGAGGTTGCCATAGAAGGCGTTGCCACCAGCGAAACGCCCGAAGAACAGAAGGAAGGCGTAGACCTCGTGCTCAGCGAGGAGAATGCGCTCAGCGTGCTCAACGAGAAGTTCGACAACATAGAGCGCAACAAGCCGCTCGACATCGAAGGCTGGACCAACTCGGCACTGAAGGGAACACGTGCATGGTGGGGATTCTCGTTCCTCAACTACGACGCGGAGTCGCCTAACGAGAAGGTGGCTAAGGTGACACCGTACGACTCGAAGATGGAAGCTGGCACGGGCACACCGGCACAGATGATGCTCGTAACGCCGCCGCTCGACTTCAAGAACTCTACTACAAAGGTATTCACGTTCAAGGTGCGTGGCGACTATCTGAAGGACAACCAGCCCGACCTGCTCGAACTCTGCTACATCGACATCGCTGAAGGCTCTCTCTACGTGCAGCCGCTCGCAGAATGCAAGATGCCATGCACAAAGGACGAGAGCGGAAAGTGGTTCCCATACAGCATCGACCTCACCGGACAGCAGATTGCAGACGTGTTCTTCATGGGATTCCGCTTTACCAGCACACGCGGATGCGACAACACTGCCACATACTACATCGACGACGTGACATACGGTATCGAAACGACGGCTATACAAACCGTTACTACAGCAGAGAAGGCTCGTCTGATGGTGTACAACCTCGCAGGAAGCAAGGTTGCGGAGAAGAGCGGCTCGTCGGTTGAAGATGCTCTGCGCGGACTGCCTCAAGGCATATACATCGTGAAAGCGGTGTCTGCCGACGGCGTTCACACAAGCAAAGTGCAAGTGAAGTAGTCGTGCTGTCTACTTGAACTACAACGTATATATATTTAAATATTGCTGTCCGTTCTACCGGACAGCAATATTTCTTTGTATTTTCGCAGCAAAACCTCACGAAAAGTAACCGTCACCCGAACGCAATCCGATCGGGCGGCGGACGGAATCTGATCGGGCGGCGGACGGAATCCGATCGGACGGAGGATGAAATCTGATCGGACGGAGGACGGAATCTGATTGGGCGGCGTTCGTGTGACGGTAAGAAAAGCTTAGGTATTAGGTAGTGAGAGCCGTGACACAGTTCAGTTTACACTACCGAGTAAAAGGGTTATTGGGCTTTACCTACAAAATATGACACAAATATACAAAATATCCTTATCATACAAAGTTGTTTGATTTTTATCTTCGGATTTGAGAATACAATTAAAAATGTAAGGCAAGGTACGTAATATTTGTTAAAAACATCACGAATATTCAAGATCTTTCTTATTTTGTTTGTCATTTTGAAGATTTTGTGTATTTTTGAGCCATGATTAGCTAATCGAAACATATTTTCTAAAAAGCGGAATCCGAAAAGCTTAAAAAAGAGTAGGAAATATTAATATCATAACCTATGAAAAAGAATGTAGATATCAACCTCTACGGGGCTAAAGAAATGACCCAACAAGAAATGATTAGTACTGAGGGTGGTGATTTTGGGGTAGTTATCGGTTTGCTCCTTCTTACAGGAGTACTTAGTTCATGCGTTAACATTACTATTAATAACGATTCAAACAACAATAACACTGATGGCTCTGTAAACAATCAGGGTACTGGCAATGGTAATGGAAATGGTAGTGGAAACGGAAACGGCAATAATAATGGTAATAAAAAATAATAAGCGCCTTTTCCTATTCATATAGAACGAATCTTAAGAAAAGAGTAGACTTCCTTCTACTCTTTTCTTAATTATTTATGAGAATGTTTGAGGAAATCTTCATCCTAAAAGAATACAAATACATGAGTTTTAAGAATGTCGTGATTTTTATTTTATCTTTGATTACAGTATGGATTGTTGTAGTCTTTTTTTGTTATAAAGGATATTTAACTAATATCGAGGTCGGTCAGATTCAATTAGGTGATTGTCGTGATTTTACCACACAAGATGGTATAATATTTGATACTGGTGCAGATTTTTCATATATATCTTCTAATAAAATTGGATTCCCTTTTTTTTTATTTCCAGTCTTGGTTAACGATGGAGAAGGTAATAATAAAATTTTACCAATGTATTTCACACAATATTTTGAAGTTAATGATAAAGTAAAAATTAAAAATTTCGCATACTTTTCTGGTTTCAAAAGCAATAGAATCAAAGCAATCATTGGAATGAATGTACTATCAAAGCTAAACATGCTTTTTCTTTCGACCCAAAATACATTAGACATAAAGTCTTTTGATTTTAAACCACAGATTCCTTCATCCGCCACAATTCTTAAATATAAAGATAGAATATGCCCAAAGGTAACCTTAAGATTAGACAACGAAGTTATTGATGATATTCTAATTGACACAGGATTTGATGGTGATTTGTCGATAGATGAACATTACATAGAGAAGCTAAAATCTAATCATTCTTGCGATACAATGATTAGAACAAATAATACGCTATTTGATACTCAAAAAGTAAAGAAAATAATATTTTCAGAATTATATATTAATGAAAGACTATATAAAAACATACATGTAGTTCAACTAAAAAAGAGACTTTTAGGTTCTAAATTTTTGAAACGATTTGATAGAGTGTTTTGGGATAGCAAAAATCTAACAGTTTATATGTGGAACGAAAATGATGAATATTAAAATCAGCAAGAAAGTTTCTGTAAAACAACATGACCAAAGTGACTGTGGAGCTGCGTGCATGGCTTCAGTATTGGCATATTACGGACGTTTAATGCCTATATCGCTAATACGTCGTGTAACTTGTACGGATAAACGCGGGACAAATGTTTTAGGATTAGTTGAAGCCGCTTCAGAACTTGGCTTTGCTTGTAAAGGTGTAAAGGCTGTAGATGATATTGGGGTACTTTCTATTGATATATTAAAGAAAGTACCTAAGCCTACTATTGCCCATATCGTTTACAAAAACAACTTACAGCACTTTGTCGTTATTTACAAAGTGACGGATAAGTATGTTTTTGTTATGGACCCTGCGGTTGGGGAAATTGAAAAATGGACTATTGATTCCTTTATTAATAGAAGTACAGGTGTACTGGTTTTATTAGTACCGAATGATGACTTTGTTAAGGTAAATCAAAAAAACTCTATATCATCAAGATTTTGGTTTTTATTTAAACCACACACTAATACATATATACAAGCGTTAGTAGGTTCACTTATATATACGATATTAGGTCTTGCAACATCAATTGGCATTCAAAAGATTATAGACCAAGTGATTCCTGATGGAAATTATAATCTTCTTAATCTTATCTGCGTTATATTGGTATTCTCCACAATACTCTCTGCTACAATAGGATATGTCCGCGCACTTATGCTTATGCGCTCTGGAATAATGATAAATGCTAAATTGATTTTAGGATACTACCAACATCTATTAACACTTCCACAAAGTTTCTTCGACTCAATGAGGTCTGGGGAGATAATATCGCGAATTAGTGATGCTGCAAAAATTAATACTTTTATTAACAATGCATTGCTTAATATTGTTGTCAATGTATTTACTATTATTGTAGCATTTGCTTTGATGTTTCAGTATTATTGGAAACTGGCCTTGATAATGTTAGTTGCTATTCCTATTTATGCAATGATTTATCTTATATATAATGCTATTAACAAGAAAGTTCAGAGAAAAATAATGGAGGAAGCAGCTGATTTACAGTCTCAATTGGTAGAATCTATCAATTCTTCTTCAACCATAAAGTGTTTTGGTATAGAGTCATTTACCAATCAAAAAACAGAGAATAGGTATGTTCGGCTCGCCAGAACAGGCTGGGATTCCGGAAAGTATAGCCTAGTAACAAGCACTTTATCAAATTCATTCTCCTCCTTATTTGTAACTCTTCTCTTGTGGATAGGAACATCTTATGTCTTGCAGGGCATCATTACGCCAGGTGAACTAATGTCATTTCATACCTTAACCGGGTACTTCTTAGGTCCAGCAATCTCGCTTGTTGGTGTAAATCGGGTATTTCAAGATGCTAAAATTGCTGCAGAAAGATTATTTGAAATATTTGATTTGGAACCAGAAGAAGCAAATAGTAATATCAGAATTACCAAGGAAGAAATTAATGATATACGATTTGAAAATGTCAAATTCAGGTATGGGACACGCGAAAATGTATTTGATGATTTAAGCATAACATTTAAGAAAGGCCAAGTCAATGCAATTGTAGGTGAAAGCGGTAGCGGTAAGACAACAATAGCGTCTCTTATACAAAATCTATATACAGTTCAGAGTGGTAATATTTTTATAGGGTCTCATAACATCAAAGATATTTGTAAGGATGACCTAAGAAAATTTATTGGAGTTGTCCCACAAAAAATGGATCTGTTTCATGGGTCAATAGCAGATAATATCATACTTGATGATTATTCGCCCGATTGGGAACGTGTGAACAGAATTTGTAACGAAGTGGGTATCCGTGAATTTATGGAGAAGTTGCCAAATGGCTTGAATACGTTGGTAGGAGAGAATGGAACACAACTTTCTGGTGGTCAAAGACAAAGAATTGCTATAGCAAGAGCTTTATATAAAAATCCAGAGGTATTGATTTTAGATGAGGCAACCTCTGCGTTGGATTCTACTTCGGAAATAAAAATTAAAGAACTGATTCATAGATTAAAAGAGCAAGGTAAGACCGTAATTTTAATAGCACATAGACTTGGTACAATCCTTGAAGCTGATGAAATATTTGTTTTGCAAAATGGAAGTGTTGCAGAACAAGGAAGTCACAATCAACTAATGAAGAATAGAGGATTATATCATTCATTCTGGATAAATCAAACCAAAGGTTATGAAAAATAACAAGATTCTTTTCCCAAAAGAAGTTATAGAAAATAGTTATGAGAGTATTATCTCTGATTTTAGCATTGCGACAAAAACAATATATTTTCTTATAATAACGAGTTTCGCATTTGCTCTAATATCGTCGTTTTATATATATGTGGATGTAGGCGTATCTGCTTTCGGTGTTATTAAACCGATAGATAATCATCTGCTGGTCACATCCCCACGTGATGGAATCCTATCGTTTCTTAAATTAAAGGAAAATGACCGTATCTATAAAGGTGATACTTTGTGTGTGGTACATGATAATTCTTTATTTGCTGATATGCCAACTATTGATAAAAGAATCTCTGACATGGACAATATGTTGCTGGATTTGAAAGATCTGGTAAATGGTAGGACTCCTGTATTTTTTGCCAGTGACATTTATCGTCAAGAATACCAACTATACTGTAATGAGATTTCCAAGATAGAGATTAACATAAATAGTTCAAAACTTGATTACGAAAGATCTAAAATATTATACGATAAAGGCATTATTTCACCGAGTGAATATGAGCACGCAGAGGATTCTTACAATCACAATATTAAGAGTAAAGAAAATATAAAAAATAAGTATATTTCAAATTGGGCAAGTGCAAAAGTGCGTATAGAAAGTGAACGACATGATTTAATTGCTCTAAAAAGTAATAGGAATGCACAAGCCACTAATGCTGTTGTTAAGAGCCCTATAGATGGTTATTTACTTCATATTAACAATGTAGATATAGACTCATACGTGCATGCTGGACAGCAACTCTTTGAATTATCACCCAATGGAAAATTGATTGTTGAAGCATTTCTTAGCACAAAAGATATTGGTTTGGTAAGAGAAGGTATGGGTGTTAATATTAGAGTTGATGCCTTTGATTACACACAATGGGGGATAACACATGGTAATGTTATATCTGTAGCACCCGATGTGACTACCACTACAAGTGGGTCGTTTTATAAGGTACGATGCAGCATAAATCGTCCCTACCTAGAGCTAAAAAACGGATTCCGTGGTTACATAAAAAATGGAATGAGTGTAAATGTCAGAATGATTGTAACTCAAAGAAGTCTTTTTAATCTTTTATATGATAAGTTAGACAGTTGGCTAAATCCGACTGTACAAAATTCAAATGAATAGATTCAAAAAGGCAGAATTATTTGTATCCCATAATCAAGAACCCAAGTCTTAGATTTGGGATACTAAAGTAGGGTTCACTAAATAAGTATTTAGATTATAATGGACAACAAATTTGGCCTAATGGCCCTAAAAAATAATAACAAAAAATGAAATATCCATATAAAGAAATAGTTTTGTTCTGTAGCGGCTTGTAGATGATAAATGGTAGATAAAACTGCTATCTGCCAGCCGTCAACCCATTACCCTACAATGCGTTACACGCCTGTTGGGGGATATGGTAGATTTTTTGCTACAAAAAAAGGAGACCCAAAAGAGTCTCCTTAAACGTTGTCCTAGGC
>OHAF01002955.1_pt1 | contig 11811 bp, 10 predicted proteins | sample 1577041 | NCBI WGS metagenome assembly OHAF01 (sample SAMEA3541495, study PRJEB24748) | human gut metagenome | biome: human gut; feature: human-associated habitat; material: faeces | place: China | collected 2012
CATCCGCTGCTCCGGAGAGGCCACATACCGTTCCGGGATATTGGCGTTCAGGGTCAGGTCGGCGGCACATTCCGTCTCGATCTTCTTTTCCTCGCCCCGCAGGATCCGCCCAATATTAGCATGGTGCTTTCCCACCACCAAGGCCGCCAAAATCAGGGAAAACGCTGTAGTAACCACAACGTAGGCCAAGGAATATCCTTTGTCGAAGCTATAGCTCAGGTTCGGCCGATAATCGGCAAAATAGGTCACCAAAAAAGTGCCGATAGGCAGGCTGACCGCGGCGCTGATGGATGCCAGGGAAATGATCTTGGAAATTAGAAAAACAATCAGGAACACGCCGACCACAATTAAAAAGATGCGCCAATCAATGATTAAAATCAACGCGGCGGATGTGAGAACCCCTTTTCCGCCCTTAAAGTGAAAATAAAGCGGGAAAACATGGCCCAGAATACACGCCACCCCCGCCAGATAAATTCCGCACTGTTTCACGATAAATGGCGCGCCGGATGCCTGGAAAATGAGCATCCCTAAGTAAACCGCCAAGAGGCCCTTGGCAAAATCGAATATGAAGGTCAAAATGGACGGAAGCTTTCCCACCGAACGCAGCACGTTGGTAAAGCCAGCATTGCCGCTGCCCATGGTCCGGATATCCTTTTTATCGAACAGCCGGGTAAAAATAATCGAAAAGCTGACGCTCCCTACCAAATAACCGATGACCACAGTCGCTAAAATCTGCAAGCCGTAATCTCTGAGTAAAGCTATCACCTGTTCCATAAAGAAACCGCCTCTCCCTTTCTCTTATTTGTCTCCCCGCTCACGAATCAAAAAGCGGATAGGGGTTCCCTCCATCCCGAAGGTCTCCCGGATTCTGTTTTCCAAATAACGCTGATAAGAAAAATGGAAGAGCTCGGCCCGGTTCACAAAGCACACGAACGTAGGCGGCTTAGTGGAAGCCTGGGTCATATAATAAATCTTCAGCCTTTTTCCCTTATCCGTAGGCGGCTGCACCCGGGCGGTCGCCTGAGCCAGAACATCGTTGAGCATACCGGTAGTAATCCGCATGGCATTGAAGTTAGCCACCCTTTGGATCAGCTCAAACAGCTGATCCAGCCGCTGGCCTGTCTTGGCGGAGATGAAAACCATCGGCGCGTAGGCCATAAAAGAGAAATCCACCTCCAGCTTTTTCCGGTATTCCTGCATAGTTCTGCCGTCCTTTTCCACGGCGTCCCATTTGTTTACCGCGATGACGCAGCCCTTTCCCGCCTCATGGGCCAGTCCCGCCACCTTGGAATCCTGCTCGGTAAAGCCCTCGGTGGCGTCGATCATAATCACGCATACGTCGGAACGGTCGATGGCCATCTGCGCCCGGATCACGCTATATTTCTCAATCTCATCATCCACCCTGCTTTTTCTGCGGATGCCCGCGGTATCGATCAGAGTGAACCGGCCGTAATCATTCTCAACCTGGGTGTCGATAGCGTCTCTGGTAGTTCCAGCGATATCAGAAACGATGCACCGGTCCTCTCCGGCGATTTGATTGATGAGGGAGGATTTTCCGGCGTTGGGCTTGCCGATCACCGCCACCCGAATGTTCTCAAGGCCTTCCTCCTCTTCCGCTTCCTCGGGAAGATGCTCAAACACCGCGTCCAGCAAATCGCCGGTGCCGTGGCCGTGGACTGACGATACCTGGATAGGGTCGCCCAGCCCCAAATTATAAAACTCATAAAATTCCGCCGGAGGCTCTCCGATGCCGTCGCATTTGTTGACGCAAAGCACCACCGGCCTGCCGCTTTTCAGCAGCATGGCCGCCACCTCACTGTCAGTTGCCACCACGCCGGTTTTCACGTCCGTCACCAACACAATGACATCTGCGGTATCAATGGCAAGCTCCGCCTGGCGGCGCATCTGAGACAAAATCACGTCGTCGGAATAAGGTTCGATTCCGCCGGTATCCACCAGGGTGACCTTCCGGCTTCTCCACTCGCACTCTCCGTAAATCCGGTCACGGGTTACGCCGGGGGTATCGTTGACAATGGCTACCCTCTGACCGATCAATTTATTAAACAAAGTCGATTTCCCTACATTGGGCCTGCCTACAATGGCAACAACTGGCATTGACATTATGACTCACTCCCTAATATGGCATCCAAAAATGCGTAGCCGTCATTGGGCACGGGACGCACCGGCACCTTTAAGGCCGCCTCTACATCCTGAAGGCTCACGTCATCTAAAAACAAATCTCCCTCCCGCCGCAGCATACAGGCGGGAATCAGCAGCTCGTCTCCCAAGTCTACGGAAGAAAGCTGCTCGATCAAATCCGTTCCTGTCACCAGGCCGGAGACGGTAATAGTCTCCCCAAAAAAGCGGTTGACAATGGGCGTCACCCGTCCGGAAATGTGTGGGAATTTTTTTATTGCGTCATCCAAAAAGCCTCGAATATATTCCCTCGGCGCCATTCCCGTGGCAATGGTGATTTCCCGTTTCCTTCCCCCGGTCTCCCCGGCTTCCTCCAGGGCACTGTAGAACTCATCCATTAGCAGCGGCAAAAGCCCCACCCCATTTTCCAGCATGGAAAAATCCTCGTAAAACCCAGCGGGAGGCAGCGGCCTTTCCGCTTTTAAATAAAACTCATCGCCCGGATAAGCCACCCGGGTTCCGTACTTTTGAAGGCATTTCTCCCCAAAGCTTTCGATCAAATCAATGGCCTCCCCCGCCGTTTCCCTGGTAAAGGAACGCATCTCAGGCAGATTCTGCCGGTATCTGGTGATTCCTACCGGCACAACGGCTACCGCCTGAACCTGGGGGCACATGGTTTCCAGATCGCTTAACGTGCGCTTCAGCTCTTCGCCGTCGTTATAGCCGGGACATAAAACAATCTGGCAGTTAATTTTGATCCCCGCCTGAGCAAACCGCCGGATAATCGAAAGCGCCTCGCCGGCACGGGGATTTTTCATCATTTTCACCCTAAGCTCCGGGTTGGTGGTGTGAACCGAAATATTCATAGGGCTGATGTGCATTTTGATTATACGGCTAATTTCGTGTTCCGTCAAATTGGTCAGGGTCACGTAATTGCCAAACAAGAAGGAAAGGCGGGAATCGTCATCCTTAAAATAAAGGCTTTTCCTCAGGCCCTTCGGAAGCTGGTCAATAAAGCAAAATACGCATTTGTTTTTGCAGCTGTGCTGCCGATCCATCAAATAGGTTTCAAATTCCAGGCCGATTTCCTCATATTCCGGCTTTTTCAAAGAAACCGTACGGCGTACTCCCCGGTTGTTTTCCAACTCCAGGACCAAAGCTGTATTCAATTGGTAAAAGCGGTAATCCAGCACATCCATAATCTCATTGCCGTTTAAGGTCAGCAGCCTTTCCCCGGCCTGAATTCCATGCCGGTAGGCCGGGCTGTGCTTTCTCACCCCGCTGATGGTGACCGCCAAAAGATCATCCCTTTCCGCCCGTGTTTCTATGAAAGCTAAAAACTGAGGTTTTTACGGTTTCTCTATTTTTTCAGATAAAAAAATAGAGAAGGATTTCTCCCCCTCTAATTCATTACTCCAATACCTCATCTAACATATCATTAAGTTTCATATACTCTACACCTAATGATTCACATACTTCCCTGCCCTTGTAGTAACCGCAGCTACCGCAAACTCTATGGGGAGTTTTAAACTCGCCGCACTGAGGACATTTCATCAAAGCAGGAGCATCCAGTTTCCAAACGTTGGAACGTCTGGTATTTTTTCTTGCGTGAGAGCTTTTTCTCTTGGGTACCGCCATTGTCAGCACCTCCTTACAGAATTAAAGGTCGGAAGGAATCTTCCTCAGTCTATCAGTTTCTTTAGGATCTCCAAGCGGGGATCCACCTGACGCGCAGAACAGCCGCATTTCCCTTCATTCAGGTTTTTTCCGCACTGAGGGCACAAGCCCTTGCAATCCGGCTTGCACAGGAATTTTGTGGGCAATTCCAGCAAAATATCTTCCCGCAGCAGATCGTCCAGCTCGATGCTCTCGTTTTCCACCAGAAGAAACGTGTCGTTTTCCTCATCGTTTAAGGCGTTTACCAGAACATGCTGAAACGAAAACCGGTATGCCCTCTGTGTTTCCGCCGCACAGCGGTCACAGGGGCAGCGGAAATCAAACGCAACATCCGCTTTTAAATGGATCGCTCCCGCCCGGTTCTCAGCCTGCGCCGTTACCGAAACCGGCGTAATAAACGGACGCACGCCCGAAAAGACGACCTGAGACAAATCCATTTCATAATGAAGATCTTTTTTACCGCCATCCTCTAAAAACAAGTTTTTTAATTCAAGCAGCATAAATTAATCCTCCCTATTACACCTTAAGTATTATAAAGGTTCTTGTTCCCTTTGTCAACTAAAATCTTAGGAATTCCCCTCAGTTTCCATTTGCAGGAAACCGAAAACATGCTATAATAACCCTAGCGCGGGAGCCCGGTTCCTTCTCAGCAGCGCGCACGGCGGAAAACGGCAGACAGCTTGCTCTGTTTTTGTCCCGCAGCTTAACGACGCTGCCTTTTACCCAAAACGCAATGCCGCCTTTTAAAGGATTTCCCTTCCCTGTTTAAGCTCCGCTTTTACCTTTCTCTCTTAGCAGTATAACCAGTAAAGTGAGGTTTCCTGACGAATGAAAAAATTCTTTGTGATTCTTGTCTGCAAAACGATCCGGCTGATCGGCAGGCTGACCGGCCGGGGCAGCTCCTTGCCGGGACAGATCGCTCTAAAGCTCGACCCGGATATTCTGAGTAAAATCAAAATGCCCCCCTATATTGTCGCCGTCACCGGCAGCAACGGCAAAACCTCCACCGTGGAGCTGATCGCCCGCATCCTGAAGGATGCAGGGAAAAGCTTCGCCTACAACAAGGAAGGCTCGAATCAGATCGAGGGTGTTACCACCCTGATTCTGGAGCACTGCACTTTTTCCGGCAAGGTCAAGCCCGAGATCATTTTAATTGAAAGCGACGAGCGGTTCGCCAAATATACCTTCCGGTATTTCTCTCCAACCCATTACATCATCACCAACCTTTACCGGGACCAGCTGACCCGGAACGGCCATCCGGAATGGGTAGCCCACGCCATCGAGGAAAGCATCCGTCCCGAAACCCAGCTGGTGCTCAACGCTGACGACCCGCTGGTTTCCAAGTTCGGCCTGGGACGGGACAACACCGTTTATTTCGGAGCGGACAGGCTTCCCCAATCACCGACAGCTGCACCTCCCTTTACAATGATGGAAAATATTGTCCCAACTGCAAACAGCCTTTAGAGTATGCGTTTTATCATTATAACCACATCGGAAAATTTCATTGTCCCAGCTGCGGCCTTCGCAGCTGTCCCACCGCCTATACGGTCACCAGCGCCGATCTGGATGAAAGCTCTGTGGTGATCAATGAAAAATACAGGCTTCGGCTGGCGTTTTCCAGCTTTTACATGATGTACAACACTCTGGCCGCTTTTGCCGCCGCCTCTTTGCTGGGCGTGGCGCCGGAGTCCATAGTGCGGAGCATCAGCGACTACACCCTGCAAAACGGCAGGATCGTTTGTTTTGCAATCGGCCGGCATCCGGGAGTTCTGCTGGCCTCCAAACACGAAAATTCCGTTTCCTACGATCAGAGCCTGCGGGCGGCGGTGGCCGGCGGCCGGCCGAAAACCGTGATTATTATCGTAGACGCGGTGAGCCGCAAATATTTCACCTCGGATGTCTCCTGGCTTTGGGACATTGACTTTGAGCTTTTAAAGAGCGAAAATGTCCAGCGGATCGTTTTGGCCGGTCTTTACTGCAATGATCTGGCGACCCGGTTTGATTACACTGAAATTCCCCAGGAAAAAATCACCGTCATCAGCGATATCGGAGAGGCTGTTTCCTGGCTGGCTGAAAATGCCGTGGGCGAAATTCTGGCTGTCACCTGCTTTTCCGATAAGGGAAAATTCCTTTCCCATGTCCAGACGCAAAAGGAGGCCAAATCATGAAACTGCTCCATCTGTATTATGATCTGATGAATTTATATGGAGAATACGCCAATATGGCGGTCTTAGCCAGCCGGCTGAAAGACCAGGGGCTTGAGATCACCGTGGACCGCAAAACCCTGGGAGATGCTTTTGACTGTTCTCAATATGATTTTATTTATCTCGGCGCAGGCATGGAAAGCAGTCAAAAGGCGGCCCTCTCGGATCTTCTCCCCCACCGCGGAGAGCTTGCCTCCGCCATAGGGCAGGGTTCGGTGCTTCTGTTCACCGGCAACGCCTTCGAGCTTCTGGGCAGTTCCATCACGGATGCAAGCGGAAGAGAATATCCTGCCCTCGGCTTTTCAAAATTTACCGTTCAGGAAACCGATGCCCGCATCACCGGCGACGTAATCTGCCAATGCGCGCAAATCAAGGAACCGGTCGTGGGCTTTGTTAATAAATGCACCCTAATCAAAGGGATCGAAGCCCCGCTGTTTACCGTTTCCATGGGCCCCGGCAACCAAGCCGGCGACCCTCGGGAGGGCCTTTGCCTGGGAAATGTGTTCGGCACCCATTTGACCGGCCCTATTCTGGTCAAGAATCCCAGCTTTCTCGACTATATCACCGATCTGCTTGGAAAAAGGCAGCAGCCCCAGTTTGAGCTTTCTCCGATGGATAATCCTCATCCGCTTCGGGCCTACGAGATCACGCTTCAGGAATTGACCAAGCGCCGCGACGGCGTTTAAAAGCTGGCGGAGGCGGCCTGCCTGATGCTCAGCTTTTTCGCTGCCGGCCTTTCACTCCATTCAGCCGGATTGCTTGCTTCCTCTGGTTAATTCCTCGCGGGGCCGTCAATAGTCTCCGCTGAAGCATTCAAGCTATAAAAAAACGCCAGGTAAATTACCTGGCGTTTTTTATTAACAGCGTTTGGCTTAGATCTTAACAGAGTCCGCGTCGATCCGGGCCGGAAGCTCGCTGGCGTCGGCAGAGATCAGCATGACGATTTTCACCTCGGAATGCGAGGCAAGCTCATTGGCTTTGGCGACAAAGTCGGCCAGAGCCTCAAAATCCCGTCCGGTGATTTTCAAAGTGGAATCCACAAAAATATCGGTTACATCATAATTTCCGGCGCAAATACCGCTGAGAAAACCGTAAAACGCATCAAAACCGCTGACATTATACTGCTCGATGTCGATCAGCCTGGCCTTGTGGGATACGTCGTAGGTGAGCTTCGCGCCCTTTTCAATGACTACCACATTGCCGTTGGACTTTTCCACAGCCTCATTGGCCAGCTGGATCAGTCTTTTTGTTTTTCCGGAACCTTTATTCCCAATAATCAGAGTTATCATAGGATACTCCTCCTGTATATTTATTCCGCCACCGGCGGTTTTTCATGCTATTTTGCAAGTCTTGCTTCCAAAGCGGCTTTCTCGTTCTCATAACCAGGCTTGCCCAGCAAGGCGAACATATTCTTTTTATAGCTCTCTACGCCAGGCTGGTCAAAGGGATTGACGCCCATCAAATAGCCGGAAACAGCGCAGGCCTTTTCAAAGAAATAAATCAGATAACCCAGCTCAAATTCAGTGGCTTCCTCCATATGCAGCACCATGCTGGGAGCGCCGCCGTCAGTATGGGCCAGCACCGTGCCCTCAAAGGCCTTTTCGTTAATATAGGCCATGGAGCGGCCGGCCAGGAAATTTAATCCGTCCACGTTGTCCTTATCCTCATTCAGGACGATTTCCCGTTTGGCCTTATCAATCAGCACCACTGTCTCAAACAGCAGGCGCTTGCCATCCTGAATAAACTGCCCCATAGAATGGAGATCTGTGGAAAACACCACCGAGGCCGGGAACAGGCCCTTCTGGTCCTTGCCCTCGCTCTCGCCGTAAAGCTGCTTCCACCATTCGTTCATCATCGTGAAGCACGGCTCGTAGCTGACCAGAACCTCTACCTCTTTTCCCTTGCGGTATAGGATATTCCGTAAGGCGGCGTACTTATAGCAGTCGTTTTTATTGAGGTCAGGCTCCATAAAGTCATTCTGGGCCTTTCGGGCACCGGACATCAAAGCGTCGATATCGCATCCGGACACCGCAATCGGCAGCAGGCCGACGGCTGTCAGCACCGAGAACCGTCCGCCGACATCGTCAGGAACCACAAAGGTTTCGTAGCCCTCCTCATCGGCCAGCTTCTTCAAAGTGCCCTTCGCCTTGTCGGTCGTGCAGTAGATTCTTTCCCTGGCGCCTTGCTTGCCGTATTTTTTCTCCAGCAGTTCCCGGAAAACCCGGAATGCGATCGCAGGCTCCGTGGTGGTTCCGGACTTCGAAATCATATTGATGGAGACGTCCTTCCCCTCGCACAGATCGATCAGTTCAGCCAAAGCGGTAGAGCTGATGCTGTTACCCGCGAAATAAATATCCGGAGTATCCTTTTTTAAAGCGTTATAGTTTGGGGATTTTAAAAACTCAATGGCCGCCCGGGCTCCCAGATAGGAGCCGCCGATTCCGATTACGATAAAAACATCCGTATCGGACTGAATCTTTTTCGCAGCCTTTTGAATTCTAGAAAATTCTTCCTTATCATAATCAGTAGGAAGCTTGATCCAGCCTAAAAAGTCATTGCCTAAGCCTGTTCCGGCATGAAGGGCCTCATGGGCCAGCTTGACTTGAGGGGCCATTGCTTCACATTCCTGGGGCTTGACAAAGCCCTCCAGGTATTGTGCGCTGAGTTTTGTAGCCATAATTGAACCTCCTCGATCCACGGCGCTTCCGCCGCCCTTTTGATACTTTTTATTTTACAATATCCCGGCACAATTTGCAAGGACAGCCAGGTCTATTTGTCCGGTTTTTGTGAAATTTAACGATTTCGTCAAAATTTCGCCGTATATTTTTTATCCTTTGAAAAAACTCCAACTGCTATACCTCCTTTTCTTCATCCAAAGCAAACACGGGCTTTCCGCGCTTTTCCGCTGCTTTACAGCCGCAGAAGCTCTCTGGCTAAAATCCCCAATGCGGAAAAAAAGCTGATTTGTTCCACATCTCCAGCAGCAGTGATTGGATATTCCGTCAGCACCTCGCCGTCCAGGGTATATACAATTTTTCCCAGCTGCTGGCCCTTAGCCACGGGCGCCTCCACCGATTCCGACAGTTTGACTTCTGTCTTTAGATCCTTTTCCCTGCCCTTTGTCAGCAGAACGCTGCCCGAAGCGGCCGATTCAACCGCGACCTGGGACTGCATCCCATTCGCCACCGGCACCGGCTGCAAAGCCTCCTCCGGCAGACCCGGGGTGTAAATCATATAATTGGAAAATCCATAATCCAGCAGGGCCGCAGCGTCGGTAAAACGCTCCTTTCCCGTAGCGCTGCCCAGCACCACGCCGATCAGTGACAGCCCGTCTCGCTGCGCGGTAGCAGTGATACAGCTTCCCGCGCCGCCGGTGGTGCCGGTCTTTAAGCCGGTGATCCCGTTATAACTTTTCAAAAGCTTATTGGTATTTACGATCTGGGTTTTCCCCTCTCTTAGGGTATCCATCCAAATAGTGGTATAATCAAAAATTTTCTCGTGCTTGATCAATTCACGAGACATCAGCGCTACATCGTAAGCGCTGGTTACATGCCCCTCTTCGTCCAGGCCGTTGCAGTTTTTAAAAACCGTGTCTTTCATCCCCAGCTCCGCCGCCCGCTGGTTCATCTTCTGCACAAAGGCCTCCTCCGTGCCCTCCAGATGCTCCGCCAGCGCGACCGCCGCATCGTTTGCCGAAGCCACCACCGTAGCCTTTACCATATCGTCAGCGGACATGGTTTCTCCCGGTTCCAGCCAAATATCTGATCCGCCCATTGACGACGCATGCTCACTGGCTGTAATGGTATCCGTCAAAGACATCCTGCCCTGGTCAATGGCCTCCATGACCAAAAGCAGCGTCATCACCTTGGTAATTGACGCGCAGGCCCTGACCTCATGGGAATTTTTCTCAAACAACACCTTTCCGGTAGACGCCTCCATCAGCACAGCGCTGGGTGCCGTCAGATCCTCCTCCGAAAGCGCTCCCGCCGCCACCGGCAGGGCAGACGCCGCCAGCAAAGCTCCAAGCCCCAGGCATAAAGCCCTTTTCCAAAATTTCATACCGCACCTCCAACAAGTATTCTTCTGGTTTATACTTATGTAAGCGCCTGTCTTTTTAGTCGTTTTCCTGTAAATTCAAATCCACAAAAAACGGCTTGGAATTTGGTCCTCGATGCTAAGTCCTTTCAGGCTTTTCAAAATCGCTTTCTGTGCGTCTGTCCCCGGCGAAGCCCGCCAAAAATCAAAGCCTCAGGCAAAAAAAGCCCCGGCACGCGGGGGAAATTCCGCGCGCCGGGGCCGCTGCCGTCTGTCCCGCCGGATCGCTTACCGGCGGTTGACCGAGGACGTACCCTTTTCCCTAAGATAGGTGGATTCCAGATCCGCTAAATGAAGCTTTACGGCGATGGGATATTTGTCGAACGCATTGCTGATAGCGTAGCCGCCGCTTTTCGCAGTATCGTCAAAGCCGCCCATATGCCAGCGGATCGCCATAGCCTCTGAGGTTTTTAGCCGCATAAACCGTTCAATCAGAAATACGGATTTTTCCCCGTGACCGTAGGGAAACATATCCTCCACGCTGAAATAGGGCTGTTTTTCCCACTGCCCTGTTTCTTCATTTTTCACGTTCCGGGTAGAGCATTTATAAAACTGGGCTTTGCACAAATCGTGAAGCAGAGCGCAGACCGCAAAGCTTTCCGGATTATCCGCACCTTCCTCAAAATGCTTTTCCATCATCACCTGATACACCTTGACGCTGTGCTGCACCAATCCTCCGGTGCATGCGCAATGAAATTTTGTGCTGGCCGGAGCGGTAAAAAAGTCTGTGGTCTGCAGCCATTCTAAAAGCTCCTTGGAGCCCTCCCGGCTGATATGCTCCTGATAAATACTGATAAAATCCTCTTTATAGCCCATAACTTCTCCTTTTCTTAACCTATGTATGGAGTGCCTGCTTTTTTCATATTTTATTGTAACACAAGAGGCCCGGCCTGAACAATCAAAAACAAGAAGTTTTCAGCAGCTTTACGAATTTGTCGATTTATGGTACACTGTGTCCTACTACCTACTATATGACGCTCCCCCTATTCCCTCATATAAAATTACAGAACAAAGGAGAAGCCTATGAAAAACAAAAATATGCAGGTGCTGCATTCCTCGCCAAAAACCCGGCGCACGCCGCCGGCCGCCGGCTTCGCCACGGGGCTTTGCTTCTACAAGCTGTTTTGGATATTCCTGGTAGGCTGCGTGATTGGCTGTCTGGTGGAAATGCTCTGGTGCTATCTGAACGAGGGCTTTTTTGAAAGCCGGCAAGGCTTGATCTACGGTCCTTTTTCCCCGGTTTACGGCTTAGGCGCCGTGCTTTTCACTTTAGTGATGTACCGGTTTAAGCATTCCAGCAGCTTCATCATCTTTTTGGTCAGCGCCGTGGTCGGCGCCTTGTTTGAATATGTCTGTTCCTGGGTGCAGGAGATGGCCTTCGGCACCGTTTCCTGGGAATACAGCAACGAGCCTTTGAATCTTAACGGCCGGACCAGCCTTTCTTTCGCGGTAATGTGGGGCGTTTTGGGCTTGGTGTTTATGAAGCATGTGCTTCCCTTTTTAGAGCGGCATATCGAACGTTTGCCGGTAAAGGCCGGTACTATAATCACTTGGATTCTGATCGTACTGATGGTCCTCGATATCGTCATCTCCGCCGCTGCGGTGCGCCGGCAAACAGACCGGCACAACGGCGTGCCATCCACCAACATTATCACGGAATTTCTCGACAATCATTATCCCGATTCCTTTTTAAAGCTAA
>OHAF01002962.1_pt1 | contig 11802 bp, 10 predicted proteins | sample 1577041 | NCBI WGS metagenome assembly OHAF01 (sample SAMEA3541495, study PRJEB24748) | human gut metagenome | biome: human gut; feature: human-associated habitat; material: faeces | place: China | collected 2012
CGGACAACGCGGCCGCGGAGGGGTTCTTCGGCCGTCTCAAGCAGGAGTTCTTCCATAAGCGGAGCTTCGCGGGCGTTGCCTCGCGAATCCCATTCGGACCCACCGGAAAGCATTGCAGCCTTTTCAACGACCGAAAGTTCTTCGAGTTCCATTGGCTCTCCCTTGCACTAAGTATGTCGCAAACCCGCTTCGTCAGGTCTGTCTTGCTTGGCTTCACTGTGGTTTTTCTTGCGATTTTCCCGCTGCCGCACCGCGCTGCATTGTGCCGTGCCGCACGCAGGTTTTCGCCGCTAGTTTGATTGAACCAGCTTTTGTCACATCACCACTGCCGTATTACACAACCTGTCGTTTTGCACGCACAATCGGATATCCCCAAACTGATTTCAGAATCAAAGGAACTCACATGGCAGATAGCACTCTGTTTGGAATTGGCATCTGGTCGACGACGTCGACCCAGCGCACGATTTTACCGCTCCCCCGCGCTTTCGCATGCGTTCCATACACACCACACGGCGTAGGAAATGAGTGGGCAGATGGTGGCGGAAATAATCACGTCGGTCGGATAGTGCAAGCCGAGCAGTAGTCGCGAACAGGCAACCGCCACGACAAGCGCGACAGCGCCAATGATCGTCCTGCGGAGGAATACCCGTCTTCGGTTTGCACGCCCGTCATCTTCTCCGTCGGGGAAGCATTTGTGCGCGAAATTACGTACGGTAAGAATCATCATGACCGATACGATCACCGCGGCCGCCGTGTGGCCACTCGGAAAACTTGGATCGCCAGGCAACAGACCACTGCCGGCGGACGTGACCGGACGAGGACGTTCGACCAGCCATTTGACGCCGGTTACGTACAGTATTGGCGCCGCCGACACGACGACATCGCGGATGACGACGCGCCTGCTGCCGGTAATACGCAAATCGACAGCGGCAAACGCGGCGACGATTGCGATGCAGCCTACCGTTGAAAATAGGTACGCAAGTACCGTGGAGCAGTCGCGCAACCCTTCTGGCAGCGTCGCTAAAGTCTGCAAAATATTGGTTTCACGCGTTGTTGCGATTGCCGAATTGCGCAGTGCGACGCCAATCATAGGCACAATGCCGCACAATATGGCGGTTGCGATTACCACAGCCGCCGCTCTCGCGATCCTTCTGTTCTTCATATGCATAATTCCAGTTAAGCATAGTTCACCGTGCCGTTGCCATGTGTTCACATCCGGTGTATCCCCGAAAAACGACGGATTGTCCTTCAAGGCACTTCCACGGCTTCCCCGACACGCACGCCACGAACGGCCGTGCAACGCAAATATGGCATACCCGCACAGAAAATACCGGAACGATGCGAGAATCGAAGTTGGCGTTCAAAAAGAAAGGCAAGAAATATGACCGAACCGACAGCACTGACCATACGCCATATGAAAATCGAGGATTATCCGCTGGTATACGGACTGTGGACGCGATGCACAGGTTTCACTATGAGGGATATAGACGATTGCAAGGATGCAATAAAGACGTTTCTCAAACGCAATCCCGACACCTGTTTCGTAGCCGAGGACGATGGAGGAAGAATCATTGGCGCGATTCTTGCCGGCCACGACGGAAGACGGTCGCGCATCTACCACACGGCGGTTGACCCCGACGCGCGCGGTAGGGGCATTGGCTCGATGTTGGTGGGCCGTGTGGTTGAAACGCTTCGTACGATCGGTCTGCCGAAAGTCGCTGTCGGAGTGCCCGCAGACAACGATGCCGGCAACGATTTCTGGGAACGGCAGGGCTTTGCAGTCCGTGACGATTTGGTTTATCGGGAACTACCGTTGTAATAACAAGTCATCTAACACGCTCGCACTGTGTCTCTGGGCGCAATAGCCCAGTTCCGCAGTTGCATCCCACGACAAGTAGTTTTTACTTGTATAAACAGGCAAAAGCGATATGACAACCCTTGCACTCAGCAAACGGGGCAACACACAGGGAGCTACGCATCCCTCCGAGGACTTGCGCAAACAGGCGGGTATAACGAACGGATGCCAGAGTAACGCGAGCGTCCGCGACGAAAGTATCTACCCAAACCCGTGCATGTCGCCCCAATCCACGCTGTTCCGACGGAAAACGCGGTCTGTGCGAGAGTGCTATGCCTTGGCTAGCTTCTTATGTCTGAGGGTGTAAACGGCATCGGCGGAATCGGCGACACGTTTGGAATGCGTCACCACAATGACGCATTTACCGAGTTGATGAGCGGCATGCCGCAAAAGATCAATCACCTCATCAGTCATTTCCGGATCCAGGCTGCCAGTCGGTTCATCCGCCAGAATCGCGCGGCCGGGCGCCACTAGGGCGCGGCCGACCGCCACCCGCTGACGTTGGCCACCCGACAAGTGCATGATGTTGCGCTTCGATTCCTCACGGCTCAGCCCCAGATCCTCGAGGATCTTCATATCGGCCTTGGGATTGACCAGGCGCAGATTCTCTTCGGGGGTGAGATAGTCGATCAGATTATGGTCCTGGAACACCAAGGACACGTGCTCGCGACGGTGCTTTGAATAACCCGTCGTAGCTATATCCTCGCCCTCAAAACGAACCACTCCATCAGAGGGGGCATCCAGACCGGCCAACAGAGACAGCAAAGTGCTCTTTCCCGCTCCCGATGGACCGGTTATCGCATACATCTTTCCGGATTCGAAATCTGCGTTCACGTCCGAAAGAACGCGAATCTTCGCCGCGCCATATGAGTAATTGACATGGTCCAATTGCAGACAGATAGTCATGATTAGTATCTCCTAACGCATAGAGGAAAGAATGGATTTCGGGGATTTGGCCAGCACTGCGGCGCACGACACGGCAAGCGCGATTGCGATGACCGCGCATCCGAGCAGCAGGATGAGCAGCGTCTGTTCCGGCGGCAGAGCCTCCACCTGCAATGATTCAAGAGGTGCGACTCCCGAATCGTGCAGCAGGAGCGAGGACACGTAACCGGACAATAGGGAGCCCGTTCCCAGCGAGCACAGGGCGGCGACCACAGCCATGAGACCGGTTTCGATCGCGAACTGGGCGATAATCTGCATCTTGCCGATGCCGAGGGCCAGAAGGGTGCCTATCTCATGGATGCGTGAACGGATCCAGAAGACAAGCGCCATGCCCAATACCAGCACATCGGCCAGGCAGACGGACAACAGCACCATGCGGACCAGATCGCGTACCGTTTCCACCGACTGCAGCACGCCGGAAAGCCGCGCCGAGTCATCGGTGACGCCATACTCGCTTCCGGCGATTTTTTTTGCTTGGGCCATTGCTGCGGAAAGATCCCGCGGATTATCCGAGAGGCACCGGATCGTGCCGACCCGTTCCTCTCCAGTCAGCGCGGAAACCACTTGGGCGCCCGAATAGATGAGATTCTCCGATGCGTCCGACGGCATAGGGCTCTGCGCCTGCACATTGCCAGAGAAGATTCCGGCCACGCGAACGGTGGAATCGCGGTCTTCCTGACTGAGACGGAGTGTTGATCCCACCGATAGCCCATTCTCACGTGCGAAATCCCGGTGAATCAGTACGTTCCGGCCATTACCTGAAATGTGGTGTCCTTGTTCCAACCGGTACAGGCCGCTTTGGAACTCTTCGGACAACGAGGAGTCAGTGGTGCCCAGCACGCTGACCTGCGTGGATAGGCCGGAATCCAGTCGAGGACCATGTTCGGGGACAACCGGATGCGCGCCATCCACCTGCGCCAGGGTCTTACGTTCGTAAACGGTTTTCCCTACGCCGGAGATGCGCGAGAACCGGCTCGCTTCCTTTGGGCTGACGGGATTCTCGCCGGTGTCGACGGTAAAACCTATTCCCAGGCTTCCGCCGATATCGTCGGACATTTTCTGAAGCGCCGTTGACGCTCCGACCTGAGCCACGAGACTGGTGAAAACCATCAGCATCAACAGTCCGATGATTCCGCTGCGTACCGGTTTACGTACGATTGCCAGCGTGGCACGCTTCCACACGTTCATGCCCGTCATCGGAGCTCCGACAGGCTTCGCGGCGACTTGCGCAGCATCGGTATGCACGATATGGCGACGCATACCAGCATCACCGCCAGCAGGCCGAGCGATACATACAGTACGGCGGTCGTGTCGATCGATACCGTGAGCGAATCCAAGGTACGAACCGACATATTGGACTCAAGATCGCCGCCGACCTGTCCCATGCTGCTCAGTTCCTTCGCCGCGGAGGCGTTCACGGAACGGAGGGCCGAGGTGCCAAGCCATTGGGCCGCTCCCCGTGCGCACAGCCATCCGAGGACCAGGGACGGCAGGCCGATCAGAATCATCTCGGTTAGATATTGGGCGATCAGGGATGGCTTGCCGATGCCGAGGGACACCAATACGCCCATCTCCTGACGTCGGTCGTTCATCCACAGCAAGAGCATGAGGCTGAGGACTATCACTGCCGAGATGGTCACGCCGATCAAAGCGCCGCGCATCATGGAGCGCACACCTCGGGCGGCATTCAGCATACTCGACGTATATTGGTCATTGCGCGTGATCTGGTAGTTGTTCCAATCCACCGGAAGCTTCTTCGCCGCTTCCATGGTTTTCTCCACGTCGACACCCCTGTCCAGAACGAAAGTGGCATCCTGGTATATTTCCTTGCCGGCCTTGTACTGGTACAGAGTACTTGTGGTGTCCAAATCGGTGTACACAGTGTTGGAGGTGAGTTCCGCGCGGCTGGCCACCTTCCTGTCGCTGTCCCCTTTGAATATTCCGACGATGGTGGTTTTGACGGTTGCCGTCGAATGCGACTCATTGTCGGCATCATATGGATTGGCCTTGAGCGTGAGGGCATCGCCGACTTTAAGCCCATTGGTTTTGGCGAGATCCTCATGGACCATCGACATATGCTTATCGGATGCCTTGAGATGACGTCCTTCGACCATGCCGAGCGTGTGGGACGTGAACACATTGAGTTTTGACGAATCGTTCGTGCCTATGACGTTGGCCGTATTGCCGAACTGCTGTTCTTTCTCCGCATCGTAATCATCGCCGCCGGGGACCTTCACCACGCTGGCTCCCACGAGATCGGCGGTGGCGTTCTGCCTGACCATGCACGAGCCAACCCCGGACAGCTTCGAGATTCGTTGCACATCGGCGGGACGAACCATTCCGCCTCCGCGAGGCGTCAGCATGCTGCCTTGCAGGTTACTGGCCAGCACGAATCCGCCGACCGCCTGTTTTTCAATCTGTCCGGCCTCATGTTGAGCTGCCTGAGAAACCGCGGTTGCGGACAGCATACTCGCCGTTATGATGGTCAGCACAATGAACAGCACCGCGGTGCGCACTCGTTTTCTGAGCACATAGCGCGCCGCCCGTGAGATAAAGGTCATTAATACCCCCTGTAAAGCTGGGACCTTCTCATCCGAAACAATGAAATCTAATTCGATTCTTCGATTGGCCATTCACGAAAATACATGGTTCGCCTCAGAATACGGCAAGATATGCCTTGAGCGAAAATGCGAAACAACATTGGTTGCATTTACGCCCCGGGGGCATTGGTTGTTTTGTTCATTTGACAAGCTTTACACGGTTATAAAACAGTGCATATACCAATGGAGGCCCCAATCGAAATTGGGGCCTCCATCAGAGAGAAAGGAAGGATGTCAAGTATTGGTTATTTATTCGGTCAGCTTGGCCTTCTCGTTGATGGCTTCAACCGTCTCGACCGTCTTGGCTTCCTCGTCGGAGATCTCACCGGCCGCGAGCTTGGCTTCGAGCTGCTCGACGATTTCGGCGTGCATCTTCTCGTTGATCTTCACCTTGAAGGTGAACACCAGCAGGCTGAGCACGATCAGAACGAGCGGCACATAGAAGGCGCAGACTTCGAAGGTGTGGATGTTCGCAGGGGTCATATCGGCTGCAGTGGCGCTGCCGGTCATACCTGCTGCGACGGCGATGAAGCCGGTGATGCCGTTCGACAGGGCACCACCGATCTTGTCGAGCATCGGGCGGACGGACAGGGTGACGGCCTCGTTACGCTTGCCGTTCTTGAGCTGGCCGTATTCGATGGAGTCGGTCAGCGACAGGATGGCGGTCATCTGGATGAGCGTGCCCGGTATGTAGAAGAGCACCAGCAGAACGTAAGCGACAATCATGGAGATCATGCCGCCGATATACAGGTAGCGGCGCGGGATACGCTTGTTCAGAATCGGGTACAGCGGAGCCATGACCAGGCCGGCCTCAGCCAGTTCGCCTTCGCTAAGGCCTCCTCCACCTTGTTCAAGAAGGTTTTCAGCAAGTAAGATTTAAGTCTTTATCAAACGCCTCGGCTGCTGTGATGAACCGGTCCAGCAGCCGAGGCGTTCCCATATATGCCCCAGCCGTTCCCAAATCCACCTATCCGATTCGCCGACTTCGTCCAACTTTCCCGACAATGCCATTGCTCAATGGCGACGAAGGATCGCAGAACGCATTGGCCATTGCCTCACGGAACGCCTGACGGTCAAAATCCGGCAGATTGACATGAACCAGACCGCTCATGATTTCGTGATTCGGATTCCAAGGCTTCAATGCGTTGATGTGCGAGAACATATCAACCAACGGCATCCACGAAGGGTTCGGCGTTGACGGCCAAAGACGCCCCTTTCATCACTTGAAACACTTCCGATGCCATGGGCATGGAACGTCGGATCGCATCCACCTTGCCGATGGTCAGCACTCCGGCAAGCGATGGTTGCGGACCGTAGGAACCGTCCACCACCATCAACAACGCACGGTCGAGGTCATCGTCATCTAACAGCAGCAATGTATCGCCGGAATTGGTGAGACGAATCCTGTCGCGCAACCGTTCGCGCGCGACAGGATCCCAGTCGTCCAATCGTGATTCCGCGCGGGCTGGGCGCTGTAGTCGTAGTTGCGCAACTGGGATAGGCGACTGACGAACCGGCTCGGGAACAGCGGCACCCCCTCGGGCGTTCCATCCGCCTTCAGACGGCGCTGTCCCGCCCCTGGATACTGGACACAATCTGCAAGTTGCGGTCTACCTCGATACACGCCACCGGCAACCCGTTGTCCGCATGGATGATTTCAGCACGCACCACGCGACCTGCGGCACCGTCTTGCTGAAGAAGATAAACACCGCCAGCCCGTCAACGCTGCGATGTTCCCTGCTAACACCGGTTACCGTGCCGTTGTCTTCGATGCCAAGGTACAACGACCCGTTTTTTCGGTATTGGCCAACGCCACCACGTTGTCCACGAGCTCATCGTCAATCTGAGGTCGGGATGCCTCGCTTGTAAACTCAACCGTCAGGCTTTCATGGTTCAGCAGCACAAGTTTACTCACATTGATACCGTTCCATAACCGTTTTCGATGTGAATAAGCTCACGGTCACAACCCACGATAATCGGCCACGGAATCACCGTAACGGCGTTATAGTGCTGTTTGTCGGCGTCGACAAGAGCCAGCGGCGCCGATGAAAACAACACCAAAGATGTTCAGCGAATTGTTCGCAGTACATGTGGTGTGCATCCGTTTCCTCGACGAAACTCCTCTTGTTCCAACCGGCAGGTCATCGTACGCCAGTTGCGAAAGGATTCGCCTATACATGGCAAGGTTTACCAAGAATCGTTGGACCAGCGCAATCATCCCCGCACTATTGATCCATATCCCAATCGGCACCGTCTATTGCTGGAGCGTGTTCAAGCAGTTGATCGCGGACCAGCTTCACGCCAGCCCCGCCTCCATGGAATGGGGCTTCTCTCTCGCCATCTTCTTTCTTGGCATGTCCGCTGCATTCGCCGGGCCGATGGTTGAGAAAAACATCAAGAAATCTGCTCTTATCTCAATGGTCTGCTTTGTGGTCGGTTTCGCCGGTACGGGCGTGAGCATCGCATTGGGATTCCTGCCCGGCGTGTTCATCTGCTACGGCGCGATCATGGGTGTCGGTCTGGGCATCGGCTACCTGACCCCGGTCAAGAACCTGATGCTGTGGTTCGCCGACAACAAGGGCCTCGCCACCGGTATCGCAGTCGCCGGTTTCGGCTTGGCCAAAGCCATTGCCAGTCCGGCGATGGAATACCTGATCGGCTCGATCGGCCTGGTGAACATGTTCTATACGCTCGCCGTGGTTTACGCGATAATGATGCTCGTGGGATTCCTGCTCATACGCCGCCCCGACGGCTGGGTCTATGATCCCGCGACCTCCTATGTCAGCCGCGTCTCGATTCTTAAGAAACCCGTGTTCTGGGGCATCTGGCTCGCCTTCTACATCAACATCACCTGTGGTCTAGCTCTTATCAGCCAAGAGAAAGACATCCTGCATGATGTGCTGAAGGCGTTCCCGCAGTACGCTCCGCTAAGCCCGAGCGCGTTCGCGGCCGCCATTTCCGGCATTATCGGTTTGGTGCTCGCCGTGGATTCCGTGTTCAACACCGCCGGCCGCGTGGGCTTCTCCACGCTGTCCGATCACCTCAAGCGCCGCGAAACCGTATATCAGGTGATTTTCGTGATATCGATCGCCGTATGCCTGCTGCAGGTTTGCACTAACAGTATCGACCGCGCTTTGTTGTGGGCCGTGTTGATGATGCTGTTCCTCGTCAACGCCGGATACGGCGGCGGCTTCTCCACCCTGCCGGTACTGCTCGATCAGCACTTCGGCACGAAAACCGTATCCACCACGCATGGGCTGACCTTGAGCGCCTGGGCATTCGCCGGCTTGTCCGGCAATCAGCTGGCGTCGTTCGTCGTCACGCACGCCCCCGATCAGGCGCACCGTTATGTCGCGTTGATTCCGGTACTCATCGTGCTGTTCATAATCGCGCTGATCAGTATTTCGCTGGTCAAGGCCGCAGGCAAGCGCGTCGCCGTCGCCTAGTCCCCCATAGGTTCGTGGTTCCTAGTTCGTGGGATTACAGCGGATAATCCCACGAACTGGGTGCCTGCGCCATCGCATATAAATATGCCCGGAATCAAGCCAAAACCTGATTCCGGGCATATTCGTCATCGCGTGGCATTCGGTTCACAGAATCAGGCGACGGAATCCCGTGGGCCGAAGCGTGCTCACGCGCTTATCACCGTTTGTGTCACACGCTTGTCACGCGCCGATGAGATCAAGCATCTGAGGAATGCTCTTCTTGCCGAATTCGACGGTCTGCTCGCCACCACGGTTGATGACGATGCAGGGCACGCTCATTGCGCCGTATTGGTCCTTAAGCTCAGGAAAATGCGAAACGTCGTAGGCCTCGGCGCGCACGGCAGGGTTTAGCGAGGCGAGGCGTTGGGAGGCGAGCACTGTCTCCGGGCACATCGTGCAGGTGAGCGAGACGAGAATCATGATACTCAGCGGGCTTGCAATGGACTTTGCCCGTTCGATCAGATCATCGCCCAACGGCTGACCAGGACCAGCCACGTTGTACAGGCCCAGCACGAACGAATTAAATTCATGACCGGAAGGCACGCCATGGAAGGCGAGACCAGTCGGCTCGCCATCCACCACCATGCGCACGCATGGACGCGCCGCCGGCAGCACGTGTTCCACGTCGAATACCGCACGCCCCGTATCATCCTTCTCGTACTCACCATCATCCACCGTCGATTTCAGCTTGCCACCGGACAGCGCGACCAACGCATCGATGAATCCCCGCAGTTCCGTGGACAGCGGCGTATCGTCCAGTTCCAAAGCAAGCGTGACCGGGCGAGACATACGGTTAAAGACCACGTTGAGCTGCTGTTTGGTGGTGTCGGAGAACAATTCGCCGGGCTTCCTGACGGCGTTTGCTGCGGCAGCGGCATCGGTGCTGCGTTTGACGGGTGCCGGTGCGGGCGTGGTGTCAGCCAACGAGGCGGCATCTGTCTTCGCCGTGGACTGCTCGTAGACGCAAGAGGTCGGGCGCTGTGGTATCAAACCGGTTTTCTCGCTCATCCGCTTGGCATACCGTTCCAACTCCACCGCGGCAATAGCACCATCGGCGGTGGCAGTAACAACTTGCCGCAGGTTTTTGGCCCGCAGATCACCGGCCGCATACACGCCCGGCACCGATGTTTCGAGATAGCCGTGCGTGACCACGTAACCATAATCGTCCAGTTCCACCACGCCGCGCACCAGATTCGTGGCGGGCACATATCCTGCGAACACGAACACGCCGAACGTGCCACCGTCAGCAGGTTTCCACGTTTCGGTCTGGCCGGTGGCCCGGTTCAGGATCGTAGCTTCACGCAAACCGCCTTGACCGGCAGTGACGCCTTGCAGCTCGACTTGGTAACGCACGTCGATTTTTGGATTGTTTTTGGCTGCGGCGGCCACCGTGGCGTCGCAAGTAAAATCCTGTTCCCGCACGAGAACGGTGACTTTGGAGGCGTATGTGGTCAGGAACACGGATTCCTCGGCTGCTGCGAACCCTCCTCCGACCACCAGTACTTCCTTGCCGGTGAAGAATTCGCCATCGCAGGTAGCACAGTAGGCCACACCGCGGCCAGCGTATTCGGATTCCCCTTCGAACCCTAGTTTGCGTGGGCTGGCGCCGGTGGCGATGAGAATACCGAAAGCCTTTAAGTCGCCGCGTGAAGTATGCACGGTTTTGACGTCGCCATGCACGTCGAGGCCGATGGCTTCGGCGGAAAGGAATTCAGCGCCGAAGTCCTGCGCCTGTTGACGCATGGTCTGGGTAAGCTCACGGCCAGTGGTGCGGCCGACACCCGGATAGTTGACCACCTCATTGGTGATGGTGATCTGTCCGCCGAAATCGTCTTTCTCGAGAATCAGTACGCGATATCGGGCGCGGGCCAGATACAATCCCGCCGTCAGACCAGCGGGACCGCCGCCGACAACTATGACATCGTACAAATCATTTCGAGACATAATGAATCCCTTCGCGCCTCAATCTGTCTGTTCAAGGGGTTGCCCGGAGGTTCTCCGGACAACCCGTCGGATTAGATTGACAATCCGTCCGTCAAATAACGATCACAGTTGGCCAACAAGATCGAGGCTAGGTTCGATGGTGTCCTCGCCCGGAGTCCAGTTGGCAGGGCAGACCTGATCGCCATGTTCGTGGACGAACTGAGAGGCTTGCACACGGCGTAGTAGTTCTTCGGCATTGCGGCCAACGTTGGAGGAGATGACTTCATAGGCCACGACCTTGCCTTCGGGGCTCACGATGAAATCACCGCGTTCAGCCATGCCATCGACCTCGTTGTAGGTATCAAGATCTTTGGCCAATAGAGCGGTCGGGTCAGCAAGCATTGGATATTGAATCTTGGCGATCTTTTCATTGGCATCATGCCATGCCTTGTGCACGAAATGGGTATCGCAGGAGACGGAGTAGATTTCACATCCGATTTCCTTGAACTTGGCGTAGTTGCGAGCCAGATCCTCAAGCTCAGTGGGGCACACGAAAGTGAAATCAGCCGGGTAGAAGAAAAACAGGGACCAGTGGCCGAGCACATCAGCCTTGGTCACCTCATGGAACTCGTCGTTCTGGAACGCGTTCACCTTAAAATCGGTCAGTTCATGCTGCAGAAGAGTCATCATCGGTCCTTTCGCTGATTGTCAATCATCTGGCCTCTGCCGTTTTCTATCGTAACGTGATTCTCTGGAACCCGCGCGGGTATAACGCGTGAGACTCATCACATCATTAATAACAGTCACGCCGACAGACCATGCGATACAAAGGTGCCGCGAAATAAAAAACTCCTGCATGCCACGGGGAGCAAGGACCGGGAGACGGATGAAAAGGGGACGCGAGCGGATAAAAAAACGGGGGTTCCCGGAGCGCGGACCCGACGGGAAGCCCGGAAAGAGAGCATAAAAAAAGGGGCCTCCCGGGAGCCAAAGG
>OHAF01002974.1_pt1 | contig 11772 bp, 13 predicted proteins | sample 1577041 | NCBI WGS metagenome assembly OHAF01 (sample SAMEA3541495, study PRJEB24748) | human gut metagenome | biome: human gut; feature: human-associated habitat; material: faeces | place: China | collected 2012
TATTTTTTATTTTATACAAATTATTCTTCTAGTCCGAAACTTACTCCCAAAGCATTATTCACTTTATCAATTATCTTTTCATCATCAATGTGCCCTATTCTCTCTTTTAATCTACTTTTATCAATAGTTCTTATTTGTTCAGCTAAAACAATAGAATTACTTTTTAAACCACATGAAGAAGAATCTATCTCTATATGAGTTGGCAACTTTGTTTTACCTGTTTGAGATGTTATTGCTGCTGCAATAACTGTAGGACTATATTTATTTCCCAAGTCATTTTGAATAATTAATACTGGTCTAACTCCTCCTTGTTCTGAACCTACTACTGGACTTAAATCTGCATAAAACATGTCTCCTCTTTTTACTACCATCTTCTTCACTCCCAAAACCTACATTTTTTAAGTCTATAGTTTCGTATATTTTTATTAGTTCGAAGTAAAGTCAATAGTAATTTACATCTATATATTTCGTAAAAGTTTCTAGTTTTATTGCGTACTATTTACCTTTACCTCATTATATAATATGTAAATTGTCGTTTTTTGTTTGTTGTCCTTTATCTCCATTTGCGTTGGATTGTGTGTTTCTTTGTTTATATGTAATATTTTATTTTTTGTTTTCATTATTATTTCATTTTCGGATTCTTTATATTGAGATTTTTCATCTGTTTTGTAATCTTCTATAAAACTACTTAAATCTAAACAAGTGCTTCCTAAATAATTATAATTTTCTAAAATCGTTGTTAAATCTAATTGGCTGTTTTCTATTTTGATATTTGTTCCATCATTTTCTATTTTTACTCCTGCTATATTGCTTGGTTCAATTACTTCTTGTGTACTTTTGCTTTTATCTTGATATGTTTGTTTTAATATATATTTGTTGTTGTTCTTATTACTGGTTACATTGACTGTTACATTCACTTCATATGAACTAATATTTAAAATATAATCTACAATTTCTTGACTAGTACTATTCTTTCCAATTTTTGAAATTTTAGTCGTATTGTTTTTATTTTTTGTGATAATAATTGTTGTGGATATTATTATTGCTATTAGTCCTATTATTAATATTATTTTTGTTTTTTTGTTGTTTTTTTCTTTTGTTGGTTTGTAATATTTTATTTTGTTATTTCTTGTCATAAAGAGCCTCCTAAAAATTATTCTTATTAATTTTTATTCAGCTTTTTTTATTTTATGTTTTGATTGAATTTTTCTGTTTTAAAAGGAAAAGCACTATAAGAAAATATTTATTTTCTTATAGTGCTAGATGTTATTTAGCTTTTGGTTCAACCCTTAGACCTTCTTCATCGGTATAAAAGGCCTCCATTTTTTCGGATTGAATGCTTCCTACTAGCATATTCAGCTTTTTCTCAGTCACTCTTTCAACATTGTAAATCCTTCTAATTTCATCTTTGGCATCTGCCATTATTGTTTTGCCAGTTTCTTCATCTTCTAACAGAATTATCGCTTCTGCTGGTTGTGCTAAGATATACGTTCCGTTAGAACCTCCTACAACCCGGTAGCCTTCTTTTTCTTTTTTCTTTAATTCTGCTTTTTTTCCTTGAAAGTACATTTGGTTTGATGAATTATAAATTCCTCTTATTGCTTTTAACATCTTTAGCTTTCCTTTCTTTTAAGCCACGCCTTTTGGTTACCATAATATTTTAGCATTTTTTTGTGGTTATGTCAAATTTTACAATTATGATTTACATTGACTCCGTGAATGCCATTATATCAAAAGTAACCTCTTAAAATTTATAACCTATTATATAATATGGAAGCATAATCTGGTTATATAATATGTTATTGGAACCGCCACCTGATGAATAAGCACTTTCAAAAGTAATCTTATTTTCTTTTCCATTAATAATTCTATAATATAAAGGATGCCCTGCCCATCCAGACAAATACCAACTTGTTGCCAATGTTGTATCTATTCCATTATTAATGACTAAGCACTCTGTTGAAAATGTTTTATTATCAACTGTAGGATTACTAACATTTGATACATTGTTAGTTTTGTAAAATATTTTTATATAATCATAATTATTTAAACTATCATTTATTGTTATTGTTTGTGCTGGAAATTCTTGTGTAATATCATTATTTTTCCATAGTATCTTTCCTTTTCCACTATTATCATCCCTTGTCGCACCATTTACTATTTCATAAATCTTATTATTGTATTTTGATAATGTTTCATTTTCTTCTTTTTGTGCATTTTCTGTTGTATCTTTTGCTTGCTTTACATTTTTTAATAACCCTGTATGATTTAATATGGTTATTGATATTCCTGCTAAAACTAATAAGATTATTATTGTTACTATGAGTGCCACTAAAGTTATTCCTATTTCATTTTTCCTTTGTTTTTTCACGATATTTTTTCCTCCTTTTATTAAGCTAGAAACTTAATATAATACGAATATTTAAAATAGATTGAAATATTCGTATTTTTAATTTTAGAGTTATATAATATTTAATAATTTAACTATTGATTTTTTGTTTTAGTTATGTTATATTTTCAGTATAATAAATTAATTAAGTTTCTAGATTAATTAATATATTCAACACTTCCATACAGATGTGTTATTTTTTTTCTTTTTTAGTTAAGTTTCTAGCTTAATAAAAGGAGGAAAAAACAAATGAAAAATGAAGTAGGCATAACTTTAGTAGCACTCATAGTAACAATAATAATCTTGTTAATTTTAGCAGGAATAAGCATACAAGGATTAACTCAAACTGGATTATTTGAAAAGGCAAACCAATCAAAAAGAACAACAGAAAATTCACAAGAAGAAGAAAATATAATATTAGGAAGTTATGAAAATAAAATAAATGAAATTGTAGATAGCTCTACAAGAGAAAATAATTCGGCACAACAACAACCCAATAGCCAAAACACTATGTCTGGCGAAGAACATTTTATAGGTGAATATTATTTTAATGGTAAACCTATATATGAAAAAACTATTTATATAAATTCGTTATCTAATAAAGCTGGAATGAAAGATTATAACCATAAGATAAGTAACGTAGATGAAATTTGGTTTAATACTTCAAAATCTTTTATAAAATGGAAAAATTTAGATGGAACTCCTGTAGCACCATTTACATATGTTAGGTTAACTGATAATTCAGCTCATATATCTTTATTTAATTTGACAAATGCAAAGTTTTCAATAGAAGTAGGAACTAATAGAAGTACCCTATGTGCCTATGTAACTATAAATTATACTAAAACCACAGATTCTAATAATGGCAATACCATATCACCAACTTCTGCTAATTAAAAATAATTAGAGTATATTTTGATTATACTCTAGTTATTTTTATCTGTTTATTATCTTTTATAATATTATTTTTATCTTATTTTTTCTATATAATCCGCTATTTGTTCATTATCTTTTGCTCTTTCCATTAATAGAGCTTTTGACATAATATAATACTATTGCATTACTAAGTGTTTATATTTTAAATAATCATAATATGTAAAAGTTGGCTCATTAGTCAGATTATTTTTATAATAATCTTTTATTCTCATTTTATTAATATTAATCTGTTAATTAATTTTTTAAAATTTATTCCCACTTCTGTTTTTTATTTTTAATTTAAAATAAAGTATAGTCATTTCGGCTATACTCTATTTACTTTTAAAAAATAATCTTCAACTATTTCCATTAACTGTTCTTTATCTTCAATTTTATTAATCTCACATCTAAATTCACTAGAATTTGGCATGTTTTTTGTATACCATGCTATGTGTTTTCTCATTTCTCTAATTGCTGTTACTTCTGGCTTATTATCTAATTCTAATTGTATTTGTTTCTTTATAACTCGTAACTTTTCTTCATTTGTTACTAGTGGTAATTTTTCTCCTGTTTCTAAATAATATTTTATTCTTTCAAAAATCCAAGGATTTCCAAATGTTCCTCTTCCTATCATTATTCCATCAACACCTGTATATTCAAACATTTTTAGTGCTGATTCTTCATCTACTATATCTCCATTTCCTATTACTGGGATTTTTACACTTTCTTTTACTTTTTTTATTATGTCTAAATCTACTTTTCCAGAATACATTTCAGTTCTTGTTCTTCCATGTATTGTAATTGCTGATACTCCTGCTTTTTCTGCCATTTGTGCAAATTCTATTGCTACTATATTGTTACAATCCCAGCCCTTTCTTATTTTTAGAGTGACTGGTTTAGTTGTATTTTTTACTACTGCTTTTATAACTTTTTCTGCTTTTTTTATGTCTAATAATAATTTACTTCCATCTCCATTTTTTACAACTTTTGGTGCAGGACATCCCATATTGATATCAACAATGTCTGCTATTTTACTAACATATTTTGAGGCATAGCTCATTGTTTCTTCGTCACTTCCAAATATTTGCATACTTATTGGTCTTTTTTCTCCATCTGTATTCATTAATAGTTTTGTTTTTGTGTCATCATGATAAATTGCTTTACTACTTACCATTTCTGTGCATACTAATCCTGGTCCAAATTCTTTGCAAATTTTACGAAATGGCAGGTCTGTTACACCTGCCATTGGAGCTAATATTAAATTATTTTCTAATTCTAAATCTTTTATTTTTAATTTTTTTAAATACATTGTTCCCCCTAGGAATTTTCCCTATTTTACAAATATTGTTTTTTGTCTTTTACTACTTATGTTTAGTAATATTCCTATTAATATATAACTTGTTATTAGTGAGCTTCCTCCATAACTTACAAATAGTAATGGTACTCCTGTTATTGGTAATAAGCCCATTACCATTCCTACATTTTCTGCCATATGGAACATAAATATTCCGGCTATTCCCGATGCTATTAGTGAGCCGTTTGTGTCTTTGGCTGTTTTGGCTACATACAGTGCTTTGGTTATTAAAAATACGTATAGTACAATTATTGTTCCTGCAATTATAAATCCCATTTCTTCGCCTATTACTGAGTATATAAAGTCTGTTGTTTTTGGGTATAGGTAACCAAGTTGTGTTTGGTTTCCTTTTAATAGTCCCATTCCTGTAAGACCTCCAGCTCCTATTGCTAATTTTGATTGAATTATGTTGTAACCGCTTCCTCTAGGGTCTGATTCTGGATTTAAAAATATATCTATTCTTTTTTTAGCATGTTCTGGCAATATGAAATTATATAATATTGGTATTGATATTGCTACTACAATTATTGCTACAATTATATATTTTTTATCAATTCCTGCTGTAAATAGCATCATCCCTGTTGCTATGCAGAATGCCATTGCGGTTCCATAGTCAGGTTGTTTTATTATTAATAATAATGGTATTGCTAATGCTATAAATATTATTAATAGCTTAACAGGTTTGTTTATTTCATCTTTATATCTTTCTTGAATTTTTGATATTATAAATGTTAAAAATAATATTACTGCTACTTTAGCAAATTCTGATGGTTGAAAAGAAAATCCTCCAATGTTAAACCAGCTAGTTGCTCCGTTTACTGGTATTGTAAACATTACTGCTACTAGAAGTATTAAAAATATTCCATATAATACTGGTGATATTTTTACTAATGTTTCGTAGTTTATTAGCATTGTAAGTATCATTGCGATTAAACTTACCACGAACCATATAATTTGTTTTTTAAATTCATCATACTCGGTCTCTTGTGTAGCTGAAAATAGGGCTACTAACCCTATTATTGTCAATATTATGGCTACTATTACTAGACCCCATTCCATATTTTTTAATTCTCTTTTTCTCATTAAACCACTCTTTTTCTTAATTAATTTTCTGATTTAACTTCTTCTTTTTGTTCATTTTCGTTATCTTGTATAACTTCTTGTGAATTTTCTTGAGTTTCATTTTCTTCTTTTTTATCTTCTTCTATTTTTTCAACCTCATCAGTTTGTTTTTCTGTGCTTTCATCTGCTTCTTCTATAATTATATTATCTTCTATAGTTTCTTTTTCATTCTCTGTTTCTTGTTTTTTTGCTTTTTCTTCTTGTTTTTCCACTTTATTTTTTTCAATATCTTTTTTGTCTATTTTTCTTGCATCATTTTTTATGTTAAGAATAGGAATGTTTGCATATAAAGCTGGTGCTCCATTTGTTCCATCTTCATTTTCTTTGTTTGTTAATCTTACATCTATTTCCTTTTCATCAACTTCTATATATTTTTTTATTACATCTATTATTTCTTGTTTCATAAGTTCTAAGAAATCTGCTGATACATTTGCTCTATCTTGCATTAAAACTAAATGTAGTCTTTCTTTTGCTGCATCTTTTGAACTTTCTGATTGTGTTTGTTTTTTATCTTCTTTTTTGCCTAAATTCTTAAAAAAGTTAATTACGTTTTCAAACATTTTTCCTACCCCTCCACTGTGTTTCTTTTTATTTTTTATTTTCTAAATAATTTTTTTATTTTTGCCCAAAATCCTTTTTCTCTACCAGGAATTGTTACTTCTATTTTTTCTCCTAATACTCTTTTTGCTATTTCCATATATGCTTTTCCTGATGGTGCTTTTTTATTTTGTATTACTGGTTCACCTTTATTTGTTTGTGTTATTATGTATTCATCATCTGGAACAACACCTATTAAATCTATTGATAATAAGTCTACGATGTCATCTACATCCATCATTTCTCCTCTTCTTACCATATTAGGTCTTATTCTGTTAATTACTAATTCTGGGTTTTTTATTTCTGATGATTCTAGTAATCCTATTATTCTGTCAGCATCTCTTATTGATGATATTTCTGCTGTTGATACTACTATTGCTCTGTTTGCTCCTGCAATAGCATTTTTAAATCCTTGTTCTATTCCTGCTGGGCAGTCTATAAGTATATAGTCAAATTTTTCTTTTAATTCATTTGTTAATCGTATCATTTGTTCTTCATTTACTGCACTTTTATCTCTTGTTTGGGCAGCTGGTAGTAGGTATAATTCTTTAAATCTTTTATCTTTTATTAATGCTTGTCTTAATTTACATTTTTCTTCAACAACATCTACTATGTCATATACTATTCTGTTTTCTAGTCCCATTACTACGTCTAAGTTTCTTAGTCCTATGTCTGTATCTATTAAACATACTTTTTTTCCTTCTACAGCTAAACTTGCTCCTAAATTTGCTGTTGTTGTTGTTTTTCCTACTCCACCTTTTCCTGATGTTATAACTATTACTTCTCCCATAATTTTCCTCCTTAGGATTTTAAAAACACTCATTTTTACTTGTTATATGATACAACGAATTGCTTAAAAAGTCAATGTCTTTGTCCAATAAAATGACAGAAATATTTCTAAATTGTTACAAAATGGTTACAAATTTTATATTTTTTATATTTACAATATTTGTAAATATTTTTTGTACAAATATAAAAAATGTCAAAAAAGGGCGTCCCTTTTGACATTTTTTTAATAAAAAGTAACTCTAAATCCTATTTCTATACACCCTTTGTTATAATGGCTAAAGTGAGAAACAGGACAATCTTCACTATTATTTCTATAACTTCCTCCCCTATCACTATTTGGTGCTTCTATTGTTGCATGTGCTAATGTCCATTCCCATTCATTTCCCGCAAAGTCATATATATTTAATATTCTTGTGTACTCAGATGCACCTGTTGAAAGTAAGCTCATTTTTTCTTTTTTTAAATTTTCAATTGTCTGCCAAGATGATATATATTGTTTGGCATTTGTACTTGTAATTTTAAATTCCGTATTAGCATAATTTCCCCATTTATAACTATCAGTTTTTATATCAATCTGATCAAGGTTAGAATTTTCTTCTAAAAACTTGCATGCTAAATCCCATTGTATTCCAAATAATAAACTACTAGTTTTATTAGAACTTGTAGACATCTTGCTTGCTAATTTTTGTGCTTGACTGCAGTTAACAAAATTATATGGTATCATATCTTTTTTACTTACTGCTTTTGTTGAAGGTGATGATATAGTCGTATTCTCCTTTAATGCTAAACTTATATCTCTATCACTTCCATCAATTCCAGCTTCATATCTAGATATCCAAAATCCATTATTACTATATATACTTGATAACATTTTTTTATACATTTCATCCCATACTTGTTCTGCTGTTTTTTCGGATGTGGCTTCTATTCCGCATCCTTCATAATATTCATCTTTCCATTCATAACCTTGTGTGCTTGAACCTCCTCTATAATCTTGAGCATATGTTACTAAATCATTTTTTATTTTCTCATAATCTGTATCATTATTAGCTGTTGTAAATACATCTTCTGGTACTTCAATCCATACCCACTCATTGTCATTTTCATCTTTTACAACTAAGCCTTTTTTTACAGTATTCATGGTGTCTGCCATACTAATTTTAAATCCTTCTGGAATTGTGACTGTATCTCCGTTTTTATCTTTGTATTCTGTGTCTTTGGTGTATGCTTCTGACCATTGTTCTTCATTTACCACTACATATCTAACTTGTCCTTTTGTATTTTTAAAATATCCTTTGAAATTATTTACACTTGCTATAAATTGGTAATCTTCTTGATTATTTTCTAATGACACACTTGATGGTACTTCTGTTATTTGTGATATTTGCTTTGTCCAAGTAAATTGATTTGTTTTGTTTAAGTTCACATTTTCTTCTTTATTATTTGAAATTACTATAGTTTCATTTCCACTATTGTCTTTTGTTTTTCCTATATAGTAGTAACCATCTGGGATTAATATGCCTTCTACATATCTTAAATCTACAGTTGTTTCATCTGGTTCAGTATAATCTGTATAATATGTTTTTACTGTATCTTTTTCTTTTATTTCAATCCCTCTTACTAAAAATATATTATGACTATTTTCATTTATTATATATAAATCTGTATAGTTATTTGCATTTGCTGAATTATCTTTTACAGTTTCATAATCTTTACCATAGTTTAATGTTATTCCTTCCATAGCTTCTAAGTCTATAACATAAAAATCACCCGTATCATTTTTTGTGCTTAATACATTTTTAAGTGTACCTATATTTGTATATTTTATCTTGGCTGGAATTTGTCCATACTCATTGTAATATTCATCTGTTTTTGACCTTAGTAATTCAATATCACTATATAAATTATTTAATCTTTTTATATATACACTGTCTTGGGTATTGAATACTAAAACACTTGTTAATATTAATAATATTATGATTGTGACTACTAAAGCCATCATTGTAATACCTTTTTCTTGTTTTAATTTATCTTTCATCTTTTGCGTGCTCCTCTCTATTTGTTACTATTAGTTTACTATTTATTTGTTTTATTTTCAAGTATTTTCATTATATATTTTTTTCTTCTTAAATATCTATTATTCTCTTTTAATACCAAATACCAAAGATACATTACAATTAAAAAAATTGCAATATTTTTTAAATACAATATTAATACACTTGCTATAGCTGTTATTAGTATTGTTGATATCATAGATATGTTGTTAATTGCATCATCTGCTTTTTGTTTTCCAACAATTATATGTAATATTCCACTTAATATTCTTCCACCATCTAATGGATATATTGGAAGTAAATTAAATAACATAATTAGGAAATTGGTATATATAACCATTATTGCTTTTATCATATCTATTTTTAGATTATATGTTATTATAATTATAATTAAATTTGTAAGTGGACCGGCACTTGCTACTATAATCTTTTTTATATCTAATTTGTTACCTTTTTTTATTTTTTTATTATAGTCTTTTGGTTCTATTTTAAATGCTATTGATACTCCAAATGGCATTATTTCTAGTTTTTCTGGTTTCATTTTTAATATTATTCCTGCCAATAAATGTCCTAATTCATGTATTAATGCAAATACCATAATCATAGCATATATTTCAATTTGTTTTGTTAGATAAAATAATATTAAAAATAAGAATATTTTGAGGTCTATCCTAAATCTCATTCTTAACCTCCCTTTTATAAGTCTAATATTTTTTGTGGATCTATAGTTTTCTCTGATAATCTTATTTCAAAATGTAAGTGTGGTCCGGTAGAATTTCCTGTTGAACCGACTTCAGCTATTTCTTGTCCTTGTTCTATCTTGTCCCCTTGTTTTACATACAAATTATTGCAGTGTGCATATATAATGCTAACTTCTCCTATTTGTATTTTTAAATGTTTTCCGTAATCTCCTTCTTCTGATGCTAATACTACTTCTCCGCTTGTTGCTGATTTTATTTTTGTTCCCATATTTGCTGCAATATCTACTCCTGTATGATTTTTTGGCACTGTTGCTGTTGTTGGTTCTCTTTGACCATATTTTGAACTTATTGTTCCCTCTATTGGCTTTATAAATGTTGTTGTTGTTTTTATTTTATTAATTTGTTGTTCTTCTTCTGAAAGTTCTTGTTCATTATTTGAAATTTGATGTTCATTTGTTGATTCTGTTGGATTATCTACTTGTTGATTTTCTTCCGTTTGTTCTTGGTTTTGTGTTGATTTATCATTTGTTTCTATTGTTTCGTTTGATCCACCAATTGCTGAGTTGTCTTGGTTTTTATTATTAAAGTTTATTATGTATTGTTTTAGGCTTTCATACGTAGCTTGAAAGTTTATATCATATGATAATATTTCTTTTGCTTTATTTATAAAATCTTGAGAAAATATGTAATTGTTGTTTTGAATTATATATATTGTAAAGTATATTAAAAGACTTATTATTATTTGTATTATCATTTTTTTGAGTAATTTCAAGTCTTTTTTTGTGTTTGTATTTATATTAACTGTAGCTGTTTTTGTTAAGCTACCAGCTTGTCTTCTTGCATATATTTCTTCTGCTCTTCTTATTTTTTCTTCGACAGTCATTGTTCTTTCCATTTCTTTACACCTCTTTCGTATTTTCTTTTTAATCTATATGTATTCGTTTTGTGTTTTATTCCTCTTAATGATAACTAGAAAAAGCTATCTAAGTATTAAAACTTTAGATAGCTTTTTGCTACAAGGTTAATAATAATATAAATTCTATTGCTCCTATTATTGTTGTGATTATTGAATATTTTTTTATTTTTTTATATTTCTGTTGCATTTTATTATCTGCAAATTTTTTATCTTCTTTGTTTTCTATTTTAGATACATAGCTATTTACTAACATTTCTGCTTCTTTTAGTATATAGTCTTTTTGTGTGGTTTGTTTTTCTTTTTTATTTGTTGTTTTGTTATTTTCTACTTTTTCTAATTTTTTTATCTTTTTGCTGTTTTTTAGTATTATTATTGCTTCATCTACTATGTTTGATGGTAGATTTTTTAGTACTACCATATTTTTTAAGTTACTTGCCTCCATTTGTACCTCCTCATATGTATTTTTTATATTTTTTCCATTTTTTATAAGGTTATACTTTTTTCAAAAAATAATTTTATTGACAAATAATTTAATATATTTTTTAGAATAAAATCAAATAAAAACCGATAAAAGATTGATATTTCAACCTTTTATCGGTTTATTTTGGAGGCGCCTATCGGAGTCGGACCGATCATCAGAGTTTTGCAGACTCGTGCCTTACCGCTTGGCTAAGGCGCCAAATAAATTTGGTGGAGCGGGAAACGGGGCTCAAACCCGCGACCTCTGCCTTGGCAAGGCAGCGCTCTATCAACTGAGCTATTCCCGCATTTGCTTTAATACATTATATTCAAAAGCAATTAATATAATACCAAAAATTATAATTCTTGTCAATAGTTTTTGAATTTTATTTGACCTATGTAGGTAAAAAGGCAAATTATTAAAGTTTTTATAATTTGCCTTTTTTATTTTTTATTTTTTTGTTTTTGCTGCTTTT
>OHAF01002978.1_pt1 | contig 11768 bp, 10 predicted proteins | sample 1577041 | NCBI WGS metagenome assembly OHAF01 (sample SAMEA3541495, study PRJEB24748) | human gut metagenome | biome: human gut; feature: human-associated habitat; material: faeces | place: China | collected 2012
GACCATGGAAGGCCGCTCAAACCTCAGGTGTTGCAACCACCACTAGAATCTGCCCCGCAGCCCGGAATCAGGCCGCCGGGCGGATCGAGCGTGAGATATTGCTCCTCCAGATCGATGTCGGGGACCAAGGCCTCCACGAACGGGACCAACGCGGTCTTTTCGACCACATCCTCGCCCTTGGAATTCTGGCCGGTTACCACCGGCTCGGTCAAACGAATCTTGAGCAGGGATTGGGCGGGGGAGTCGATCACATCCACCACTTTGCCGACCACTTGGCCGGCGGGCAGTCCCAGACCGTTGCCCTCGACTAGACGGGCCTCAAGGCCAATAAGATCCTTGGGATACCATTCGTCGGCCTCGAGCATGTCCTCCGCATCGTCGACCTCGCCGTAGAGTTCGACACCGTTTAGGGCCTCGGCGGCATTGCGGTCGTCGACGCCCTCAAGCTTGAGAATCCAACGATCCTTGAACGTGCGCGAGCCCTCGACGATGTACTCGGTCTCGCCATCCTGGCTGTAGAGCACGGAGTCCGGCTCGAAGCGCCACTCGGGATCATCGGTGTACAGGCGCACGGTGACTTCGCCCTTCAGGCCCTGTGCGCGGCCAATACGAGCGACCCTCAGCAACTCGAGCTGCTGAGGGTCGTCGTGCATGTCTTGCTGTGCCATGCTGTGAATCGTTCCTTATCGGTTATCGACGGACGTCCATGATGTCAACGCGGACCTTGTGGTCAGACAGTGCCTGAATCACGGTGCGAATCGCGTTGGCGGTGCGGCCGCCACGGCCGATCACACGGCCGATGTCTTCCGGGTTCACGCGTACGCGAAGCAGTTCGCCGCGCGCGTTCTCATGAGACTTGACGGAAACATCGTCGGGAAAATCAACGATGTTCTTGATGAGGTGTTCCACAGCTTGTGCAAGCATAGCTAGCCTTTCGTTTCCGCTCAGGCCTCAGCCGGAGCTTCTTCGGCGGCCTCTTCAGCCGGGGCTTCCTCAGCGGCGGCAGCGGCTTCGGCTTCAGCCTTGGCCTTGGCAGCAGCTTCGGACTTGGCGGCCTTCAGCTTCTGAGCCTGGTCCTCAACGGCCGCGATGCGGGCCTCGGCGTCCGGGCCAGCCTCAACGGTCTTCAGGGTGCCTTCGGCACCTTCAAGGCCCTTGTACTTCTGCCAGTCGCCGGTGATGTTCAGCAGCTTGAAGACGGGCTCGGACGGCTGAGCGCCGACGCCGAGCCAGTACTGAGCGCGATCAGACTTGATCTGGATGGTCGAGGGCTGGGTGTTGGGGTTGTAGGTACCGATCTCCTCGATGACCTTGCCGTCACGCTTCTTGCGGGAATCGACGACCACCACACGGTAGAAGGCGTAGAACTTCTTGCCCTGTCGCTTCAGACGAATCTTGGTTGCCAAAATGGCTCTCCTTGTAATGCTAGGTGTGCGGGTTCTCGGTTTGCCATGTGGGGCATGGCCGTCCGGAATCCACGTGTCCTCGCGGCTCGGGGTGTAGAGGGCGCCACGCGCGCGCGAATAACTGGCCTATTATAGCGCACAGGGCCGGACTGGGCGTGGCGCACTGTGGTTGCGGTGTGGTGCGCGTTCCCCGTTGCGCAACATTCCGGGGAATGTATCGCGAAAATGCCGGCTATCGCAGTGCAAGCGTTGCGGTCAGGGCCAGATGATCAGTGCCCTCGACCTCAAACGACTTCACGCCGGACGGTTTGAGCCCGGGAGTGAACAGCACGTGATCCAGCTCGATGCGCGGCCACTTGAGCCAGCTCGGGAAGGTGAGATTCGGGCCGGCGGCTTGAATCAGACTTGCGTCCTTGAATCCGGACTTGAGCAACGCGCGGAAGCTCGGATGGTCGGTGCTCGAGTTGAGATCGCCCATAACGACGACGATATTGCGATTGCTGACGGATTTTGCACGGGCGAGTTCTCGCAGACCCAAAATGGCGGCCGACCAATCCGCGCAGCCGCGCATCGGCGATTTCGGGTGAGCCGAACAAAGTGTCACCGTGCGATTACCGGAGGTTTTGAGGGTGATGGCGGGAACGTCGGCGGCAGGGATGGAGACCACGTTGGGCACCGCTGCGCTCGGCTCGTAGCGGGAATAGATCACGTTGAATCCGCCATTATCGGTCTCTTTGGCGTCTCCGAACTGATGGTAGGGGAGAAGTTCGTTGATGTCGGCTTCGGTAAGACGTGTGATGAGGTCGTCGGTGACTTCCTGCAAGGCCAATACGCTGATATTGCGTTCGCGAATATTGCGAATGATTTCAGCGGCGTCGGCGCGTCCGTATCGACAATTCATCGTCATAACCGAGAACTGGGGCGAGAGTGTTTCACGCGTTGTTTCACGGTGTCCATCGGAGATGGTTTCGGGCCCCTCCTTCGAAGTGTTTGAGGTACCCGATGTATTGCTGTTATGGCTTTTTGACAGCGTCGGCGAAGTTGTTTCACGGGCTGTTTCACGGTGGGATTCTTTGCGTTTCCCGGCCGGGTCGATTGACGTACCCCAGTAGTTGATGCGCTGTGAGCTGGCAATCAGCGCGACCACAATAAGCAACGACATCGCAGTCCATTCATGTTGCCATGCGGCGACCGCGGCCAGAATCATCAAAGGAACACACAACAGCGGCGTCAGGGCAATCATGTACGGAAGCGGCATACGGGCCTCGAGACCGGCGGGCAGCGCGCTTAAGGTCGTCCATAACAGTGCGATGATTGCCACCGCGCTGAGGATTGTCGTCATGGAAGTTCCTTTCGAAATATAAATTGAACCGAGATATAATTTGGCTCCCCTCTGCGAGGGGAGCCAAGTTGTGAGATCAGCGACCGAACAGTCCGCCAAGGCCTCCGCCGAGGTTCGGCGGCAGTTCAGTGCCACCGTCGACGTTGCCCATCATCTGCTCAAGGCCAGCGGGCAGGGCCGGGTTCTGTGGCTTCTTGGCGAAGGCGGAACCGCCGGTCGAACCGGAGGACTTGCCGGCCAGCTTATCGCGCAATGCCTTCTCCTCGGCCTCGCGCTTCATCGGATTGCCGGACTTGCCGCCCTTCTTCTTGTTCTTGCCCTTCTTCTTGCCGCCGCCCATAGCCGGGCCGCCGAAGCCGGGGATGCCGCCGCCCATGCCGCCACGATTGGACATGCGCTTCATCATCTTTGCGGCCTGCTCGAAACGCTGCAGCAAAGCGTTCACCTGAGAAACCGTCACGCCGGAACCATAGGCGATACGGGCGCGGCGGGAACCATTGATAATCGACGGATCGCGGCGCTCGGCCGGGGTCATCGAGCGAATAATCGCCTCGGTGCGGTCGATTTCCCTCTCATCGAACTGCTCGAGTTCCTTGCGGTGCTGGGCCATGCCCGGAATCATGCCGAGCAGCGACTTCATTGAGCCCAGCTTGCGCACCTGCTGCAGCTGATCGAGGAAGTCGTCCAGGCCGAAGGAACCTTCGGAGATTTTCTCGGCGGCCTTGCGGGCCTCTTCCTCATCGAACTGCTTCTGCGCCTGCTCGATGAGCGTCATGATGTCGCCCATGTCGAGGATACGCGAGGCCATGCGGTCCGGGTGGAAGACCTCGAAGTCCTTCAGGCCCTCACCGTTGGAGGCGAACAGGATCGGCTTGCCGGTCACGGATGCCACGGACAGCGCGGCACCACCGCGGGCGTCGCCATCGAGCTTGGAGAGCACCACGCCGGTGAAGTCCACGCCTTCGTCAAAGGCCTTGGCGGTCTTGACGGCGTCCTGGCCGATCATCGCGTCGATGACGAACAGGATTTCGTTGGGACGCACGGCATCGCGAATGTCGCGAGCCTGCTTCATCAGCTCCTCGTCCACGCCCAGACGACCGGCGGTATCGATGATCACCGTGTCGTAGAGCTTCTGCTTGGCGAGTTCGATGGAATCGCGGGCCACCTTCACCGGGTCGCCGGAGGTCTGGCCCGGAGCTGCGACGGCCTCGCCGCCATCGGATTGGACGCCCTTTTCGGGAGCATAGACGGGCACGCCGGCGCGTTCGCCGACCACCTGCAGCTGCGTCACCGCGTTCGGACGCTGCAAATCGGCCGCCACCAGCAGCGGCGTGTGGCCGGAATCCTTGAGCCAGTAGCCGAGCTTGCCGGCCAGCGTGGTTTTACCGGCACCCTGAAGGCCGGCGAGCATGATGATCGTCGGCGGGTTCTTCGCGAAGTTCAGCGGACGGTCGACGCCTTGGCCGAGCACGTCGGTGAGCTCCTCGTTGACGATTTTCACCACCTGCTGGGCGGGGTTGAGTGCGTCGGACACCTCGGTGCCCAGTGCACGCTCACGCACCTTGCCGGTGAAGGAACGCACCACGTCGAGCGCCACGTCGGCGTCGAGCAGCGCGCGGCGGATTTCACGGATCGTGCCGTCGATATCCGCCTCGGAAAGCTTGCCCTTGCTCTTCAGATGCTTGAACGCATTCGAGAGTCTGTCTGTCAAAGATGAAAAAGCTGCCATAATGGGCAACAGTCTAGCCGCCACGCGGGAAATTGCGGTGTTGGGGACGACGCTTTTCGGGGAATGTGCCGCGTAGTAGTCAGGGATGTTGGGCATTCAGACGGCAAATGCCGTGCCGTCCGCTCGTGGCGAAGCCAATCGAGTGCTTCCGATACCATGGAAACCGTAAAGAATCCTGTGTTTTTTGGAATACTTACGCTGTTTTGAAAATCGCTGGACACCGCTTATACGCAGACTGCCGTGCGCTCCGAACCATGACGTTCGGGCCAACGCAGACATGCCGTGCAATAAGGAAGGCCCACTGATGCCCACCCAAAAACTACTCGAACGCAAAGCCCTGATCGTTGGTATCGTCATCAACGTGCTGCAGGTCTTAGCCGGCATGGCCGTGTTCTTCATGACCGGTCTCAAGGCCATGTTCCTCGACTTCTCCTTCACCGCGATTTCCGTCCTGTCCGGAATGGTGGCGGTGTACCTCTCGTCGCGCACGGTGCGAACCACCGAGCGCTTCCCCAATGGCATGTTCGCACTGGAACCTATCTACGCGATCTGCAAGGCCATTTTCACCATGTCGTTGTTGGTGTATTCGCTGATTGACGTGTGCCGAGTAGCGTACGACTACTTCGTGTTCGGGTCCGGCGAACGCATTGAAACCGGCCCGGTGGTCATCTACGAGATCCTGACCGTAATCGTGTGCTTCAGCCTATACACGTATTACCGGCGCTCCAACCGATCCATCGGCGATTCCAGCACCATGCTCACCGCCGAGTGCAAGAGCACGTTGGTCGACGGATCGATGTCGTTCGGCATCGGCGTAGTTGCCATCTTCCTGATGCTGCTACCGGCCGGCGGTCCGCTTGACTTCCTGCACTACACCGGCGATTTCTTCATCACCGTGGCTTTGGTGGCATTGACCATCAAGGAGCCGTTCAGCGTGCTCAAAGAGGCGTTCGTGGAATTGGTCGGCGGCGTGCATGACGACGATGAAACCAACGCCTACGTGGAGGCCGAGGCACAGCGCCATCTGCCTGCCAACACCGACTACGAGCAGACGCTGATCTTCAAGACCGGTATGAACTACACCGTTGACGTGTATCTGAGCGGCATCGGCGAAACCATTGATGTAGCTGACCTCATCGAATGCAAGCGCTCGCTGGAAAAGGAGCTCAGCAAGCGCCTGCACATCGTGGACGTGGACTTCGTGTTTGACTGATTGATGGGTTTGAAGCGACTACTTCAGACTCCAAGTGGAACCCTGCGGGCCGTCTTCGATGGCGATGCCGGCCTCGGTCAGGGCGTCGCGAATCTGATCGGCCTTGGCGAAATCCTTGGCCTTGCGAGCTTCGGCACGGGCGTTGAGCTGTTCGGCGATCAGTGCCTCCAGCGCTGCATGCTCGGGCGACTCGGCCGTGCCATCAGCGGCACCGCCGGCAGCGCCGGCGGACACCCACGGTTCGGCCAGCGGGTCCAGGCCCAAGGTGTCGAGCATGGCACGCACGGCGAGCAGCGCCTCACGCACCTCGGCCTTGGCGGTTTCGGAATCGGCGCGGTCAGCCAGCTGTGAAAGCAACGTATTGCCGGAACGGATGGCGGTGAAGATCGCGGCGGTTGCACCAGACACATTGACATCGTCATTCATGGCGGCCACGAAATCGGCGGGCAAATCGTCGGCGGAGACGGCAGTGACTGCCTCGCGAGAAGGCTGTCCACCCAGCGCCACACCGGCACGCTCGATGAAGTTCGAGACGCGGTCGTATGCGGCCTGCGCCTCGACCAGCGCCTGATCGGACCATTCGAGCATCGACCGGTACTGCACGGAGCCCAGGGCGTAACCCACCACCCAAGCGGAATGCTCAGCCAACACGCTCGGCACGGACAGGCCGGTGCCCAGCGACTTCGACATCTTCTCGCCCTTGGCGGTCACCCATGCCGAATGCATCCAGCGCGCAGCGGAGGGGTAGCCGGCCGCACGGGTCTGAGCCATTTCGTTTTCGTGGTGGGGGAAGCGCAGATCCAAGCCGCCGCCGTGAATGTCGAAGCCATCGCCCAGGTAACGGTGGGACATGGCGGAGCATTCGATGTGCCAGCCAGGGCGGCCCACGCCAAACGGCGTCGACCAACGGGCGTCCTCGGGATCGGTGTCCTTCGGAGCCTTCCACAGGGCGAAATCACGCGGATCATGCTTGTCGGGGGAGGCATCGGCCGGGTCGACCGGATTGTACTTGTCGGCACCGGTGGCGTCCACGGACGGGCCCATGCGGTCGGCCACGGCGGCGGCCTCATCGACTTCGGAGGTCTGCTTCTGGTGAGTGAGTTCGCCGTAATGCGGCCAGGATGCCACATCGAAGTACACGTTGCCGGTGGGCTTGCCGTCCGCATCCGTGACCACATAGCCGTGACCGTTGTCGAGAATGCGCTGAATCAGGTCGATCATGTCCGACATGTGGCCGGTGGCGCGAGGTTCCACAGTGGGCGGCAGTACGCCGAGCGTGTTGTATGCCTCGGTGAATTCGCGCTCGTAGTAATAGGCGCGGGCCCACCAACGCTGGCCTGCGGCCGCGGCCTTAACGAGAATCTTGTCGTCGATATCGGTCACATTACGCACAAAAGTGACTTTGTAGCCGAGCTTCAAAAACCAGCGGCGCACGATGTCGAACGCCACGGCGGCACGGATATGGCCAATATGCGGTGACGATTGCACAGTCGCGCCACACACATAAATGCCGACTTCGCCCGGCTTGAGCGGCACGAAATGGCTGACCTGGTGCGAGGCGGTGTCATACAGATTCAGGCCTTCTGCGGCCTTGGCAACATGCACCGGCGTCAGGCTTGAAGGCATGACGGAAATGTTGAAATCCTGCGGTTCTTGGCTGTTTCCCATAACACTCAAGCGTAGGGTCCGAACCAGACATGCTGAATCGTTACTCGAAGAGTTTGATGAACGCTTCACAGGTGGGGCCCGAACGAGGTGACAGACGGATGAGAAGCGGGACAACAGTCTCGCGAGAACACGTCTTTGACCGCTGCGGAAACTGCGAGATTCATGGATTTGCCCTGCTCGTTACGCAAACGGGGAACGCTCGTGCCACAATAGAAGTCATGGCCACACCACAAGTGCTCATTTTGCAACATGTCCCATGGGAACGCCCGGGACGCATATTGTCGAACCTCGAGGACATCGGTCTTGAGACGGTGACGATGAATATCGTCGACAAAAAGAAACCGGACTTGCCTGATTTCGGCGAACTGGCTGGCGTGGTAATCATGGGTGGGCCTATGGGCGCGCTTGATTACGACAAGTATCCGGGGCTGAAGGCAGAAGCCAAGTTGGCGCGTGCCGCCGTGGCTTCAGGCAAGCCGATTCTCGGTGTATGCCTGGGGCATCAGATTATCGCCACTGCGCTTGGTGCGCAGCTGCGCAAGGGCGATGCGCCGGAGATTGGGTTCGCGCCGATCAAGCGTGTGGACAAGCATGACTTCTTCTCCATGTGGGATAAGCAGCTGACAGTGCTGCACTGGCATAACGACGTGGTGGGCCTGCCCGCGGAAGGCCAGCTGCTGTCGCGTTCGTCTTCCACCAAGGTGCAGGCATTCCGACTGGGATCCGCGCTGGGCATGCAGTTCCACCTGGAAGTGTGCGGCTCGCTGCTGGACGAATGGCTGGATGAGCCGAGCATGGTCAAGGATCTCAAGGCCGCGGGTGGTTCCAAGTCCCAATTGCGCGAGCAGTTCGCCCAATACGACCAGCTACTGCAACCGCTCGCCGAGCAAGTGTTCTCCGGTTTTGCGGCCCGCTGCAACTCCTACGCTCAGACGCTGAACAAATAACGTTTGCGGGCCGCCGCTGGGCAAGCGTGGCGCTACATTGGTGAGTCATGCCGACTTATGACATTGGACTGGAACACGTTTCGCTCGCTTTCGCTACCAAAACCATCTTCACTGATGTAACGCAGGGTGTTTTTGAAGGCGACCGCATCGGCATCGTCGGCAAGAACGGCGACGGCAAATCCACGTTGCTGCACCTGTTCCGCGGTGCTCAGGAGCCGGATTCCGGCCGCGTGACAAAGCGTGGCGGACTCACGTTCGGCATGCTTGACCAGCGTGATCCCCTTGATGACAACGCCACCATTCGCGAAGCCGCACTTGAGGGGCGCGCCGACTACGAATGGGCGTCCGATAACACTTCCCGTGAAATCGTCGAGGCATTGCTCGGCGGCATGAGCCTGGATGCCAAGGTCGGCTCCTTGTCCGGCGGCCAGCGTCGCCGCGCCGATTTGGCCCGACTGCTGCTCAAGGATTGGGATATTCTTGCACTTGACGAGCCCACCAACCATCTCGACGTGGTCACTATCCACTGGCTTGCCGAACATTTGAAGAACCGCTGGTCCAAAGGCCAGGGCGCTCTGTTGCTCGTGACCCACGATCGCTGGTTCTTGGACGAGGTCTGCGAATCGATGTGGGAAGTCCACGATGGCGTGATCGAGCCGTTCGAGGGCGGCTATTCCGCATATATGCTGCAGCGCGTGGAACGCGATCGCCAAGCCGATGTGCGCGAAACCAAGCGCCGCAATCTGGCTCGCAAGGAGCTCGCATGGCTTTCCCGCGGTGCTCGTGCCCGCTCCACCAAGCAGAAGTTCCACGTCAAGGCCGCACGCGAATTGATTGCCGATGTGCCGCCGATGCGTAACACACTTGAACTGAAGCAAATGGCCACCTCCCGTCTCGGCAAACAGGTGGTCGATTTGGTCGACGTGACGCAGATTTTCGAAAAACCGCAGGGCATGGCCGATATCGACCCGGATGTGGCGGCGCTCTCCGCGTCCGCTTCCCGCGTGGATGTGGTCAACGCCATGTACGCCGAGCCGCAGCTGCATGGTTCCGTTGAGGTGGCGGTCACCGACATGACTGACCCGCGCCTGGTGGACGCCGGCGTGCCGGAAGCCGTCGAGTCCGCTGAGGAAGCGCGTAAGAAGGCCGAGGCTGAGAGCGGCAATCCGCAGCTTGCTGACGATCGCGAGGTTCGTCGCATGAACACGGGTGGTGAAACCATCGGCGGTGGCACTGCTGCAACGGATTCGGATGATGACACTGCTGCAGCCGGTGTCACCTCGGCTGCACGCAAGGTGACGGTTTCCGGCCGCGAGATTCTTGACGATGTGACTTGGCTGATTGGCCCGGGCGACCGCTTCGGCATCGTCGGTGCGAATGGTGCCGGCAAGTCCACGCTGCTTAAGTTGATTGATGGCACACTCACCCCGACCGCAGGCCATGTGAACATTGGCAAGACGGTGAAGTTCGCGGTGCTCTCGCAGCGCCTCGATGAGCTGGAGAAGCTCGGCAAGTACAAGATCAAGGAAGTGCTTTCCCGCTATAAGCCGAGCTACATTGTGGATGGCAAGGAAGTGACGCCGGGACAGTTGATGGAGCGTCTCGGCTTCGAATCCGCCCAGCTGATGACGCCGATCCGCGATCTCTCCGGTGGTCAGAAGCGCCGCATGCAACTGCTGCTGATTCTGCTTGACGAGCCGAACGTGCTCATCATGGACGAGCCCGGCAACGATCTGGACACCGATATGCTCGCCGTGATGGAAGACCTGCTCGATACTTGGCCGGGCACGTTGATTGTGGTCTCCCACGACCGGTACCTGCTGGAGCGCGTCACCGATCAGCAGTTCGCGCTGATTGGCGGCAAAGTACGTCACTTGCCCGGCGGCGTGCAGGACTACCTCGATATGGTTGAGGCTATTAAGAACGGCAAGGGATTGCCGGCTGACACGCCTGGCTTCGCGGGCACCGGTAGCAGCTCGGCGAAGTCTGGTAAGGGTAAGGCGGCCGCCGTCAACGCTGCCGCATCTCTCCCTCAGTCCGCTTCGCGGATAGCTCCCTCGTCAGAGGGAGCCAATAACGGTGAGGACTCCACCTCGAAGCTCACCGGCAAGGCCTTCCACGAGGCATCCAAGCGCGTGAATGCCATCGAACGTAAGCTCGCTAAGCTTGAAGAGCAGAAGGCCGATCTCGAGGCGCAGATGGCCGCCCATGACCCGAGCGACTACGAGGGTCTCAACAAGCTCAATGAACAACTCACCGCCGTCAATACTGAAAGCGATGATCTCGAAGCCGAATGGCTCGAACTCTCCGAACAATTGGAGTAGCGGGAGAAACCGTAACGTTCACAAGGCCTCGGCAGTTTGCCGGGGCCTCCCGCTATGCAAACTCCCACGGATTAATCAATTCCACGTCGGTACCTTCGAAGTCCTTGATATTGCGCGTGGCTATGGCCGCATCCCAGGAACAGGCAATTGCCGCAATCATGGCGTCTTGAATACTGGTAGGTGTGCCCCTGTGTTCGCGTTCGACAAGGATATGGGCATAATCCGCAGCTGCCTGAGTGTCAAATGCGAACGTTCTGTCCTCTAATGTCATAAGCGCCAGCTTGACGGTCGTATCTGTGTACTTTCGTCGTTTGCCTTCAGGCATGCGACATATTCCGGCCAACAACTCGGCGACGGTGATGGCGGTGGTTGCCAAATTGCTTGTATCTTGGTTCCTCAGCCAATTGGCAACGTGTTCGTCTGGCTGTTTCTTGATGATTTCGCTGATGACGTTGGTGTCCAGAATAATCATGGCCGATTCCTATTCAAAAGATACTGGCGGTCGGGAATCGGCGGAATTTCGCTCGGATAGTGGGAGTTCCCCCTTGTCGAGTCCCTCAAAATCCATGTTCTTCATGAATTCGCGGATCTCGTCATAGAAATTGGTCTTTCGCGTGATTTCATGCGCCACCGTGCCAGCCAGCCATTCTTCAAGAATGGATCGCACCTGAGATTCCATGGAGCGGTTGTTTTTCTCAGCCACTTCTTTGAGCTGCTGAATCTGCTCATCGGGTATTTTTCGGATGGTCAATGTTGCCATGATGCACCTCCTTGTTGCTGTCATAATGCTAGCATGAGGTGCTGTCGTTTTGCTTGCAGTACGGGTGATGAGGTATGCACGCATGAAAAAAGGCGGATATGCATCATGCGCATCCGCCTTTTGAGCTTGGACTGGGTCTTCCCGCAGTCGCCGAATCAGCGCCCGGTAACCTCGGAACCGACGACCTTTTCGCTCAGGGCGCGCGGGCCGCGGGTCACGGCTACGGCACCGGAGCGCACCAGCTCAATCACACCGTAATGCTCCAAAAGCCCCAGCAGGGCGTCGATCTTGCCTTCGGCACCGGTGGCCTCAATGGTCAGCGATTCCGGATTCACGTCCACCACGCGCACGCGGAACAGACGCACGATCTCCAGCACGT
>OHAF01002981.1_pt1 | contig 11763 bp, 9 predicted proteins | sample 1577041 | NCBI WGS metagenome assembly OHAF01 (sample SAMEA3541495, study PRJEB24748) | human gut metagenome | biome: human gut; feature: human-associated habitat; material: faeces | place: China | collected 2012
CTTAAAATGCTGTTCACGGAACCTACGGACGTTCCGCCGAATTTCATTACTTTCATGCAGATACTTATTTAATGGAATGCCTTGTACGCTCTTTCAGGCATACAAAACCATCTTTGTTGATACGAATAATAAAATATAAAATTGAGTTTTGCTTACTTCCTGTAAGCGTGAATCACGTAGATACACATCATACTATATATTAACCCCTAGGGGTCATCCCCATTGTCCCCTGTGTCCCAATCATGGTACACATCGATGTGACTGTATGTGGATAGCATTGCATCATTGTTTCTGTTTCTACGTTCGATTTTGATAAGATGTTGCAAAAATAAGAATAATTTCATTCAATCTATCACTTTTTGCGATTATTTTGCGATAAAAGCACAGAAAGCCCCAGAAAGAGGGGTAAAAATGTAACATAGGACAATTACATTTTTATAGTGCCCATTGCTTTTTCTCCGGATAAAGCGGATCACTTTCTTGACACTTTGCTGCCATTTACAAGATATATCATTATCTTTGCAACAATACATTCTTCATTTAAGGACTATGAACCCATCAGATACTTCCATATTGTTAATATACACGGGCGGAACCATCGGTATGATAGAAAACCCTGAAACCGGAGCACTCGAAAACTTCAATTTCGAGCAATTGCAGAAGCATGTACCCGAACTTCAGAAGTTTACCTTCCCGATAGACTCTTACCAATTCGATCCGCCTATGGACTCTTCGGACATGGAACCGGAAGCCTGGAGGAAACTGGTACACGTCATCAGTGAACACTACCACCAGTACACCGGCTTTGTCATCCTGCATGGTACGGATACGATGGCCTTCACCGCTTCAGCCCTCAGCTTCATGCTCGAAGGACTCGACAAACCGGTTATCCTGACAGGTTCACAACTGCCCATAGGAGTGCTTCGTACCGATGGCAAGGAGAATCTGATGACCAGCATCGAAATAGCATCGGCACGCGACAGAAGCGGTAATCCCATGGTTCCTGAAGTATGTATATTTTTCGAAAACCGGTTAATGCGTGGCAATCGTACGACCAAAATGAGTGCGGAAAATTTCAACGCCTTCCGTTCGTTCAATTATCCGGTACTGGCAGAAGCAGGAATACATATTAAATATAACAATGTGCAGATTCACATTGAAGGGGAGAAACGCGAACTGCATCCTCACTATCTGCTGGACACCAATATAGCTATCCTCAAACTCTTTCCGGGCATACAAGAGAATGTCGTAGCCGCTACACTCGCCATCGAAGGATTGAAGGCAGTGGTACTCGAAACGTATGGTTCGGGCAACGCTTCCCGCAAGGAGTGGTTTCTGCGGAGGCTTCGTGATGCCAGCGAACGGGGTGTTGTCATTGTCAACGTAACCCAATGTAGCGCCGGTAGCGTAGAGATGGAACGTTACGAAACGGGATATCATCTGCTGAAGGCGGGCATCGTCAGTGGACACGACAGTACTACCGAATCGGCCGTAACCAAACTGATGTTTCTGTTAGGACACGGATATTCGCCGGACGAAGTACGCCGGAGGATGAACGAGTCGATGGCAGGAGAGATTAGTATCGATTTGTCAAAATGATATTCAGGAGGCCTCAGAATCCGTTTTTCCGAACAGATGCCGACGGAGTACGAAAAAAACGCATCCACGCCATTCGGGCAATTATCAGTTTGACAGGTATATTCAGAATCTCTCGCCAAAAGTCAAAGCAATACCTCTTCGTACTATCTCCGACAACGCCCGGAAGCAAAAACAGATTCTTTATGCCATCTCACGGCAGTATCCGCCAAGGGACAAAGCAGACGGAAAGATACCGGAAAATCCTTTAAGGCAAGGCTCTCCTTTCAAGAAACGAAGCCTCTGTCTACAGGAAGTTAACACTCTATTTGCAGGAAGTTAACATCGTATTCCGATGAAGTTAACAGTTTATCGGCACGAAGTTAATAATCCGGAGATCCAAACCCCAATAAACCGATAACAGAAGTGACGGATATGCAGTTATCCGGGAGTATTTATCCGGATTCCATTTCCGGATCACTGTCTTTCTACACAGAGCTTGTCAGCGAAACCGCATGATACGCTCCATAGAGTCAGTAATCCATCCATTTCACTGACAATCGGTCAGAGGCTTTAGCAAAAAGAAAAACGACTTCACGGGGTTCAGGAGTCAAAAGCTATATTCTGTTTGGCAGAAAAAGACGAAATGCGTAACTTTGAGACCTATTTATCAAGAGATCAATGGCAAAAGAGAAAACCGTTTATGTATGCAGTAACTGCGGACAGGAATCACCCAAATGGGTGGGCAAATGTCCTTCGTGTGGCGAATGGAATACCTATGTAGAAGAGATTGTTCGCAAGGAAGTTCCGAATAAACGTCCGGTATCTGGCATCGAATCGCCCAAAGCCAAACCCGTCACCCTGAGCGAGATCGAAGCAGATGAAGAACCCCGCATCGACATGCACGACGAGGAGCTGAACCGGGTGCTGGGAGGCGGGCTGGTACCCGGATCGCTGGTACTGATCGGTGGCGAACCCGGCATCGGGAAGTCCACACTGGTGCTCCAAACCGTGCTCCACATGCCTGAGCGGAGGATACTCTACATCTCGGGAGAAGAGAGCGCAAGGCAACTGAAACTTCGTGCCGACCGGTTAACCCGAACTTCGAGCGACTGTCTGATTGTCTGCGAAACATCGTTGGAACAGATCTATGTACATATCAAGAATACACGTCCGGACCTAGTAATCATCGACTCCATACAGACGATATCGACCGAAAGCATCGAATCGTCACCGGGAAGCATCGCGCAAGTCCGGGAGTGCTCGGCATCCATCCTCCGTTTTGCCAAAGAGACGCATACCCCGGTGTTGCTGATCGGGCATATCAACAAAGAAGGCAGCATTGCCGGACCGAAGGTTCTAGAGCACATCGTAGACACCGTACTCCAATTCGAGGGAGACCAGCATTATATGTACCGTATCCTGCGCAGCATCAAGAACCGCTTTGGAAGTACGGCTGAATTGGGCATCTATGAAATGCGTCAAGACGGGCTTCGCCAAGTCAGCAACCCTTCGGAATTGTTACTGTCGCAGGACCACGAAGGCATGAGCGGGGTAGCCATCGCATCTGCCATCGAAGGGGTAAGACCCTTCCTGATAGAGACGCAAGCACTTGTCAGCTCTGCGGTTTACGGCAACCCGCAACGTTCGGCAACGGGATTCGATATTCGCCGCATGAACATGCTGCTGGCCGTATTAGAGAAACGTGTCGGATTTAAGCTGGCACAAAAAGATGTCTTTCTAAATATTGCCGGAGGACTGAAGGTTAACGACCCTGCCATCGACCTGGCTGTTATCAGTGCCATCCTTTCATCCAATATGGATGCTGCCATCGAACCTGAGGTTTGCATGGCCGGAGAAATCGGATTATCCGGTGAAATCCGTCCGGTAAACCGGATCGAACAACGTATCGGTGAAGCTGAGAAGCTCGGGTTCAAACGGTTCATCCTACCTAAATACAACATGCAGGGCATCGATACAAAGAAGCTGAGGATAGAACTGGTGCCGGTAAGAAAGGTGGAAGAAGCATTCCGGACGCTCTTCGGGTGAGTTCACCACAGAGAACACGGAGTCACACAGAGTTCTTACCATTAAACATTAAAACATGGAGATAAATGAATTAACAGGACTGATACTAAAGAAAGCTTATGAAGTACATACTGTTTTAGGACCCAGATTACTAGAAAGTGCTTATGAAGAATGCTTATGCTACGAATTAATCCAATGTGGATTAAACGTAGAAAAACAGAAAGCACTACCCGTAGTATATAAAAACATTAAAGTAGATGCAGGTTACAGATTGGATATTGTAGTCAACAATGCTGTTATAATAGAGATAAAAGCTGTAGAAGAATTACATCCCGTTCACACCGCACAGCTAATAACCTATTTAAAACTATCAGGAATCAAATATGGCCTGCTTATCAATTTTAATGTAAGAAGCCTCAAAGAAGGCATCAGAAGATATATTGTTTAATTAAAAAAGACTCAGTGAAACTCTGTGTCACTCTGTGGTAAACCATGATACAAGAATACCAACTCCGCATCCTCCCCGAAATTGCCGCCAGCGAGCAGCAACTCAAAGCATACCTTTCACAGGAGAAAGGACTGAATCAGCGCGATATTACCGCCCTGCGTACACTGAAACGGAGTATTGATGCCCGCCAACGCACGATCTACGTCAATCTCAAAGTTCGGGTATACCTGAACGAAATGCCTAAGGACGATGAGTACGAACATACTATATATAATAATGTGGAAGGAAAACCGCAGGTTATTGTGGTAGGTGCAGGCCCCGGAGGACTGTTTGCCGCATTACGGCTGATAGAACTGGGGCTGCGTCCTGTCGTCGTGGAGCGTGGCAAGGATGTGCGCGAACGTAAGAAAGACCTGGCACAGATCAGCCGGGAGCATCGGGTAGACCCGGAATCAAACTACAGTTTCGGTGAAGGAGGAGCCGGTGCATACTCGGACGGAAAGCTGTATACCCGAAGCAAGAAGCGCGGGAATGTGGACAAGATACTCAATGTATTCTGCCAACATGGTGCTTCTACGGCCATTCTGGTAGATGCCCATCCGCATATCGGCACGGACAAGCTGCCACGGGTGATAGAGAATATGCGCAATACGATTATTGAATGTGGAGGCGAGGTACACTTCAAGACACGGATGGATGCATTGATCATCGAACAGGGAGAAGTGAAAGGAATAGAGACGAATACGGGCGAAACATTCCTCGGTCCGGTCATCCTGGCAACAGGTCATTCGGCAAGAGATGTATATCGCTGGCTGGCCGCCAACAACGTGACTATCGAAGCCAAAGGAATAGCCGTCGGAGTGCGTCTGGAACATCCTGCAGGATTGATAGACCAAATACAATACCACAACCGGAGCGGAAGAGGTAAATACCTGCCGGCTGCCGAATACAGTTTCGTCACACAAGTGGACGGCCGCGGAGTATACAGTTTCTGCATGTGTCCCGGGGGATTCATCGTACCGGCGGCCAGCGGTCCCGAACAGGTGGTAGTCAACGGAATGTCGCCATCCAATCGCGGATCCCGGTGGAGTAACTCGGGAATGGTGGTGGAGATACAACCGGAAGACATCATCAACGATAAACGGTTAACGGTAAACAATGAAGCAGAAGAAACCTTCCCCGAACTGGCTGTGCTGCACTTCCAGGAAGAGTTGGAACGCCAGTGTTGGTTGCAAGGAGGCAGACGCCAAACGGCACCCGCACAACGCATGGTGGACTTTACACGCAAGAAACTGAGTTACGACTTGCCGGAGTCTTCGTACAGCCCCGGATTGATATCCTCTCCCTTGCATTTCTGGATGCCGGAATTCATTGCGGGACGACTGTCACAAGGCTTCCAACAGTTCGGGCGCAGCAGCCACGGTTTCCTGACCAACGAAGCCGTGATGATAGGGGTAGAAACCCGTACCTCTTCTCCGGTCCGCATCGTACGAGACAAGGATACCCTGCAACACATCACCTTACGCGGTCTCTTCCCCTGTGGCGAAGGAGCCGGTTATGCGGGCGGCATCGTCTCGGCAGGAATCGATGGAGAACGATGCGCAGAAGCAGTAGCACAATTTATGAATCCATAGACTTATGATGAATCACCAACCAGAAATAGCTATCGTAGAGGCGAACACCCTCACCAGCCTGGGACTGAAAACAATCCTGGAGAGAATGATCCCCATGGCAGTCATCCGCACGTTCCATAGCTTCGGCGAACTGACAGATGACACCCCGGATATGTATGCCCACTACTTCATCTCGGCACAGATTTATGTGGAGCACAACGCTTTCTTCCTCCCCCGAAAGCGGGAAACCATCGTGTTGGCGGGAGACAGCCACCAGTTCCAACTCTCCGGCGTCCCCATACTCAACATCTACCAGGCAGAGGAACAGTTGGTGAAAGACATCCTAAAGCTCCACCAGCATGCACATCATGACGGCTATCCGGTAAAGGACATGCCTCCTACCCCGCCGACCACCGGACACGAACTCTCGGCACGCGAAATCGAGGTGCTGGTCCTGATCACCAAAGGACTGATCAACAAAGAGATCGCGGACAAACTGAATATCGGCCTGACCACCGTAATCACGCATCGGAAGAACATTACCGAAAAGCTGGGCATCAAATCGGTTTCGGGCCTAACCATCTATGCGGTGATGAACGGGTATGTGGAGGCAGACCGCATATAGCGAACTATGTGGTGAATCCATGGTGAAAGCATATATCCTAATAAATGAGGATTGCCGTTTAACATTTTTTGCTGCATCTTTGCAAACGAATCAATGAAAAGATACAGCACATGAAGAAAAACAGTATTCTTATTGCCCTTGCCCTCTTTTCTGCCGGTGGCACATGGGCTGAAGAGCTTCCGAAAGACACACTGAAAGTGATAGATGTGGAAGAGATTGTAGTCATCGCAGCTCCGAAAGAAAACCGCAAACTACGCGAACAGCCAACCGCGGTAACCATGCTCTCACAACAGGATATGCAGGCCAATCAGGTGAACTCCATCAAGAGCCTGACGGCACTTGTTCCGAATATCTTCATCCCCGACTATGGCTCGAAACTGACTTCCGCCATCTACATCCGTGGGATCGGTTCACGCATCAATACACCGTCAGTGGGTTTGTACGTAGACAATGTCCCTTACATCGACAAATCAGCTTTCGACTTCAACTATGCCGACATTGAGCGCATCGACGTGTTGCGCGGTCCGCAGGGAACCCTCTATGGACGCAACACCATGGGAGGACTGATCAAGGTACACACCAAATCGCCTTTCAGTTATCAAGGTACCGACCTTCGACTGAGTGCCGGAACTTACGATAATTACAATGCTTCCGTGACTCACTATCACCGCATGTCGAATCAGTTTGCCTTCTCCACCGGAGCATTTTATGAATACGGAGGAGGTTTTTTCAAGAATACCTACCTTAACAAAAAGATAGACAAAAGCCAGGCTGCCGGAGGACGGTTCCGAGGCATCTACCTGCCCAGCGAGAACATGAAGCTGGACTTGAACGTCAGCTATGAGTACAGCGATCAGGGAGGATATGCTTACGGAGCTTATGACAAGCACACGGGAACCTACCTGAAACCGGCCTACAATGATCCCAGCAGTTACTATCGCAATCTGCTGAATGCAGGGTTGAATCTGGAATATCAGGGAGACCACTTCACACTGAGTTCGGTAACGGGACTGCAACACTTACGTGACCGTATGTTTATCGATCAAGACTTCTCTCCTGCCAATATCTATGTGCTGGAACAGAAGCAGAAGCTGACCACGATCTCCGAAGAAATCGTCCTCAAATCGAAATCCGGACGACGCTGGGAATGGACCACAGGTGCCTTCGGGTTCTATCAGTGGCTCACCACCAACGGACCGGTTACATTCAAGGAAGACGGGGTGACAGAAATGCTGGAGAAAGGCATCAACAGTCACTTCCCCGATCTATCGGCGATGGGAATGAAAATGAACCTGGACATCACGAACCCTACGTTGTTGGTGGACGGACGCTTCCACACACCGATCCTCAGTGGAGCAGTCTATCATCAGTCCACCTTCCGTGACTTGCTGATAAAAGGGCTTTCGGCTACCGTAGGACTGCGTCTGGACTACGAAAAGAACTGGATGAAATACAACTCGGGCAGTACCATTGACTATCAGTTCAACATGACAAGCCCTTTCATGCCTGTACGCCTGGAACAGACCAGTTCACCACGCCTGAACGGCAAGTTCAGCAACGACTATCTGCAGCTATTACCCAAGTTCGCCCTGCAATACGAATGGAAGAAGGGTAACAACGTATATGCCACCGTATCACGCGGATACCGTTCGGGAGGATACAATATACAGATGTTCTCGGATCTGATACAGGGTAATATGCAAAACGACATGCAGGGACAGATCAAGGCAGGCACGAAACAGATCTTCGACCGCCTCGTGACTCAAGGCATGCCACAGGCCATCGCGGACCGCATCTTGTCGAATATTCCGGATGCGGGTGAGAATGCGGATCCGAAAGCATCGACCATCTACAAGCCCGAATATTCCTGGAATTACGAAGTGGGCAGTCACCTCACTCTGTGGGAAGGTAAGCTGTGGATGGATCTTGCCGCCTTCCTGATGGATACGCGTGATCAGCAAATCGCCCAGTTTGCCAAAAGCGGATTGGGGCGTATTACGGTCAATGCCGGCAAAAGCCGGAGCTATGGGGCTGAAGCGGCACTGCGTGCTAACCTGACCGATGCTCTCAGCATGAACGCAAGCTACGGATATACGTATGCCACGTTCACCGATTATAAAACCATCGACCGGGGACAAAATGAAATCAGCTATGACGGCAATTATGTACCTTTCGTACCGAAACATACTCTCAACGTGGGTGGGCAATACATCTTCCGCATTGCTCCCCGCCACTGGCTGGACCATGTACAGGTGAACGTGAATTATAATGGTGCCGGACGCATCTACTGGACAGAGCAAAACGATGTAAGCCAGTCATTCTACGGAACGCTGAATAGCCGTGTCAGCCTGGCGAAGGGGAACGGGCAAATCGACTTCTGGGTTCGCAATGCGCTGGATAAGAAGTATGCTACTTTCTACTTCGAATCAATGGGCAACGGATTTATGCAGAAAGGACGTCCGGTACACTTCGGGGTAGACATAAGATGCCGATTCTAATATAATAAAACCAGACATAAGATCGACTAATTTTTAGTTTAAAAGGTAAGGGGTGTTGGTTTAAAACCAATGCCCCTTACCTCTCTGGGTAAACTCCTCTTGGTTTTAAACCAACGGAGAGTACCTCCCCAACATTCATACCACATTCCCGATTTATTCGTTAACAGCCCCACAGTGAGGACATTGTCCCTTCTCCCGAAGCTTCTGTCCACAGTTCCCACAACGGTATTTATAGCCGGAGCCTCTACGTACTTTCTTTACAAAAAGCCAGATGAAACAGGCCAGAAAGAAATAGCCGATATAGATGTGTGTGGTGAGAATAAAGAAGAAGTAACAAAAAATGCAGCATGACATCAGTCCCAGCAAGTAGAAAACAGCAGCGGCAGGAGTAAGCTGACGGAACAGATCATCAAGTACGGCCAAAGTGACGATGATAAACAGCCAAATGCCGGTCAGGAATACCGAAAGAATGAAAGGCACCTTGAACGGAGACAAGGTGGGATTGAAGTAAAAATGCTCCCAGGTGTCGGGTACAAACACCTGCATCGTCTCGTAGACTGTAGCGCTGAATGCCATCAACAGGCAAAGAAACAACGGATAGACGCTGTCGATATCATTAAAGTAAACCATCTGTAACCGCTTCTTCATAAAAGCACGGAGCAGATAGACCCCGACAAACAAGGCGAATATGAAAACGAAATATGAAGCGTGGGTATCGCTGAACAGATGGATGAACTGCGAAATACTATCAGTCGGTACGAACGAACGCACCAACTCTTTATTGCGTACCCACCCCTGCACTTCCTGTGAATGGGCTACTTTTACCCAGATACTGTCTACACTGTCCTGCGGATGGACAGAAAACTCTGCCACAACCACACGGTCACCTTTATACAGATTGACATAGGCATCCTTCAACGGAAGATATTCCAGACGAACCGAATCGTCCAACACCTCCAGGTTCGTATTCCACGTATAATGATACTTGGAAAGGTAAGTCAGAGAGTCTTTGGTCTTCCGGCTCATTCCCTCCGCCGGAAGATCAGGCAGGGAATAACGGCAAGAGGCCAACAGAACCATGACCACCGAACAACACAAGGCTACGCAGAACCGGACCTTCTCTCTCATACGGCATTCACTTTCATTTGGCAGTTCTTACAGTCAAACTCCAGGCGGAAGCGTTTACCATCTGTCGACACCAGGTAATAAGGCTCACGGTACGGAGAGCGTTCCCGTTGATGGACAGGACACCATCCCATGCTGTAGCGCAGGCAATGTTTGCAAAACATCAATACCGCCTTTTCTGCCGGTGCCCGCTCAAAAGCAGGAGCGATGCTTGCCACGCCGTGCCCGGCATAGAAAGAAACGGCTTGTGCATTCATCACATTTCCCAGATAGGTAAGCGTGCTTTGCGGAAAGGCATGGGCGGTAGGTTTCAGTACAAATAATTCCCTCCGATAATTGATACGGCGAGCGGAAATCAGTTTCTCAACGGCCTGCCGGCGAAAATCGGCGAGTACCGAAGCAGGCAGAAACCAGTTCCCGGCAAAATCGATATCGATGCGTACCGCTTCGAAAGGGGTGTTGCCAAACTTAGCCAACTGTGTTTTCAGATTCTCTTCCTGTGGTGTACGTGCCGGCTCTTTCTCACGTGCCAGAGACAGGGTTACACTGTTATCATCTTCATCTGTCAGTGTCAGGGCGAATCCGAAAGGAGTATCCGTCAATCGGACAGACACAGCTATCCTGCGCTCGGACGACTTGCGAGCCAGAATCTTTTCGAACTCCTGATCGAAATTTCGATATAACACCGTACGGGGCTTGATACGGGGCATCTCCTGCGGATAAAGCTTATTGCCCTCCACCCGGTTGATGCGGAAGCCTTGCAGCCTGCCTTGCTCATCGATGTAGCACACCCCGTCACCGTTATTAAAAGATTTCAATCCCGCTACGGTCAGATAGTTTCCTCTTGCCTCTTTCATCGTACCCATCTCCTCGCCCAACGACTTAGGGGTGTCGAACGAAAAAACGTCCTTGGTACGTCCATGCAGGTAATAATGGGTAAAGCCCCGGCTGAAACTCTTGTCGAGCTGAGGGTTAAAGGCATAACGGCAACTCCCGGACGAGGCACGCGCGTACTCTTTGCGGCGGGCAAAGATGGCATCCAGCTTCCGGCGATAGGCAGCCGTCACATTCTTTACATAAGAGACATCCTTCAGTCGTCCCTCTATCTTGAAAGAAGAGGCACCGGCATCGAGCAGTGCTTCCAATTCGTCACTCCGATTGAGGTCTTTGAGTGAAAGGAGGTGCTTGTCCTTCACGATCACCCGTCCCTCAGCATCGACCAGACTGAACGGCAAACGGCAAAACTGGGCACATTCGCCCCGGTTGGCGCTACGCCCGAAACAAGCCTGACTGACATAACACTGCCCGCTATAGCTGACACAAAGAGCTCCATGCACGAATATTTCCAAAGGTACATCCGGACAAGCTTCGTGTATCTTGCTGATCTCACGCAGCGAAAGTTCGCGCGCCAACACCACTTGCCGGAAACCGGCATCAGCCAGAAATCGCACCTTCTCCACCGTACGGTTATCCATCTGGGTACTGGCGTGCAGCGGAATAGGCGGCAGATTCAGGCCGGTGATTCCCATATCCTGCACAATCAGTGCATCTACACCGGCACGGAACAAAGCCCAAATCATCTTCTCCGTCTCTTGCAGTTCTTCATCTTTCAAGATAGTATTGACTGTCACATAAATCCGGGCATTGTACAGATGGGCATACTCTACCAAAGCAGCTATGTCCTCCAATGAATTGACTGCCGCCGCGCGGGCACCAAACTTCGGCGCACCGATATACACAGCATCCGCTCCATGATCAATAGCAGCTATGCCACATTCCAGATTTTTGGCCGGAGCCAGCAATTCTATTTTACGTTGTTTTATCATCGGATATCTTCAATATTATAAGGAG
>OHAF01002988.1_pt1 | contig 11748 bp, 7 predicted proteins | sample 1577041 | NCBI WGS metagenome assembly OHAF01 (sample SAMEA3541495, study PRJEB24748) | human gut metagenome | biome: human gut; feature: human-associated habitat; material: faeces | place: China | collected 2012
AGATCAAAGATCTGAATTCTTCAGGATCGGACGGTTATCTCCGTGCACAGATTGAGATCAATTCCGGGCTTCTGATGAATCAGGAGTATTCCATGCAGCTGAGGGAGATGCATCAGACTCAGGTGGATATGCACCAGAACCAGATTATGAAGTTCCTGACGATTGTCTACTACATAAAGAATTTCATCCGGATCAAAGAGTTTGACACGCTCTACGATCGTTGCAAGATCTGTTGTGGTATACAGAGAAGCTCCGTCTGATTTCAACAACATACATGGCGGAATTTCTTTGGTATCAGATTCTTCTTTGACATCTACTACCAGTGCTCCCTGATCTTCATATGCAAATCCCTGGTCTTTCATTTTCTGAACCATATCCGGAATATACGGCTGTGCATCAGATTCCTTTTTCCACAGATCAAAGGAAACATTCAGGTTTGCATAGTTTCTCTTGAGGTCTGTAACAGAAACCTGCATGATGTGATTCCAGAGAGCCATATATCCAGGTTTACCCTGCTTAAGCTGATGTGTTGCTTCAAGAGCTTCATTACGGTATTCTTCGTCTTCTTTGGATTTACCACTTGCACATGGATAGATTTCCTCCAGTTCGCTGATGGTAAACGGTGCTTCCTTCGGATATTCTCCTTCGTAAGTATCGTCAAAATAAACCAGTTCCGGCTTGCGGTGTTTCAGTTCTGTAATGATCAGCCCCATCTGCAGTCCCCAGTCTCCAAGATGTACATCACCGATCACTTTGTGTCCAACAAAACGTCCGATACGTTTGATACTCTCCCCAATGATTGCAGAACGAAGATGACCTACATGAAGTGGTTTTGCAACATTCGGTCCGCCGTAGTCGATAATGATCGTCTTCGGTTTCTCAGCTGTTTTTACAGAATATTTCTCATCTGCTGCCATTTTCTTCAGGTAATCAGCAAGAAATTCTTCTTTAACCTGCAGATTGATAAATCCCGGCTTCACAACTTCTGCCATTGCAAAGATCTGACTGTCTTTCAGATGTTCAACTACATCATCTGCGATCATAAATGGTGCTTTCTTATATGCTTTGGCTCCTGCCATGGCTCCATTGCACTGAAATTCACATAAATCCGGTCTGTTGGAAACGGTAACTTTACCGTATTCCGGATTGTATCCGGCTTTTTCAAAAGCAGAAGCAAGTTCTTCTGCCATTAATTCCATAAGTTTTTTCATTTTTCTGACTCCTTATTTTATACAGTTACTTTCTTTGCGCATGCAACAGCAAGTGCTCCATGTCCGATATGGCATGCAACGCTTAAAGAAAGTGGATCCATATGGATATCTATTCCAGGAAATGCTGCCTGAACTTCTTTTTTGAATTCCTCGGCCTCTTCTTTGTTTCCTGCATAGGCCATCTGCAGACACATCTCACCGGATTCTACATATTTCTTAAAACGTGTATCCCAGTCTTCCTGCATTGCTTTCATCATAACTCTCTTTGCCTGCTTCTTACCTCGCACTTTTGCATATGCATCAAGCTTCTCTCCCTGGATCTGAAGAACAGGTTTCAGATTCAGAACTGTTCCGATCGTAGCTGCAGCCGGAGTGATTCTTCCACCTTTTTTCAGATATTTCAAAGTTTCCAGAGTAATATAGATACTTGACTCCATCTTCTCTTCTTCCAGTTTTTCTTTAATCTCTGCCGCATTCTTTCCTGCATCTCTTAATGCTATTGCATCAAGTACTGACTGACGCTGCGTAACTGAGATTCTCTGGTTATTAACAACCTGCACTCTGCCATCGTAATCTCTGGCAAGCATGGTAGCTGTATCACAGGACGCACTCAGTCCACTGGACATCGGAATATGTACAATCTCATCATACTCTTCCAGCAGATTATCCCATAAACCACATACTTCAGCCGGACTCGGCTGTGAAGTAGATATGGATTCATCATTTTTCAGACGTTCATAAAAATCTTCCTGTGAAAGAGTGATTCCTTCCAGATACATCACATCGTTAATATAAAAAGGCATAGGCAGAACAGAGATTCCCAGTTTTCTTCCTTCATCCTGCGTAATACCACTGTTACTGTCTGTTACAATTGCAATTTTTCTCATACTGCATCTCCTCATGTATTTTACTTCATATCTGAATCATTGCATATTGATTATAGTCTAACACATTTTTTTCTCCATCTCAATTAAAATATCAAAAATGCCCCTCATAACAGAAAAAGAGATTGGAGTCTGTCTCTGATCAACAAACTCCAACCTCTGTCATTCACTTCTAAGTGCATCAATCGGATTTAAATCGGCAGCCTTGACTGACGGAAGTAATCCAAAGATCACGCCAATCAATGTGGAAAAAAGAACGGAACCAATGATCGCCGGTATACTGATAGCTGTCGGAGCCCCCGACAGTTCTGATACCACTTTGGAAAGTGCAATTCCAACAATAACTCCGATCACTCCTCCAATGCTTGTCAGCATGGAGGCTTCTGTCAAAAACTGAAACAGAATCACTTTCTTTCGTGCACCGATTGCTTTTTTCAGACCAATTTCACTGGTTCGTTCAGTGACGGATACCAACATGATATTCATAACACCGATACCTCCGACCAACAATGAAATACTTGCAATCCAGATCAGCTGTGTATTGGTGCTCTCACTGAGTTTCTGCAAGTTCTTGACCTGCTGCATTACATCATCCGCTTTATATTTGTACTTGGATGTATTGGTGTTGATTCCCTGATTCATAATATCCGCTGCTGCATTTCCGGCGGAACTCATATTATCCGTTGAATCTGCTCGGATCACGGCATTCTCAGGTTCATCAAACTTAAATGCCATGGGCCAGCATTTATTCGGAATCATGACTGTTCCCATGATCATCTGATAATATTGATTGTACTCATCAATGGTTTTGATATTTGGCTGATAATCATCATTCTGTTCTACCACACCAATAACGGTAAACGGTTCGGATCCAATCTCTATTGTTTTTCCAACAGGATCTTTTCCTGCAAAGAGATTATCTGCCGCATTGCTGTCTACCAGTACAACCTTTCGCATCTCATCATAATCCTTCTGTATAAAACCACGGCCGGATCTTACCATATATCCACAGGTATCCAGATAATTCATATCAATTCCATAAATACTTCCACCCTGAAAACTGGTATTTTCATAATATACGCTGCTGGTATATGTACGGCTGTAAAAGAATGTCGCATTCTCCACATGATCCAGATTCATAACATCTTCTTTCTGCTGATCTGAGAGAAGCGGCGGTTCCGTACCATCGGTCATTCCATACTCCGGATCATAATCACTGTCACCATAATTCAGACTCACAGAAACTGTATTATTTCCCGCACCGATCAGGTCTTCTTTGATCTGTTCACTTGTTCCCTTGATCGTAGACACGATCGCAATGATCGATGCAATACCAATAATGATACCCAGCATAGTCAGAAAAGATCGCATTTTATGAGACCAGATTCCCTGAATGGATATCCTCATATTTTCAAGCATAAAATACCACCTTTCTAATATCCATAGATCTCACTGGAAGAAACTTCCTTGGTCTTTGCACCTTCTTTTACCGTGTCACCATACGGAAAAGCAATCTTATCATCTCTGGTGATTCCACCGGTTATCAGTACACTGTAGCCGCCATTTACATTACCACCTACGGTAAGCACCTGTTTCTTCAGCACTCCGTTGTCATCCTTGTATACATAACTGGCTCCATTTTCTGACCGTACAAATGCCCTGTCCAGAACAATTCCTTTGCTCTGTGTATTATTTGTCAGAGAAATCGTCAGCCAGTCTTCGTCCGATACTTTGACGGTTTTGTCCGGAATCGTTGCAATATATGTATAATAAGATACATTTGGATTTCCATTGCCGGAATAGTTATCACCTGAAACCGGATACTCAGATACATCGATCACCTCTGCTTCAAAATCACCATTCTGACTTGAACAGTTCAGTATCGTACCTTCCTTAACCTGATCCAGCATCAGTTCACTGACTGTACCTTTTACGTAGTAACCTTCTTTGCTTTTGATCGTCATAAAAGAATTTCCATCAGATGCGCCAGTCACCGGATCGCCTACTTTTGCAACCGTTCCGTCCAGCTTGCTGTATATTACCTCTTTTTTTACTTTTTTCTCGAGTTTCTCAATATTCAGTTTACTTTCTCTGATGTCCAGTTTCAGGCTGTCAATCTTAGTCTGCTGAATCTTGATTGCCTCATCACGTGAGATAGATGCCGAACCACCATCATCTCCACCGCCGCCTCCGTCTCCGCCTCCATCAGCCGGTGGCTTCTCATAATGAGATGCCCCGTCCAGCGAAAACTCAACTTCAGAGTTATCGGTTACCATTTTTTCCAGCAGGCCTCCATCTACAAGATAATAGCCTGTGCAGGATTCTTTACGGTCCAGCAGATTTGTTATCGTATCATTTTGATGAAACTCCAGCTGATACCAGTATCCTTCTCTGCCAGGTTCCTTCGTACCATCAGCCTGAAAAGCAGCCATTTTATTCAAAAAGGATCCCTTCGCAACTACATAGCCTTTTGCAGAACTGCAGAGGAATACATATGGATCATCCTCTGTACCTGTTCCGGTATAGGGTTCTGTATTTTCATCCAGAACCTGATAAAACATCGGACTTCCATCCGTCAGATCATCTGTTCCAGTATCCGGTTCTGTGTCAACGATCTCGATTTCGTCTGTGAAATCTCCATCGGCATTATCATCCGGTATATTCGTCGGCTCCGGACTGATCGTTACTGTGGTATCATTTCCTGTCGTATCCGGCTCTTCAAACTCAACCTTCACATCTGTACTACTGTTGTCTGATGAATCTGCATTTCCATCTGAACTGTTCTCAGAGCCGCTCTCTGTTCCCTGTGTTTGTGCAGCTGCACTTTCGGAATCCTCAACAGCAGTCTCTTCTGTATTTGCAGATTCTATATCTGTCTTCTCCACAGCAGCCGCCAGAACCGGCTGGATAATTGCAGCCAGATAATTGCCCTTCACACTTCCACCCGTCGAAGCAGTTTCATTACTGTCATCCATCGCACTGCTTGTATCTGTATCATCCGATGTGCTGCCGGAAGTATCCAGTGTCTCCCCATCACTTTCTTCTATCTTACCGCCGTTTTTCAGGCTGCTCAGCCTGTTAATCGCTTTATTCAGATCCTGTTCCTGCTGTTTTTGTTTCAGCTTGGCTATATTCAGTTCCATCTGAACAAGTGTCATATCAAAAGACATCAACTGATCCCCTTTTTTAACGGAATCCCCCTTTGATACATAGACCTCCTTAATGATCATATCTTTGTCTATGTTAACACTCTGCGTCGCACTGGTAACAATATTTCCATTAAGATTTGTATCATCCATGTAATACTGACCGGCCAGACTGTCAACGCTTACAACAGACACCGTTTTCTGATGAGACTTTTTATAATAGACTGCTCCGCCGGCAGATCCTCCTGCGACCAGAGCTGCGATCAGGATACCTATGATGATTTTTTTCTTCATGAACTACTTCACCTCTTTTTCCTTCAGCTCTCCATCGCGAATCATCACAACCCGCTTTGCATGTGCAGCAATGTCCGGATCATGAGTGATCATAAGGACTGTAACCCCCTCATCATTCAGCTTCTGGAAAAGCTCCATGACCTGAGCACCTGATTTACTGTCAAGTGCTCCTGTTGGTTCATCTGCCAGAAGGAGTTTGGGGTTATTTACGATTGCCCTGGCAATCGCAACTCGCTGCATCTGTCCACCGGAAAGCTGGTTCGGCTGAAAGTCTACACGATCAGCAAGTCCTACTCTTTCCAGTGCCTTCATTGCCCGCTCCCGTCTTTCTTTCTTCGGGACTTTGGCATAATTCAATGGAAGTTCTACGTTAGCAAGCGCAGACTGTCTTGGAAGAAGGTGGAAACTCTGAAATACAAATCCGATCTTATTAAGTCGGATATCTGACATATCATTTTCTGAACAGTTGAGAATGTCCTGTCCATCCAGAAAAAATTTCCCTTCTGTCGGCTTATCCAGGCATCCTATAATATTCATGAGTGTTGTTTTTCCTGATCCGGATGGTCCCATGATTGCCACATATTCTCCCTCTTCCATGGAAAAATTAACGTCCTTCAGAACCGGCACACTCATCTTTCCCTGCTGATAGTTCTTAAAGATCCCCTTTAATTCCAAAATCATTGTGCTTCCTCCGTATCCTCCTCTACCGGCATAAGATTATCATCCAGTATCTCACCTGAATCGGAACTTCCGTCTGTCATATTCATTGATTCATCCGATGAACTGTCATCCACAATGCTGTCATCAACTGCTTCCGGATCATCAACAACGGTTCCGTCATCGCTCATTTCATATTCACTGACACCCTCTGTATCAGCCGTATCCGGAAGAGGATCTTCACTGAAGCTGCTATCATCCAGCGGCTGCATATCTATGTTGCCTGTATCCATTGCATCTTCTATATTAGTCGTCGTAGACATTCCCTCCTCAAGTATATCAGACGGATATGCTATACAGTCATCCTTGGAAAGACCATCTGCAATCTCATATTCTCCAAGTTCTTCATCATGCTGTCCCAGAATCACACTACGTTTCTCCAGTTTGCCCTTCTTATCTGCTGCCCACACATACGGACTGTCTGTATCTGCATCAACAATATAAACCTCACTTAACCAGATTCCTGTCTTTTGACTTTCCTGTCCTTCATCCATCTCAATATAAACATGCTGGCCAAGCATCAGCCCGTCTGATGAATCGAGATTTACATAAAACGGATAAGTACTGGTACTCGTCTGAGAATCACTGCTGTCCGTCATTCCGTAAAAAGAATTGTTATTATTGCCGGAAGATGCACTGTCCTTATCAATCGTTCCCATGGTCCCCTTCCAGGTCTGACTGTCATCCACACGAGATCGAATGATTACCGGTTCGCCCTCAACAATGCTGTTTACATTTAATTCATTGACTGTACCTTTTATACGGTAAGCACCTGTACTCAGAATTGTAATAAATGCATTGCTGCCCCCGCTGCTGCTATCATCAGAAGAAGAATCTCCTGAATCTGTATCATCCACGCTGCTGTTATCCTCTGTTGTCAGCTTCGATGTATCGATTTTCTGGATAACACCATCAATTGAACTCCGGACTTCTGTATTGCCGGTCGCGCTTTGGAGTTTGTCAATCTCAGCCTGCTTGCTTTTCTGACTGTATTCATTTTTCTTGAGATTCATTTTGTTTGTCTCAATCTCAATCGTATAAGAAAGCTGATTATCCTGACTTGCTTTTTTCTTTTCTTTTTCAAGCGTGGCAATCCGCTCGTTCAGACTGCTTGCCTCATTTTTCAGGCGGTCAAGGTCAAGCTGTGCTTCTTCCAGACTCTCCTGAATGCTGCTCAGATCATATTCAAACAAAAGCTGCCCTTTCTTGACCTGATCACCGGTCTTAACCTGGACTTCTTTTACTGTCCGTCCACTCTCCAGTTCTACAGAAACAGTCTCCTGAGGCTCAACTACTCCTGCATAGCGGGTGGAAACTCCTGATGTCTGTCCGGTAAGGTCGCTTATTTTGGTTACATATACAGAATCTCCACTTGTCTCCTGCTGACCAAATACGCCCATTTTCCAACATACTCCTGCAGCAGCGCCGCCACCAATTATCAATATCCCGAGAAGGATTAAAATACGTTTTTTCATAAATCTGTGTTTCCTCCTATCAGTCCAGACATTACTGACTTAATGATACACTATTCATGTGTTTACTTTGTAAAAATCACTTTTTAACTTATATATCATATCAGATTACACCTGAAAATGAAAGAGCTGTACAAAATCATCCCGGTTTTCACAATATTTTCATAAATGTCTTCCAAAACAGCATAAAATTACCATTTTTTGACTTTTCCATGCTTATCTGATAAAATATAAAGGATTATTTTTGAAAGGAAAGATACCTATGAAGATCGCAAAAGGTCTGATGCCATTTCTGCTGATTATCCTGGCTGTCATATGTTTGACCGGCTGTTCCCACGTGGATAAGACAGATGTACAGGCAGTTATCACAAATGAACTGGATCTATTGAAAAATCTGGACTCTGATACGACCCAGAAATATGTATCCTACAAAGAACTTTTTCCCGACGCTACCAAAGAGATCAAACTCTCAAATGAAGTAAAAGAAGTCTTTTCTCTCTTCTTCCAGAATTTTGATTACGAAATTCTGAGTGTAAACGTCGACAACGATAAAAAAGAAGCCACAGCTTCCCTGCGCTTATCCACAATAGATGCAGCCTCTCTTGCCAAAGATTACGGCGAAGCTTCTCTGAAAAATGCAATTCTCAAAGCGGCTGACAGCGAAGAACAGGCTACAGAAAAAAACACAGATTCCATGGAAGAACGTTATCTCCTGCTGGATCAACTCCTCAGCAATAACAATTATGCTACCGTAGAACGAGAATGTACTGTGGAACTTTGTAATAAGGGAAGTAATGATGACAAAGACGAATGGGAGATCATACGTTCACACTCCCTGGAGAACAATCTTGTCGGCGGTCTGATGACTTATCTGTCTGATAACAACCTCCTCTCACCTGAGGAAACCCTGACCGTCTATCTGAATACCCTTAAAACAATGAATACAGAACAAATGGGCAATTATCTTGGAATCGAAAGCCTGTTCAATACTTCCGATACAGACAAGAATTCTATTGCTGCCGCACTGGTGGAGCTTTTTCACTCTACTTTTGATTTCAATATTTCCAGCTGTGACGAAGAAAGCTACAATGCTGTCATTCAGACTAAGATCACTACCTTTGACAGCAATGCGATCCTTACTGCCTATCAGAATGAACTGGATACTTATCTGAGTTCTGCCGATGCTGTAATTGATGGTTCTGTCAAACGTTATGAAAAATCCATGCAGCTGCTTCTGTCAAAAATCAAATCAAATACAGCGACTGTACAGACTGCTGCTGTTTTCCATCTTACCAATGATGGTGTTTCCTGGAAACTCCAGGACAGCAATGCTGCAATCGGAAATGCCATTTTCGGAACGCTCAGCAGTACTCCGGTATCCGAAGAAGCAAACGATACCGCTGATTCCTCTGAACAAAACTAATTTTTATACTTCAAAACGGCCGTCCCACATCCGGGACAGCCGTTTTCTTTTATATCTGCAGCCTATTTGCTGCTCTTATTCTTCTGTTGTTTCTTCTTTAGCTGTTTCAAGCCCAAGTTCCTCAAGCTGCTGTTCGCTTACCACACTCGGTGATTCTGTCATCAGACAGGAGGCATCTTTTACTTTCGGGAATGCAATGACATCACGAATACTTTCAACTTTTGCCATCAGCATAACCAGACGGTCAAGTCCATATGCCAGTCCAGCGTGAGGCGGAACTCCATATTTGAATGCATTCAGAAGGAAACCAAACTGTTTGTAAGCTGCATCTTTCGTAAATCCAAGCATCTCAAACATTTTTTCCTGAATATCATTCTGATGGATTCGAACACTACCTCCACCGATCTCATTACCATTCAATACGATATCATAAGCTTTTGCACGGATTTTTCCAAGATCTCCACTCTCGATCAGTGGGATATCCTCTTCCATCAACATCGTAAATGGATGGTGCATTGCTGTATAGCGGTTTTCTTCTTCACTCCACTCAAGAAGCGGGAACTCTGTTACCCATACGAAGCGATATTCGTTTTTGTCAAGAAGATCCATCTGTTTTGCAAGTTCTACACGAAGAGCACCAAGAACATCATATACGACTTTGTTCTTGTCTGCTGCAAAGAGAAGCAGATCTCCCGGTTTACCTTCCATCGCCCGAACCAGAGCATCCATCTCTTCATCTGTCATGAATTTAGCAAAAGAAGATTTTCTTGTGCCATCTTCAGCGATTGCAATGTATGCAAGGCCTTTTGCACCGTAACCTTTGGCAAACTCAACCAGTTTGTCAATTTTCTTACGTGGCATAGCGCCCTGTCCTTCTGCATTGATACCACGAACACTGCCGCCATTTTCCAACGCAGAAGTAAACACGCTGAATCCACAGTTTTTAACTACATCACTTACATCATGAAGTTCCATTCCGAAACGCATATCCGGTTTATCAGAACCAAATCTGTCCATAGCTTCCTGCCATGTGATACGCTGGATTGGAAGTTTTACATCAATATCAAGTACTTCCTTGAACAGATAAGCAAGGAATCTCTCATTTACATCGATTACGTCATCAACATCTACAAAAGAGAGTTCCATATCGATCTGGGTAAATTCCGGCTGTCTGTCCGCACGAAGGTCTTCGTCACGGAAACATCTTGCAATCTGGATATAACGGTCATAACCAGAGCACATCAGAAGCTGTTTGTACAGCTGCGGAGACTGTGGCAGACCATAGAAATGTCCCGGATGAACACGAGACGGTACCAGATAATCTCTTGCACCTTCCGGTGTACTCTTACCAAGCATCGGAGTTTCAATTTCAAGGAATCCTTCTTTTGCGAAGAACTGTCTTGTAAGCATCATGACTTTGCTCTTAAGCATAATGTTCTTCTGAAGGTCAGGTCTTCTTAAGTCAAGATAACGATATTTCAGACGGATTTCATCTTTTGTCTTGCTGTTCTCTTCAATTGGGAACGGAGGTACCTCTGCTTCAGACAGAACACGAAGGGATTTTACGCGAAGCTCAATTTCACCTGTTGCAAGATTCTTGTTAACAGCGCCGCCTCTTTCTTCTACCACACCGGTAACAGCGATTACGAATTCACTTCTCAATTTACCTGCTTTTGTAAAACCTTCTTCATCAATGCTGCCATTTTCAAAAATCAGCTGCATGATACCGGAACGGTCTCTTAAATCTACGAAAATAATTCCGCCTTTATCGCGGGCTTTCTGAACCCATCCCATAAGGACAACTTCTTTGCCGATCATTTCCTTTGTTACTTCTGCACATCGGCATGTTCTGTGCAGTCCCTGCATACTTTCAGCCATGTTTCTTTCCTCTTTTCTTGTTTTTCTTGCTTATTTGACAAAGCGGTCGATCGCCTTATTCAGCTCCTGAATCGCTTTTGTGTCCCCATGCTCGACTGCATCGACGATGCAATGTTCAATGTGATCCTCCAGGATAATTTTTCCTGTATTGTTAATGGCCGCCTTCACGGCAGACAGCTGGATCAGAACCTCAGTGCAGTCCCGGCCTTCCTCTACCATCCGCTTGATCGACTCCATGTGTCCGATCGCGCGGGAGAGGCGGTTTAAGACTGCTTTTGTATTTGTATGATGGTGCCCGTGGGCGTGATCGTGGGAATGCTCGATCACGGTGCCGTCTTCTTTTAAGACCCGGCATTGATCGTACAGCGTCAATCCGCCAAAGGTCATGACACCTCCGGCTGCTACCTTAACGCAGTAGAATGGCGCGGTGGTCAAAGGCTGGGTAAAGATGGTTCGGCCAAACTCATCTTTTCCGCTTTCAACAGCCGCGTTATATTGCTCGATTGTCGCTTTGAGGGTATCCGCAGGCAAACCTACTTTTTCAGCGAGTTCTTCCACGGTGTCCGCCTGTTCCACAATCCCCATATTCTGATAAACAGAAACCTTGTAAACATTATCAGCGACATTTTGATCAAAAATCTCAAAAACAAACGGTTCCTGCGTCTCGACCACACTTTTTGACGTGTCGAACGGATCACCGGTCTCATTGCAGAAGCGGCTCCC
>OHAF01002990.1_pt1 | contig 11737 bp, 11 predicted proteins | sample 1577041 | NCBI WGS metagenome assembly OHAF01 (sample SAMEA3541495, study PRJEB24748) | human gut metagenome | biome: human gut; feature: human-associated habitat; material: faeces | place: China | collected 2012
TCTCACTATGGAGATCATAAAAGGCATCCAAGACTTCTTGGTCAATGCCAAAGCTGAGAGAAGCGGTGAATTCTGTCTCGGCGCAGATTTCCGGTCTTTCTCCTGAGACATTTACCATCCGCTGAGGAATGATCCAGGCAAAGGGCCGGGGAAATACCGTCCACACCAAAAGACAAACGATTAAAAGCAGTAAAAAGCGTTTGGCATTTTTCTTCATGAGCTTTCCTCTTTCTATATCAGAGACAGCTGGCCCGGGAATTCCATCTATACGGCGTGTGACGGCCCGGTGGGGATATCGGCTCCTGCACAGCCAAAGCGTGGATGGGAAATCGGACTTACACCCTGTCCAGGATCGGCGTCCCCTGGTTCAGCCTGTCCAGCCCGGCCAGGATGTGGGCGGCAGCTTGGCCGGGAGCAAGCTTCACCTGCTCCCCGGTGGCCAGGTCCTTGACGGCGGCGAGGCCCTCCCGGATCTCGTCCTCTCCCAGGATGACGGCGTAGGGGATGCGGAGCTTGTCCGCATAGGAGAGCTTCTGCTTGAACTTCTTCCGCTCCGCCTGGATCTGGGTGCGGATGCCTGCCTGGCGCAGCTGGGTGGCCAGGGAGATGGCAGGGGCCAGGTCCTCGGTCATGGGGAGGATAAGGGCGTCGGCGGGGGCGGTGTTCAGGGCGTCGTTGAGATAGCCCTGGTCCTCCAGAACGAAGAACAGGCGGGTCAAACCGATGGAAATGCCCACTCCAGGGAGTTGTTTATTCGTGTAATATTCCGCTAAGTTGTCATAACGGCCGCCGGAACAGATGGAGCCGATCTCCGGATGGTCCAGCATGGTGGTCTCATAGACGGTGCCGGTGTAGTAGTCCAGTCCGCGGGCGATGGTCAGGTCAACCGCGAAGTTCTCCTCCGGCACGCCGAAGGCCGCCAGATACTTCGTCACGGTCGTCAGCTCGTCGAGGCCGGTGTCAAAGGCCTCGTCGCGGCCGCGATAGGCCTCGAGGCGCTCGAGCACCTCGGCATTCGTGCCGCGGATGGCGATGAAGCGGAGAATTTCGCCGGCATCCTGCTCCGAAAGGCCGATGTCCTCGACGAGGATGACGCGGACCTTGTCCGGGCCGATCTTGTCAAGCTTGTCCACCGTGCGCATGATATCGCCGGACTTTTCCGTCAGGCCGAGCATGGCATAGAAGCCGTTGAGAATTTTGCGGTTGTTCACGCTGATGCAGAAGCGCTTCAGGCCGAACTCCGAGAATACCTTATAAATAATGGACGGAATTTCCGCCTCGTTGACGACGGAGAGCTTGCCGTCGCCGATGATGTCGATATCGGCCTGATAGAACTCGCGGAAGCGGCCGCGCTGGGCGCGCTCGCCGCGGTAGACCTTGCCAATGGCATAGCGCCGGAACGGGAAGCAGAGCTCATTCTCATGCAGGGCGACGTATTTTGCCAGCGGAACGGTGTGATCGAAGCGCAGGGCCAGATCGGAGTCGCCCTTCTGGAAGCGGTAAATCTGCTTTTCCGTCTCACCGCCGCCCTTGGCCAGCAGGATTTCGGCCGACTCGATGATGGGCGTGTCGATGGGCGTGAAGCCGTAGAGGGCGAAGTTCTTCCGCAGGATCTCCAGCATACGCTCGAACTTCTGCTGCGGCGCAGGCAGCAGCTCCATAAAGCCGGAGAGAGTGCGGGGTTTCAGTTTTTCCATAGTCGTTCTTCCTTATATTGATATCGGTCAGATTTCAAACAGCAGCTCGTCGAGCGTATAGAAGCCCGGGCCCCGCCCGCAGATGGCCTGCGCAGCGCGCAAAGCGCCCGCCGCAAAAATTCTGCGGCTCGCAGCTCTGTGCGTGATCTGCAGCGTCTCATCCTCGCCGAAGAAATAGACGGTATGCTCGCCCGCGACCGTTCCGCCGCGCAGCGAGAACACGCCGATCTCCTCCGGCTTGCGCTTGCCGCAGAGGCCCTCGCGGCCGTGAAGGACCGTCGCCGTGCCCTCGGGGTCCAGCTCCTGCAGCAGGAGCTTTGCCGTGCCGCTCGGCGCGTCGGCCTTCTGGTTGTGGTGGATTTCCATGATCTCCTTGTCCCAGCCAGCAAGGACGCCCGCATAGTCATGCAGCATCCGGCGGAACACGGCGATGCCCGTGCTGTAGTTCGCCGTCCAGATGACGGGCAGCTCGCGGCCCAGCTCCTGCAGAGCGTCGAGATCCGGCTCCGTCAGGCCGGTCGTGCCGCTGACAAGGGCGGTCTTCGTGCGGTGCAGGTAGCCGAGCAGGGGCTGCAGCGCGCCGACGCCGGAAAAATCGAGGCAGACGTCCGCGCCGGGGGCCGTTTCATAGGCCTCGGGGCAGGTGATGTCGGCATGGCCGACGACCTCCCAGCCGCGCTCCAGCGCCAGCTCCTCGAGCATTCGGCCCATTTTGCCGTATCCGCTCAGAAATACCTTCATTCCGCAGCCTCCTGCACAGGGAGCCCGGCCTCGCGCATGATGCGCTTCAGACGGCCCAGATTCTCCGGGGCCATGGGATACATCGGCATGCGGAAATGCCCGGCCTGCAGGCCCATCAGGTTCATGGCCGTCTTCACGGGGATGGGGTTGACCTCCATGAACAGGGCGTTGATGAGGTCGAGATAGCGCAGCTGCGTCTGCAGAGCCTTTTCATGGCGGCCGGCCAGATAGTCCGTGACCATGTCGTGCACGGTGCGCGGCATGACATTCGCCCACACGGAGATGACGCCGGACGCGCCGAGGGACATCAGCGGGATGGTGATGTCATCGTTGCCGCTGTACATCGTGAAGTCGTCGCTCAGGTAACGCGCGACCTTCATGGCATAGCCGATATCGCCGCTGGCCTCCTTGATGGCCATGACGTTCGGGTGGACGGAGAGCCGCCGCACAACGTCCGGCGAAATTTTGCAGCCGGTGCGGCCGGGGACGTTATAGAGGATGATCGGCGCGGTAGCCGCATCCGCCGACATCATGAAGTGGCGGTACATGCCCTCTTCATTCGTCTTGACATAATAGGGGCTGATGCACAGCAGCGCCGACGCGCCCATCTGGGAATAGATGACGCTCTTGTGCTTCTGCATCTCACTGGAGTTCGAGCCTGCGCCCGCGATGACGGGGACGCGGCCGTTGACGTGATCGATCACGCATTCCAGTGTTTTGATATCCTCCTCCAGCGAGGTGGACGCCGTCTCGCCCGTGGTGCCGAGCGCAAGGATCGCGTCCGTACCGTTGGCGATGTGCCAGTCACACAGCTCCCGAAGGCGGGCAAAATCAACGCTGCCGTCCTCATGGAACGGAGTGACCAGCGCGACGATGGAACCGGTTAGCTTTTTCATTCTGCGTTCCTCCTGTCTGCGTCAAAATTTACAGCCTTGTACCCATAAAGAATAGCATTTTCCGGGCAAAAATGCAAGCTGTTTTCACGCAGGATGCATCCCGCGCGGGAAAAATCCACAAGCGGGGCCGCTTTGGAAACGTTTTCGCGCTGCGGGATTTGTGGAAACGGGAGAATATTCACGATTTTTTCGTTTTATCTTGCAATTAATCTACTATTGTGATATGCTCGAAACATCCTAAAGGAAAGGGGGCAAATGAAAATACAGAAAACGCAGTCCGACCGTCCGTCTCAGAATTTATGAAGTGTGAAGGAGGTTAAACCATGCGTAAAGTAATTTCTATTGTTTGCAGTGTTGTATTGTGCATGTCCATTGTGCTGGCCTCAGTTGGCCAGGTAAGTGCTCTCGAAAATGCCGATGTTGCAAATCGTGAGGAGCAGATATCGGCACTTTTCGACGAAATGACAGAAAACCTTGCTTTGTCTCTTCTCAACGAAGCAATCGCTGACGAATCTTCCGTTTCCAGTCAGGCCGCCGTTCAAGAAGACCTCGCCGATATCGACGAGCAGCTTGCCGAGTTAGGTGTTCGGCAAGTCGAAGGCGATGAGCTAGCCGAGATATTGAACCGTGAATCCGTTCATTCTCCCGTAGCTCCGCAGGCCTCCAAACCAGCCGACACAAATACGACAAAATGGTACGTATATAACTATATTTCCAACTCCTACGGTGGAAAAAAATATGATGTGCAGCGATTAGTTGCTGTTGGTAACAATCCTGGCGGCACACTCGTAACCGGAGAAGACAATTACAAGTTCTTTTCAAACAAACCGATTCTCGGAAAGCTAATAGCTAATTTACTTGTAATTTATGCTCAAAAAGCAATTGGATTACTCAAAGTAATCCAGTGGCTTCCTTATGAATTATTGGGCCCAGCCGAGTCTACAAGCAACGCTTTCAGTAGTTGTTATGTAACTTATCGTTGCGTTTCAACGATTGCATTTTCATATGTTAAAGAATCATCCAAAAGCGACGACTATTATGAGCTTAGTTTTTACGCAAATAAATTTTCCATTGCCGTCAATATCCATGGTGCATCCGTTGTCAATTCCACACCGAAAACATACTCCGATAACAAAACTGCTACCGTAGTCGCAGAAAACTATAACGCCATTCTTCCTGCCATCGCATCGTATCTCAACGAAGGTGGTTGCTACGGATATATGTATTCTTTCGATATAGAGTGTTGCGATGGCGCATACACTCGGACCGCTTATCTCCCCACTCCGCTGTCCGGTCCTTTGCAGATCGTGTAATCAATATGTTATTTATCAAAGCGTTCTTTTTCCCGCTGATTGGTTTCTTTCTGCTGTTTTTCCGGAGCAGATTTTCGAGATTCTCAATGACCTGCGCAATGAGGCGAACGGCGAGCCTACCCGCCTCTGGCTGATCTGTTCGCGCACCGCGGGCGTGATCCTGATGCTGATCGGCATCGCAACGCTTGCAGCGCTGATCCTGCGCCTGTTTGTCTGATCACCGACAGTCTCGGGGCAGCACCACCTGATACAGGAAAGTCATTTGCAAAGCAGTCCCCTGTGAACGACGAAGCTGTTATCACGCGGTGCTGCTCCTGTGCTATTATCATGAGTTCACAAGGGGGTATCCGCAATGATGTTCATCGGTATATTCTTTTTCCCGCTGATCGGTTTTTTCATGCTGTTCTTCCCGGAGGATATCTTTGAGATCGTGAACTCCCAGCAAAATGAAGCAAACGGCGAGCCGACCCGGTCTTTTCTGATCGGCACGCGCATCGGCGGCGCGATCATGATCCTGCTGGGCATTGCCGGACTCGTAGTCACGATTCTGGGACTGTGATCCTGTTTTCCGGCGTTCCTTCCGGAACACGCGGAATTTCTCCACAAAAAAGTTTGGAAAAAAGTTTGGAAAATGCTTGACTTTTGCCGCACGGAACGGTAAAATAGATAGGCCTGTGAATTTCAGGCGATCCTTGCCGCCGCAGCGCGGCGGCCACAAGTCCAAAAGGAGGTGCAAACAACAATGGCTAAGATTTCCGGTAAGTATGAGATCGTCTATATCATCGACCCCGCTCAGGGCGAAGAGGGTATTGCCGCTCTCGTGGAAAAGTTCAAGGCGATGGTTGAGGCAGAAGGTACTCTCACGAGCATCGAGGAGTGGGGCAAGCGCCGGCTGGCCTACCCGATCAACGACCTGCCCGAAGGCTACTATGTCCTGATGAACTGCGAATGCAAGCCCGAGCTCCCCGCTGAGCTGGACCGTGTGTTCAAGATCACCGACGGTATCCTGCGCTCCATCATCGTCGCTGTCGAAGCGTAAGGGGGACTCCTCATGCTGAACCATATCGTTCTCATGGGCCGTCTCACCCGTGACCCCGAGCTGCGCCGTACCGGTTCCGGCATCGCGGTCGCATCCTTCTCCCTCGCGGTTGACCGTGATTTCGGCAGCAGCGCGAACAACGGCGAGAAGGAAACGGACTTCATCGACATCGTGGCATGGCGCAATACGGCGGAATTCGTCAGCAAGTATTTCACCAAGGGCCGCATGGCGGTGGTCTCCGGTCGGCTCCAGATCCGCAACTGGACCGATAAAGAGGGCAACAAGCGCCGCAGCGCAGAGGTCGTGGCAGACAATGTCTACTTCGGCGACTCCAAGCGCGATGCCGCGGGCGACAACAGCGGGTATTCCCCCGCGCCGTCCTATGGCTACAGCGCACCGGCTGCGCCTGCTGCGGGCAGCTCCCACGGCTACGCCGCACCCGCTGCCCCCGCGCCGGCTTCCGACTTCTCGATGATCGAGGACGACGACAGCCAGCTCCCGTTTTGATTGAGCTTTTTCCCTGAGATTGCAAGAAGGAGGATTTCATCATGGCCAATGATAGAACTCGGCCCCGCAAGCGCAGAAAGGTTTGTAACTTCTGCGTGGACAAGGTTACGAGCATCGACTTCAAGGATGCTGCCAAGCTTCGCCGCTACACGTCCGAGCGCGGCAAGATCCTGCCCCGCCGCACGACCGGCACCTGCGCCGAGCATCAGCGTCAGCTGACCGTCGCCATCAAGCGCGCCCGTCAGATCGCCCTGCTGCCCTACGTCGCAGACTGATCTTACAGCAGAACAAACACCCTGCAGAGTGATCTGCAGGGTGTCTTTTTTACGAAAAATTGCATTTATGCCTTCTGCATCGATACGATCCGCGTTGCGACGTGCTCACAGAACGCTTTATCATGCTCCACAAACACGATGGTCGGCCGGAACCGGAGCAGGAGCTCCTCGATCTGGATGCGTGAGATCACATCGATATAGTTGAGCGGCTCATCCCAGACATGCAGGTGCGCCCGCTCGCAGAGCGAAGCCGCCAGCAGCACCTTTTTCCGCTGTCCCTCGCTGAGCAGCCGCAGGTCGCGCTCCAGCTGGGCCTTCGGCACATCCAGTTTGTTCAGGATGGAATAGAAGCGGCTTTCATCGATCTCTTTTTCGCGGATCAGCTCTGCCGCGCTGCCGCAGAGCCCCGACGTGTTCTGCCCGACAAAGGAAATGCGCAGGCCGCTGCCACGCCGGACCTCGCCTCCATGCGGGACGTCCATGCCGCACAGCAGATGAAGGATACTGCTTTTGCCGCAGCCGTTCGGCCCCTGCAGTGCGATCCGCTCCCCTGCCCGCACCGAAAGGCCGAACGAATCGCAGACAGTCCGCGTCCCATATGCGATGCGGATGTTCCGCAGCTCTGCGAGCCGCTCTGTATAAAACGGAAGCTGCACGAGCTTCAGTTCCTCCCGCCGCTCCAGATTTTTCAGGAGCAGCTTTTTCTCCTCCAGCGCGGCTTCGCGCCGCTTCTCGATGGCCTTGGCGCGCGCCATCGTGCGCTCCGCCTTTGCTCCCTGATAGGAGCGGTAATTATCCGGCCGGTCCGCAGGCGCGCTGCCGATCTTTCGTGCCTCCGCCCTTCCCGCCCACTGGGTTTTTTCGCGCGCCGTATCCTGCAGGCGGGCGATCTCCCGCAGGAGCTTCTCGTTTTTCCGCTGCTCAAAGGCGTCCTGCCGCTCCCGGTTCTCCATCCATGTGGAAAAATTCCCCCTGCAGACCTGAATATCCGCCCGGTTGATCGAGAGGATGTGGTCGACGCATCCGTCCAGAAATGCCCGGTCGTGAGAAACGAGAAGAAATCCGCGCTTCCGGCTGAGATAACGGCTTACTAGCTCGCGCCCCGGCAGATCAAGATGGTTTGTCGGCTCGTCGATCAGCAAATAGTGCTGCTCCGACGAAAACAGGACCGCAAGCTGCAGCTTTGTCTGCTCGCCTCCGCTGAGCGTGGCATAGGACCGGAGCAGGATCGACTCGTCAAGCCGCAGCTTTTCCATCTCGCACTGCAGCCGCCAGAGCTCATAATCCGGCTCCATCTCCGAGACGGCGTCGATGGCCGGTGCCTCCGGACGACGGATCAAATAAGGGAAATAGGAAACCGGCGTGCTCGCGGAGATCGTTCCCTGATAGGGATATGTCCCGCACAGCAGGCGAAGCAGCGTTGTTTTTCCGCGCCCGTTGCGTCCGATAAGGCCGAGTCTCCAACCGGTGTCGATCTGGAAGCTGGCATTCTCAAAAACAGGCTCGTAGCTTCCATCATAGGTAAACGTCAGATTTTTGACTTGGATCATTGACATTGTGTGCCCTCCATGACGTAAAAATGGCCGCAGGAAAGCATCCCGCAGCCATTGTGCATCCGTCGCCAGAGGGCAGACCGGTCACGCGCAGTTGAGGGATCCGCATATTCCTGCATCAGGGCATAGCAAAGCCAAGCGGCCGCTTCGCCGCTTTGTCTTGTCAGCCCAACGTTCAGCAGGAAATATGGCGCATCTTCTCAACTCCACTTCCGATGCCGCGCCGCAGCGCAGCTCAAAATTTGATTCTATTATAATAGAGAATTCGGGAAATTACAAGGGAAATCTCATTCGGATGCCTGCACCGCCCGCGGCCTGCGCAGCAGCAGAACAAGCGTCAACAGAAGCTGCGGAACGAGTACGACCGCAAAATGCAGCGCGGCCCGGCCGAGGTCGAACGGCAGCGTCCAGTAGGTCATGCCGAACTGCAGCGCAAACAGCACGACCATCCATGCCGCCGGGTAGAACGTCACACGGCGTCCGGCGCGGAACACGAGCAGCGTGATGCCGAGGCAGCACACCGTCGCTGCGATCCAGATGCCCGCCATCGGGCCGCCTGTGAACAGCCCGTCATGCAGCAGATCGAGCAAACTGACAAACAGGTACAGGACGGTTAGACCGCCATAGGCCGCCCACGCCGTGCATGGCATCTCCCGCCGTGCCGCAAGATGGAACCCCTGCACGGCAGCCGCAAACAGGCCGGACGCCAGACCGGCCAAACCGATCTCCAGAAAATAGCCGCGGAGAAAATAGCTGGGGATCAGGATAAAGCCCAACGTCAGGAAGATCGGAGCAGCCCAGCAGAAGCGGCCGCTGTACCAGGTCAGCGCACAGGGCAGGATCACGAGGGAAAGCGGCAGAGCGGCTGCAAGCAGGATCAGGCTGGCGGATGGCAGGCCCGCGAGCAGGAAACAGGCGATACAGAGCAGCAGACAGCAAAGCAGAGCAGCGCCCGCCGAGACAAGCTCCGTGCGGAGGATTTTTTCCTTCGGGTTCATGGAGGTTCCGCCTTTCTGTATCAAATTTCAATCTGGATTTGCATTCTATGCGCAGGTTACCATATTCCGCCCGATCTGTCAAGCCCTTCCTGCAAAAAACGGGGCAGTTTCCGAACGAAACCGCCCCATGTTATTCCGGATTTATCGGATGAAATGCGTCGCAATGCGGGCTTCCTTCTCCGGAAGGCCGAACTGCTCGCGGCCGAGCGCGATGCTGCGCATCAGGAAGGTCATGTTGCGGGCCAGAACGCGCATGGTCTGCAGGCCCTCGCCGTCCTGCTCCGCCTCCCCTGCCGCGCGGCCGTGGATGCTGTTCCAGTACTGGCTGGAGGCCACCGGCATGCCGGAGATCGTGAAATATTTATTCAGCTCATCGAACGTCGCCGAGCAGCCGCCGCGCCGGGCACAGACCACGCTGGCGCCGACCTTCATCGTCTTGTCAAACGACGTGCTGTAAAACAGCCGGTCGAGGCAGGCGACGAGCGTCGCATTGGCAGACGCATAGTAGACGGGGCTTGCCACAACGAGGCCGTCCGCCTGCTCGAATTTCGGGGCCAGCTCATTCACCACGTCGTCAAACACGCATTTGCCGAGCTTGGCGCAGCCGTTGCAGGCCACGCAGCCACGCACGGCCTGATTGCCGACCTGCACGGTCTCGACCGCAACGCCGCTCTCCGTAAAAATTTTCTCCATTTCCCGCAGAGCGATGGACGTGTTGCCGTTCGCGCGCGGGCTGCCGTTGAGCATCAGGATACGAAGCTCTTTCATAAAAATATCCTCCTTATGCGCCGAAATAGGCCTGAATTTCCTGCATGCGTGCGCTCTGCGCAACGTGGAAGGGGCAGCGGCTGTCGCAGTGCCCGCAGCCGACGCAGTCCTCTGCGCGGTGCTCAAGCGTCAGATAGTGCTCCTTCGCGAGGCCGTCGCCGAGGCGCGCCAGATCGTAATACTTATTGATAAGGCCGATATCCAGCCCGACCGGGCAGGGCTGGCAGTGCTTGCAGTAGACGCACTTGCCCTTGGAATCCTCCGGCGTGAACGCGCTGATGCAGGAATAGTCACGCTCCTCGGCGGAGGTCTCAAAGAAGTCAAGCACCTCGCGCAATTCCTGCTCGCTGCCGTAGCCGGGCAGGACTGTCAGTACGCCCGGCTTATCGAGCGCATACTGGATGCACTGCGCCTTCGTCAGCGCCTTGCCGAACGGAGACCGGGCGGCATCGAGCAGCTGCCCGCCGCAGAACGGCTTCATGACCGTGATACCGACGCCGTCACGCTGGCAGTGAGCGTACATCGCATTGCGTTCCTCGCTGCCGCCGATGCCATAGTCACCTTTGCCATAATCGTAGATGGGATTCACACTGAACATGACGACATCAATGAACTTCCGGTCCAGCATTTCCTCGACCAGCGCCGGAGTGTGCGAGGAAAGGCCCAGATGATGCACGACACCGCTGCGCTTCATCTCGAGCAGATAGTCCAGCACGCCGTTTTTCTCGTAAGTAACCAGATCGCTGGCCTCATCGATGCAGTGGATAAAGCCGAAATCGATGTAGTCCGTCTTCAGATTCCGAAGCTGCCAGTCGACGGAGCGCTTCACGCCCTCAAGGTCGGTCGTCCAGCCGTATTCGCCGCTTGTATAGTCCGCGCCGAAGTGAACCTGCAGGTAGACGCGGTCTCGCAGATCCTGCAGGGCCTTGCCATAGGCGCCGAAGATCGCTGCATGGCCGCCTGCCATGTCAAAACAATTCACGCCCAGCTCGACCGCAGCGCGGACAGTCCCGATGATCTCGCTTTCCGGCCGCGCGCCGATGACGGACGAGCCCATGCCGATGACGCCGATCCACTCGCCACCATGGGGTAAGGTACGATATTCCATGCTTCCTCCTTCTGCGCCGCAGCGCTTCCGATCCAGTTTGATATAAACGGGTAGAATATGAAAAGAACCTGCCGATTGGCAGGTTCTTATGTTGGCGTTACCTATCTTCCCGTGCAGTCACCCGCAAAGTATTGTCGGCGCAAATGAGCTTAACTTCTGTGTTCGGGATGGGAACAGGTGTACCCTCACCGCAATCAACACCAACTATTTATCTGTCTTCAGGCTTCTGCCCGAGAACATTCATCATTATACCACCGCTCGACTCCCTTGTCAAGCGCTTTTTTGGTGACCCCAGCGGGATTCGAACCCACGTTAACGGCGTGAGAGGCCGCTGTCTTAACCACTTGACCATGGGGCCATGGTGCACCTTCACGGACTCGAACCGGGGACCCACTGATTAAGAGTCAGTTGCTCTACCAACTGAGCTAAAGGTGCATATTCTGGACACACCCTGAAAACTGAACAAGAATGAATGGGAAGCGTTATGTCTTGCAACCGAGCCTGCTTCCTTCTTTTGTAGGTCAAGCTTTCGGCTTATTAGTATCAGTCAGCTGCATGCCTTACAGCACTTACACCCCTGACCTATCAACGACATAGTCTACGTCGAGCCTTACTCCTCGAGGGAGGGGAGATCTCATCTTAGGGGGAGTTTCACGCTTAGATGCCTTCAGCGTTTATCTCGTCCATACGTAGCTACCCAGCTGTGCCCTTGGCAGAACAACTGGTGCACCAGAGGTATGTCCATCCCGGTCCTCTCGTACTAAGGACAGCTCCCTTCAAATCTCCGACGCCCGCAACAGATAGGGACCGAACTGTCTCACGACGTTCTGAACCCAGCTCGC